>Ga0256870_1000865_pt1 | contig 12192 bp, 6 predicted proteins | sample RumenRJG_06RNA_FD_186079 | JGI IMG/M metagenome (GOLD analysis project Ga0256870, IMG submission 186079) | Metatranscriptome of bovine rumen microbial communities from Lethbridge, Alberta, Canada - Rumen RJG_06 (Metagenome Metatranscriptome) | ecosystem: Host-associated > Mammals > Digestive...
CTCAAATTATTCTAATATCTTAGTAACAACACCTGAACCTACTGTTCTTCCGCCTTCTCTTATAGCGAATCTTAATCCTTCATCCATAGCTACTTCTGTTATTAATTCAACATTCATATCTATGTGGTCTCCTGGCATAACCATTTCCATTCCTTCTGGTAACTTGATTGTTCCTGTAACGTCTGTTGTTCTGAAATAGAATTGTGGTCTGTATCCATCAAAGAATGGTGTATGTCTTCCACCTTCTTCTTTCTTTAGTACGTATACTTGACCTACGAACTTCTTGTGTGGATGTACTGATCCTGGTTTTGCTATTACTTGACCTCTTTCGATGTCTGTTCTTTGGATACCTCTTAATAATGCTCCTATGTTATCTCCTGCTTGTGCTTCATCTAGTAACTTTCTGAACATTTCTATTCCTGTTACTACTGTCTTCTTCTTTTCTTCACTTAATCCTACGATTTCTACTTCGTCTCCTAGGTGAAGTACTCCTCTTTCAACTCTTCCTGTTGCAACTGTTCCTCTTCCTGTTATTGTGAATACATCTTCTACTGGCATTAAGAAATCTTTATCTGTTGCTCTTTCTGGTGTTGGAATGTAGCTATCTACTGCATCCATTAATTCCATTATGCATTTTGTTGCTTCTGGATCTGTTGGATTTTCTAATGCTTTTAATGCTGATCCTACTACTACTGGAATGTCGTCTCCTGGGAAGTTGTATTCATTTAATAATTCTCTTACTTCCATTTCTACTAATTCTAGTAATTCTGGATCGTCTACCATATCTGCCTTGTTTAAGAATACTACTATATAGTCAACTCCTACTCTTGATGCTAGTAGTATATGTTCTCTTGTTTGTGGCATTGGACCATCTGCTGCTGATACAACTAAGATTGCTCCATCCATTTGTGCTGCTCCTGTTATCATGTTCTTTACATAGTCAGCGTGTCCTGGACAGTCTACGTGTGCATAGTGTCTCTTTTCTGTTTCATATTCAACGTGTGCTGTGTTGATTGTGATTCCTCTTTCTTTTTCTTCTGGTGCTTTATCTATATCTGCATAGTTAAAAGCATCTGCATATCCTTTGTTTGCTAATACTGTTGTAATAGCTGCTGTTAATGTTGTTTTTCCGTGGTCAACGTGACCAATTGTTCCAATGTTTACGTGTGGCTTATTTCTTTCAAATTTTTCCTTTGCCATTTTTTATATTCCTCCTTAATATAACCTAAGTCATAAAATCTTCTTAATTATTATAACTTATTTGATTATTATAATCTACTTTTTAATAAAATTTACTGGTGCAAAAATACATTAATTTATTAATTATTTATCTTTATTTCCAGCAATTTGTTCTTGAATAGCTTTTGGTACTTCTTCATAGTGGTCAAATACCATTGAGTAAGTTCCTCTACCTTGAGTCTTTGATCTTAATGCAGTTGCATAACCAAACATTTCAGCAAGAGGTACAAATGCTCTTATTATTTGAGCACCATTAACTGATTCCATACCTTCCATTCTTCCTCTTCTTGAGTTAACATCACCAATTACATCACCCATATATTCTTCTGGAACAGTAATTTCAACTTTTTCCATAGGTTCAAGTAATACTGGATCAGCTTTAGCCATAGCATTCTTAAATGCCATAGAACCAGCTATTTTAAACGCCATTTCTGAAGAATCGACTTCATGGTAAGAACCATGTACTAATTTAACCTTAAAGTTAATAACATTGTATCCAGCAACAATACCATTTAAAGCTGCTTCTTGGATACCAGCATCAATAGCAGGAATGTATTCTTTTGGAATAGCTCCACCTACGATTGCATTTTCAAATGTATATTCTCCTTCAGTTGGTTCCATTTCAATAATACAGTGACCGTATTGTCCTTTACCACCTGATTGTTTAGCATATTTAGCTTCAGCTTTAACTGCTTTTCTAATTGTTTCCTTGTAAGAAACTTGTGGAGCACCTACATTACATTCAACCTTAAATTCTCTTTGAAGTCTATCAACAATTATATCTAAGTGAAGTTCACCCATACCAGCTATGATTGTTTGACCAGTTTCTTGGTTAGTGTAAGTTTTGAATGTTGGATCTTCTTCAGCAAGTTTTGCTAAAGCAATACCCATTTTTTCTTGACCAGCTTTTGTTTTTGGTTCAATAGCTACTGAAATAACTGGTTCTGGGAATTCCATTTGTTCAAGTATTATTGGATTAGCTTCATCACATAAAGTATCACCAGTAGTAGTGTTCTTTAATCCTATGATTGCTCCTAATTCTCCAGCTTCTAAGCTTTCAACTTCTTCTCTATGGTTAGCGTGCATCTTAACAAGTCTACCAATTCTTTCTTTCTTACCCTTAGTAGAGTTAAGAACATAAGAACCACTAGACATTACACCTGAATATATTCTAGTAAATGCTAATCTTCCAACAAATGGATCTGTAGCAATTTTAAATGCTAAAGCTGACATTGGTTCTTTATCGTCTGCTTTTCTGTTAGAATCATTTCCTTCTAAATCAACACCTGAAACTGGTGGTATATCAAGTGGTGATGGTAAGAATTCAACAACAGCATCTAACATTTCTTGAACACCTTTATTCTTGTATGAAGAACCACAAAGACAAGGATAAATTTCATTTGCTATAGTAGCTTTTCTTAATGCAGCAACTATTTCTTCTTCAGTGATTTCTTCACCTTCAAGATATTTCATCATTAATTCTTCATCTGTCTCAGCAATTGCTTCAATCATAGTATTTCTATATTCTGCTGCTTGTTCTTTTAAATCATCAGGAATTTCTTCTACTCTTATATCAGTTCCCAAATCATCATAAAAAACATTTGCTTGATTCTTAATTAAATCAACCATTCCTTTAAATGTATCTTCATTACCTATTGGTATTTGAATTGCTATACAATTAGCTTTTAATCTATCTCTAACTGTAGTTATACATCTAAAGAAATCTGCTCCAGTAGCATCCATCTTATTTACATAGATAATTCTTGGAACATTATATTTATCTGCCTGTCTCCATACAGTTTCAGTTTGAGGTTCAACACCACTCTTTGCATCAAGAACTGTTACAGCTCCATCAAGTACTCTTAGTGATCTTTCAACTTCAACTGTGAAATCTACGTGTCCTGGAGTATCGATAATATTTAATTCATGACCCTTCCATTCGCATGCAGTAGCTGCTGAAGTAATTGTGATACCTCTTTCTTTTTCTTGAGCCATCCAGTCCATTTGTGATTCACCAGTATGTGTTTCACCTATTTTGTGAGTCTTACCAGCATAGAATAATATACGCTCAGTAGTTGTAGTTTTTCCCGCATCAATATGAGCCATAATTCCGAAGTTACGGAACTTTTCTAATGGGAATTTTCTAGTCATTACTTTTTCCTCCTCTCAATTAGACATTTATTTAATTTTATAAGAACAAATTTTCTAAAAGCAAGTAATAACGCTTGCTTCATTTCCATTATAAATTTGACAAAACTGCTTTGGCATAAGATCCAAAACAGTTTTAATTATAATTAGTATCTGTAGTGAGCGAAAGCCTTGTTTGCTTCTGCCATTCTATGAGTATCTTCTCTCTTCTTAACAGCAGATCCAGTGTTGTTAGCTGCATCTAGTAATTCTCCAGCTAATCTTTCACTCATAAGCTTTTCTCCTCTTTTTCTAGCTGCTGCTAGTATCCATCTGATACCTAATGTCTGTCTTCTTTCTGCTCTTACTTCTATTGGAACTTGATAAGTAGCTCCACCTATTCTTCTAGCTTTAACTTCAAGTAATGGCATTACATTGTTCATTGATTCTTCAAATACTTCTAATGCTTCCTTGCCTGATTTTTGAGCTATTATTTCAAAAGCATCGTAGCATATTTTTTGTGCCACGCCCTTTTTACCATCCAACATTATGTTGTTTATTAATTTAGTAACAACCTTTGAATTGTACATTGGATCTGGTAATACATCTCTTTTTGCTATATGTCCTTTTCTTGGCACTTTTCTTCCCTCCTTAACAAGATTATTTAAGTTCATAGGTACTCGGTAATATCTCATACCGCAAAGTGCTAACTTCTTCATCTATATAAATTTTCTATAATATCTATAAAATCATTAATAATTAACTACTTCAAATCTATGTAAATGCTGAAGATAAGCACTACATGTTGCTATAGACTATTTCTTAGGTCTCTTAGCACCATATTTTGATCTTCCTTGCATTCTGTTAGCTACACCAGCACAATCTAATGCACCTCTAACGATATGGTATCTAACACCAGGAAGGTCCTTAACTCTACCACCTCTTATAAGAACAACACTGTGTTCTTGTAAGTTATGACCTACACCTCCGATGTAAGCTGTAACTTCAAATCCATTTGTAAGTCTTACTCTGGCAATTTTTCTTAAAGCTGAGTTAGGCTTCTTTGGAGTAGTAGTTTTTACTACAGTACATACACCTCTCTTTTGAGGACACTCCTTTAATGCTGGAGCTGTTGAAGTAGTAACTGCAACTTTTCTTCCTTTTCTTACTAATTGACTTATAGTTGGCATTTTTTCACCTCCTGAATTATATTTATCTATTTTAAATTAAAAAGATAAAACAAATCAAAACGCAACAACCGTTGTCTGTTTAGATTTTGAAAAAAATAAAATACAATTGCGTAATTCTACATTAATACATAAAATCACACAATTTGTATTTTATCATCTAACAAAGCTTATGTCAATATATTATATTATTGAATTGAATCAATATTAACTATTTCTTCTTTTGGTTCATCCTTAGCATTAACTTTCAATGTTCTGTATCTCATCATACCTGTACCAGCTGGTATAAGCTTACCAATGATTACATTTTCTTTTAATCCTAATAATGGATCAACCTTTCCTTTTATTGCTGCTTCAGTTAAAACTCTAGTTGTTTCTTGGAATGATGCTGCTGATAAGAAACTATCTGTTGCTAAAGCTGCTTTAGTTATACCAAGTAATACTTGTTCTCCTTGAGCTTCAACTCCACCAAATTCTCTTACCTTTTCATTTGCTTCCCTAAAATCAAATATATCAATCATAGTTCCAGGTAAAAGTTCTGTATCTCCAGAGCTTGTAACCTTAACTTTTCTTGTCATTTGTCTTACAACTACTTCTAGATGTTTATCATTAATATCAACACCTTGAAGTCTATAAACTTTTTGAACTTCTGATAAAAGATATCTTCTAGCTCCATCAATTCCTTTAATATTCATGATATCATGTGGATTTACTGAACCTTCTGTTACCTCATCACCAGCTTCAATTTCTTCACCATCAGTAACTTTAAGTCTTGAACCAAATGGTATATCGTAACTCTTTTCTTCACCATCAGCGCCAACTACATGAACAGTTCTCTTTTTCTTAGTTTCTTCAATCTTAACAGTACCTGTAACTTCAGAAACTATTGCAAGACCTTTAGGTTTTCTAGCTTCAAATAATTCTTCAACTCTTGGAAGACCTTGAGTTATATCAGCACCAACAACACCACCTGTATGGAATGTTCTCATTGTAAGTTGTGTTCCTGGTTCACCAATTGACTGAGCTGCTATTATTCCAACAGCTTCACCAATATCTATCTTTTTAGCTGTTGCCATATTCATACCATAACACTTTGAACATACACCAGTTTTACAATCACATGTAAATACTGATCTTATTTTAACTTTTTTAATTCCAGTGTTTTGGATTTTCTCTGCCATTGCTGCATCAACATATGAATCATTTGCAAGTATTAAGTCACCTGTATTTGGATCACAAATATCTTCTGCAAGATATCTTCCTGTAAGTCTTTCTTTTAATTCTTCAACTACTTCATTACCTTCCTTAATTTCAGATACATACATACCTTCTTTAGTACCACAATCTTCTTCTCTTACAATAACATCTTGTGATACATCAACTAGTCTTCTTGTTAAGTAACCTGAATCGGCAGTTTTTAAAGCAGTATCAGCATTACCTTTTCTTGCACCATGTGTAGAAATGAAATACTCAAGTACATCAAGACCTTCCTTAAATGATGCTCTAATTGGTAATTCTAGAATCTTACCAGATGGACTTGCCATAAGTCCTCTCATACCAGCTAATTGCTTAATTTGAGACTTAGAACCTCTGGCTCCAGAGTCAGCCATCATGTATATCGGATTGAATCTATCCAAACTATCCATTAAGGCATCTGCAACATCTTCAGTTGTTTTAGTCCACTTAGCTATAACTCTTTCATATCTTTCATCATCAGATATAAATCCTCTCTTATACATCTTTTCAATCTTTTCTACAGTTTCATCTGCTTCTTTTAGTAATGTATATTTTTCATCTGGAACTATCATATCAGATGTTGATACTGTAACAGCTCCAATTGATGAATAATGATATCCTAATGCTTTAATCTTATCAAGCATAATAGATGTATTAGTAGGTCCATGAACTGCATAACATTTATCAATAATCTTTCCTAATGTTTTCTTTGTAACAAGGAATTCTATTTCTAAATTGAATTTTTCTTCATTGCTAGTTCTATCAATGAATCCTAAATCTTGAGGAATTGATTCATTGAATAAAATCTTTCCTACTGTAGTTTGGATTATTCCACTTTCAAGAACTCCATCGAATTCCCTATACATTTTTACTTTAATATCAGCATGTATTCCTATTGCTCCAACTTGGTAAGCCATTATAGCTTCCTCTTTTGATGAGAATATTGATCCTGATCCTTTTTCTTGTTGTGCTTCCATAGTTAAATAATATGAACCAAGAACCATATCTTGTGTAGGAACACAAACTGGTTTACCATCAGATGGTTTTAATATATTATTAGCAGCAAGCATTAAGAATCTAGCTTCAGCTTGTGCTTCAACTGATAATGGTACGTGTACCGCCATTTGGTCACCATCAAAATCAGCATTATATGCTGTACATGCTAATGGATGTAATTTTATTGCTCTACCTTCAACAAGTACTGGTTGGAATGCTTGAATTCCAAGTCTGTGAAGTGTAGGAGCACGGTTTAAAAGAACAGGATGATCTGCAATAACTTCTTCAAGTACATCCCATACTTGAGGCATTACTCTTTCAACCATTCTCTTTGCGCTCTTTATATTATGTGCTATTCCATCTTCAACAAGTTTTTTCATAACAAATGGTTTGAAAAGCTCTATTGCCATTTCCTTTGGAAGACCACATTGATACATTTTTAATTCTGGACCAACTACTATAACAGATCTTCCTGAATAGTCAACTCTCTTACCAAGTAAGTTTTGTCTGAATCTTCCTTGTTTACCCTTAAGCATATCTGATAAAGATTTAAGAGGTCTATTTCCAGGACCAGTAACAGCTCTACCCCTTCTACCATTGTCAATTAAAGCATCTACAGCTTCTTGAAGCATTCTCTTTTCATTTCTAACAATGATATCTGGTGCACCTAAATCTAATAATTTCTTAAGTCTATTATTTCTATTAATAACTCTTCTATATAAATCATTTAAATCAGATGTAGCAAATCTTCCTCCATCTAATTGAACCATAGGTCTTAAATCTGGTGGAATAACAGGAATAACATCAATAATCATCCAAGTTGGATCATTTCCAGATTGTCTAAATGATTCTATAACTTCTAGTCTTCTAATTATTCTTACTTTCTTTTGTCCTGAACTTTGTTTAAGTTCTTCTTTAAGTTCAACTGATTGAGCTTCAAGATCAATTTCAGCTAATAACTTTTTAATTGATTCAGCTCCCATACCTGCTTCAAAACTTTCTTCACCATATTTATCAACAGCTTCTCTAAATTCTTTTTCATTTAATAGTTGTTTCTTTAAAAGTGGTGTATCTTTTGGATCAATAACAACATATGAAGCAAAATATAGTATTTTTTCAAGCGCTCTTGGTGACATATCTAGTATTAATCCCATTCTAGATGGAATTCCTTTAAAATACCAAATATGAGATACTGGAGCAGCAAGTTCAATGTGCCCCATTCTCTCTCTTCTAACCTTTGCCTTTGTGACTTCAACTCCACATCTGTCACAAACAATTCCTTTATATCTTACTCTCTTGTACTTTCCACAGTGACATTCCCAGTCCTTAGTTGGTCCAAAAATTCTTTCACAGAATAGACCATCTCTTTCTGGTTTTAAAGTTCTATAATTTATTGTTTCTGGTTTTTTAACCTCACCTCTAGACCATTTTCTTACTTGTTCTGGAGATGCTAAACCTATTTGCATGGCATCAAAATTGTTTAATTCAAACAAGGGTATATCCTCCCTTCAAAAAATTAGTGTTCATCATCATTAAAATCATCAAGTCTTAAATCATCTTGTAATGAGTCTATTTGAAATCCGTCAAAATCTTCATCGTCAATATCTTCTTCTTTTTCTTCAGGTTCAGTATAACTGTCATCACTTGGCATATCACCATTTTGTTCAGTTGGAGCCACAAAATCTTCTGTACCTTCCATGTTAACATCTAATTGTTCTGAATCATCATCAGTTAATTCTTTTAATTGAACTTCTTGATTATCTTCATTTAACACTCTAACATCTAAGCATAATGCCTGTAATTCCTTAATAAGAACCTTAAATGATTCTGGAACTCCTGGTTCTGGAATATTTTCGCCCTTAACTATAGCCTCGTATGTTTTAACTCTTCCTACAACATCATCTGATTTAACAGTTAATATTTCTTGAAGAGTGTGAGCAGCACCGTAAGCTTCAAGAGCCCAAACTTCCATTTCACCAAATCTTTGGCCTCCAAATTGAGCTTTACCACCTAAAGGTTGTTGAGTAACTAATGAATATGGTCCAGTTGATCTTGCATGAATCTTATCATCAACTAAGTGAGCTAGTTTTAAGATATACATTATACCAACTGTTACTTCATTGTCAAAAGGTTCTCCTGTTCTACCATCATATAAAACTGTTTTACCATTTACTGCATAACCAGCTTTCTCTAAGCATTCTTTAATATCTGATTCAGATGCGCCATCAAAAACTGGAGTAGCTATATGCCAGCCAAGTTTACTTGCTGCCCATCCTAAGTGAACTTCAAGTACCTGACCAATATTCATACGTGATGGAACTCCTAGAGGATTTAAGCAAATCTGAAGTGGTCTACCATCTGGTAAGAATGGCATATCTTCTTCTGGTAATACTCTTGAAACAACACCCTTATTACCATGACGTCCTGCCATCTTATCTCCTACTGATATTTTTCTCTTTTGAGCTATATAACATCTTACAAGTTCATTTACTCCTGGATTTAAATCATCACCATTTTCTCTAGTAAACACTTTTATATCTACTATAATTCCAGCTTCACCATGAGGAACTCTAAGAGATGTATCTCTAACTTCTCTAGCTTTTTCACCAAATATAGCTCTTAGAAGTCTTTCTTCTGCTGTTAATTCAGTTTCACCCTTTGGTGTAACCTTACCAACCAAAATATCTCCTGATCTAACTTCAGCTCCAATTCTAATGATACCTCTATCATCTATATCTTTAAGTGCATCTTCACTTACATTTGGTATATCTCTTGTAATTTCTTCAGGTCCAAGCTTAGTATCTCTAGCTTCACACTCATATTCTTCTATATGAATTGAAGTGAATATATCTTCTCTTACTAATTCTTCAGAGATAAGCATAGCATCTTCGTAGTTGTAACCTTCCCAAGTAATGAATCCCATTCTAATATTCTTACCTAATGCTATTTCACCAAGATCAGTTGATGCTCCATCAGCTAAAACTTGATTTTTAAATATAATTTCACCTTTTTCTACAATAGGTCTTTGGTTTATACACATACCTTGGTTACTTCTCTTAAATTTAAGAAGTTTATATACATCTGTACCACCATCTGAATCTCTCTTAATTCTGATTTGGTCAGCACTTACATATTGTACAACTCCGGCATTTTTTGCTTTTGGAAGAATACCACAATCTACAGCAGCCTTAAATTCAATACCTGTACCAACTATTGGTGCTTGTGTTTTTAATAATGGAACTGCCTGACGTTGCATGTTTGATCCCATTAAGGCTCTTGACGCATCATCATTTTCAAGGAATGGTATCATAGCTGTTGCCACAGATACAATTTGTCTTGGAGAAACATCCATAAGATCTGCATCTTCAGCTGGAACTACTAAAATATCATCCAAATGTCTAACTGTTACTTTCTTATTAACAAAGTGCCCATCTTCTGTAAGTGGTTCTTTTGCATGTGCAATTAAATATTGATCTTCTTCATCTGCAGTAAAGTATCTTATTTCTTTTGTTACCACATGCTTTTCTTTATCAATAATGCTATATGGAGTTTCTATAAATCCATATTCATTTACTCTAGCATAAGCAGCTAATGAATTGATAAGACCTATGTTAGGTCCTTCTGGAGTTTCTATAGGACACATTCTACCATAATGTGAGTGGTGAACGTCTCTAACTTCAAATCCAGCTCTTTCTCTTGAAAGACCTCCAGGTCCAAGTGCTGATAATCTTCTCTTATGTGTAAGCTCTGATAATGGATTAATTTGATCCATGAATTGTGATAATTGTGAACTACCAAAGAATTCTTTAATAGCTGCTGCAACTGGTCTAATGTTAATTAACATTTGAGGAGTTATAGCCTCTTGATCTTGAATAGTCATTCTTTCTTTAACTACTCTTTCCATTCTTGATAAACCAATTCTAAATTGATTTTGTAATAATTCACCTACTGATCTTAATCTTCTATTTGCTAAGTGATCAATATCATCAACATATCCTACTCCATAAGGCAATCCTAATTCATAGCTTATTGTTGCAAAGATATCATCCTTAATTATATGCTTAGGTATTAATTCAGTAATTCTTCTTTTAATTTCCTTTTTAATTGATTCTTCATCATCAAAGTTATCTAAAATTTCTTTTAGTATTGGATAATGTACTAATTCTTTTATGTTTAAATCGGAAATATCAAAAGATATATATTTATGTATATCTACAAAATTATTTCCTATTACCCTTACTACTTTATCTTCTACTAATATATCTACAGAGTTAATTCCTGAATTTCTAATTTCTTCTGAAACTTTTCTACTTATTTTTTGTCCTTTTTCAACCATTATTTCTCCAGTTGATGGATTAACAATATCTTCAGCTGCAATTTGATTAACTAATCTTAAGTTAATTGCTAACTTCTTATTGAATTTATATCTACCAACTCTTGATAGGTCATATCTTTTAGCATCAAAGAATAAAGAATCAATTAAAGAAATAGCACTATCTACTGTAGGAGGTTCACCTGGTCTAAGTCTTTTATAAACTTCAAGTAAAGCTTCTTCCTTAGTTTTTGTATTATCTTTTTCAATTGATGCTTTAAATCTCTCATCTTCACCAAAATAATCAATTAATTCTTGGTCTGTTCCAAATCCCATAGCTCTTGCTAAGATTGTAATTGGAAGCTTTCTTGTTTTATCGATTCTAACATAAATAATATCATTAGAATCAGTTTCATATTCAAGCCATGCACCTCTATTTGGTATGACTGTTGATGCAAATAATTTTTTACCACTCTTATCTCTAGTATAATTGTAATATACACCTGGTGATCTAACTAATTGGCTAACTATAACTCTCTCAGCACCATTTATAATAAATGTACCTTGATCAGTCATTAATGGGAAATCTCCCATAAATACCTCTTGTTCCTTAATTTCACCAGTTTCATTATTTTGTAATCTAACTGATACTTTTAGCGGTGCAGCATAAGTTGCATCTCTTTCTTTACATTCTTCAACTGAATATTTTATATTATCCAGATCAAGTTTGTAATCAACAAACTCTAGAACTAAGTTTCCTGTAAAGTTACTAATAGGATTAACATCATCAAATACTTCATGAAGTCCTTCATCTAAAAACCACTTATAGGAATTTAATTGCACTTCGATTAAATTTGGTATTTCTGTTACATCTTTTACTCTGCTGAAACTCATTCTTGTTCTTTTTCCATTTTGGACAGGATGTACCATGAATTTTCACCCCTTATATAAACTAAAATAACCAAAAACATAATTTCTCTAAGGACTTTATGCTTTCGGAGAACATCAACGCAATATGTAATCTAAATCAATTACATACTTTACACTATTATATAATTATCCATATTGAATAGTACATTTAATGATAGTATCACA
>Ga0256870_1000866_pt1 | contig 12192 bp, 10 predicted proteins | sample RumenRJG_06RNA_FD_186079 | JGI IMG/M metagenome (GOLD analysis project Ga0256870, IMG submission 186079) | Metatranscriptome of bovine rumen microbial communities from Lethbridge, Alberta, Canada - Rumen RJG_06 (Metagenome Metatranscriptome) | ecosystem: Host-associated > Mammals > Digestive...
AGCTATATCTCCGGTCTCTACCTATCGTATGCAGGTTGAATCTGATGTGTGTTAAAATAGGTTAAAGAGATAACACTTCTTTGAGTATTTATTTATATTTGCTACATAACATAAACAAAAAACTACTCATCTTCAGAAAACGAAGAACAGTACGAGAAAAGAAACCTAGAGATTGATAATTGAGTTACTAACTTCGCAATAAACATTAAAAATATGGAGCCACATTTCTCTTTAGTAGAAATCATACCAGGACGTGACTTTAGCATCGAAGACATCTTTAATAGTCAATTGATTTACGTCGTGAAGGGTGAGTTGCAGGCACATATGGGCAAAAACCTTCGTCATCTTACTGCCCATCAGCTGATGCTTCTCCCTATAGAGAGTCGTGCTGAGTTCCGTAGTATCGCTCCTGTTTCCGAGATTGTGGTGCTGACGCAGAGTGAGATGCCCGAAGTATGTTTCGATGTCACTATCGACGGAGCAGATCGCCCATCGTGCAAGACCGAATATCGAAATGTCATCAACGCACCGAGTGTAGCGAAGTTGTTCTTTCAGCATATCGCCGATCTGCTCCGGCATGGTGTACACAGCGAGATGCTTGGCCTCACCTTCCGGCGTGAAGTCTTCATGCTTCTGCAAGCCTCTATGGATGCCGATGAGTTCACCGACTTTCTGAGTCCGATGTTCCATGCGCGTGGAGGTTTCAAAGCCAAGGTGATGCGCCTTGTTGACAACACGATGAGCGTCAGCGAGTTGGCCCATGCCATCGGCATGAACCGCAGTTATTTTCAGCGCACCTTCAAGGTAGAGTTCGGAGAGAACCCGAGCGACTGGCTTATCAAGCGCAGAGCTCGCGACGTCATCGAATATTTCCGTACCCATCACGAACCGCTCAAGGTAGCCTATGTCGACCTCAAGTTCTCCACGATGAGTAACCTGTCGGCATTCTGCAAGCGCTATATCGGTATGACGGCACGAGAGATCAGGAGAGCAAAATCCATCGATTGCTTGAATTTGTGATACCATAGAGATAAAAAATAGTCACAAGATAAGAAAAATGAGGTAATATACACGATATATAATTTATGTGAAAGAATATATATTTGCAATGTAAAACTTATTCTACTGGTTTTTGATAACCAGGTGCTACTAGAAGCCTATAAAACCTTTTGGCAATTGGCGCATTAAACGAGATAACTAACAATATTTTTTGTTTTATTTATATTATATAATATGAAGAAGTTAACTAAATTTTTATCTTATTCAGCGATTATCGCTTCGGCAGTTTTTATAGTGAGCTGTTCGGACGATGTTGTGGACTCTAATACCACCAAAGATTCGGGCATTCCATTCAAGGTTAGTGCCACTGTGAATAATTCCGGTACTCGTGCTAGTGATATCACCTCTTTGAGTAATTTCCAGATCTGGGGATTTACTGGTGATGCTACTAATGAGCTTGCTGGTGTGAATTGTACTCCTGCAAGTGGAGGAGGATATGTACCTGCTACGACTGTAAATTGGCCAGTCGCAGGTAAAACTTATACATTTAATGCTGTAAGTAATGGTTCTGGTAAGATATCTTCTAATATTTTAACACCTACAATTGTAAATGATACGCTTAGTTTTAGTTATGTTGTTCCTCAAAATGTAGCCTCTCAAGAGGATTTGCTCGTTGCTATAGCAAAAGGTAGTTCCTCTACGGGTTTAAATTTGGCGTTTGATCATGCGTTGACTGCTGCTACGTTGACAATAAAACTGAATACAGGTTATAGTTCTACGTATGGTCCTGAAGCTGGACAGGATTATATGTTTTTTGTTAAAATTCAGAAGATAATTATTCATAACATCAAGAAATCTGGAAAATATGTTTTGGGTAAAGGTTGGGATTTAAAAGATGCGATAGAAGGAGATATTGTTATTGATATGACAGATAATCCATTCTTTCAGACACTAAAGAATCCTAACGGAGAGGAAAATATACAGACATGGACAATTAAATTGGATAATAAAAATACGAATTTATACTTTATTCCTCAAACGATTAACAGTTGGGGTATAGCTCCAAACTTAATGGGAGCTGATAAGGATATGTATAAGAATCCTCCTTCGACGGGGGAAAGTTATATAGAACTTGTTGCAATGTGTGGTGCATATCCATATTCTATGATACCAGGAAATTTCGATGAAGCTATAGAGAATGGACTTGAGGTTTATGAATCTATTGCTCCTGGTGTTAGTGAACAATTATCTAAGGATGCTGATGGTAATTATTATGATGATGGAGATACAAAGAGTCATATGGTAGTTACTAAAGAAGGCATTGTTCTCGATTATAGTTCAAATATTCTAAAGATTTTGGATGCTCAACCTACTGTAGAAACAAGAGGTGAAGAGGATAATACATATGCGTGTCTTTTGAGAGAAGATAATTATGGTGTATTATATAAGAAGTTTAATACGACGTTAACGGTTAATGGAAGCAGAAACTTCATTATAGAACTAGGAACTGCAACACGTGCTTTAGATGGCGCTGCTGCTTATGGAATTTCTGCTACTCCAACAGTACATTAATTTGGTAACATTTGGTATATGAATAAGTTAAAAATCTATAGTTGTTTGGCTTTACTGATGTTGTTGTTCAGTTGTAATGACAATGTATCTTTTACTGAAGATGATGGTGAGTATCCTGTTATCATAAAGGCATATATAGATCCTCAATTCACTTCGGCAACGAGAGGTGTGAAGTTGACTGCAGGAACGCTGAGTTCCTTTGGATTGTTTTCATTCTATAATGGAACGGCTCGTACACTTAATGCGACTTTTACTATTAAGAATGGTAACTGGAAAGGAGACAAAGCGGTGACTTGGGCTGCAGGTGCTATGGATTTTTATGCGGTCAGCCCATCATATAAAATCGCTAGTCCTCCTGCTACGATTTCAATGAAACAGAATCCTAAAAAATTCTCGTATACGGTACCTACGAATTTTGATGACCAAATAGATATCATGATTGCGAGTAGTTTCGGATTAACGCGTGCAGATACTAATGGTGAAATATCATTGGGATTCCAACCTGGTATGCATTATATTAGTTTTAGTGGAAGAAATACTATCGGAACAGACTATAAGGTTTATGTTGATACGATAATTTTTCATAACATCGTGAGTAACGGAACGTTCGCCTATAAGAGTGGTTATAATAATAAGGGAGATTGGACTCCTGCATCCGGTAATGACGCAAAGTATGTTAATGACACAATCGTCTTGAAAAGTCCGATTGAATTGACAAGTACAACAAAAGTTCTTACAGGAAATGAATATTTGATAGTTATTCCTCAAAAGACAACGATGTGGAAAACTTCTGCAGCTAATCCGAGTCCGATAACAGTTGCTGACGCAAATCATAACTATTATATAGAGACGAAAGCTCAGATTATTAAGGACGAGGGTGGAACCCAGACCTATCTTTTAGGTTATCCTGATGCTGAAGTTGATGCTACTCATCCTAAATATGAGTCTGTGTATTTTCCAGCAGTAGCAAAGACTTTTAAAATAGGTGCAGGTACAACACTTCCAATTATCTTCAATGGTGGCTATAATAAGGATGGCGAGCCATATTTGGAGAATATAGATCGTGGAGGTGGAGAAGCTGTTAGTGTTGAGGTTTCAGAATGGATGGATTTCGTGATTATACCAGAAGACTGGGTACCAGTATATGAAGAATTAGAATTTTAAATTGATAAAATAAACAATTATGAAAAAGAAACTTTATATCAAACCTATGATTGAGAATATCAAGATGCTTGAGGAATCGAGTATTCTTGCTGCCTCAGGTGATCAGCCGGCTACGGGATTTGATGCATCTGTAAATGGTCGTAGTGCGACTGTTGATGATGATATGGATCTTTAATGCAAATATTAGAGTTCAATAAAAATGTTGAAGTATAAATACATATATAATAGGTGTCTCCTGCTAACCTTAGCGTTAGCAGGAACCATCCTCGGCTTCTCTTCATGTTCGGATGAAGGAGAGTACGATGATGTACGTACAGCTCGGCGATATGGCTTTGCTGTCCTCGGCAACAAGATTGGTGGAGAGTCTCTCGCCAAGGCTGCTACCCGTGGAACTGCTGAAAGTGGTGAATTGCTGGGGAGTGTAGGTATGTCGTGCTATACGGGAGCCTGGAATGAAAGTAGCTCTAAACCTGATTTCTTCTATAACGAAGAAATTATATATCAGGGTTTGGATGCTAACAATATTGGCATCTGGTTGACGACATATAGCTATTTTAAGCCGGCAACAGGTACGAAGCGACGCTTCTTCGCCTACTATCCATATTATTCAGACGAATACGATGAACTGCATAATATGTCGATATCCGATTCGACTATTGTGGGGTACCCATCGATTGATTATGAGGTGCCGGAGAATGTGGCAGACCATCAAGACCTGATGGTAGGATGTACGGAAGAAGATGAATTTAAGGACCACATGGACACGGTGAGCATCACGCTGCATCATTTGCTCACGGGTGTGAAATTTGCTGTAGGTACAACGATGCAGACAGGTAAGATTACAAAGATTGTTATCAAGAATGTTTTCTATAAGGGTAGATATGAATACCCTGCAGCAGATTGGCTGACTAAGAATGAGGATAATGTACGCACATTTACATTGGAGTTGAACAAGAATGTAAATGCGGCGGATGCCAAGGGTACAGCGATAACGGCAGCTGATCAGACGTTCCTGATGATGCCACAGACCGTACCAAACACATCCGTGATAGAAGTGACATTCAACGATGGTCAAGACCACGTGCTCACTTCGGCTATAGGAGGAAAAATCTGGGAGCGAGGTAAGCTCATTACATATTATGTTTCGATAACTTCGCTTATGCGAATGACTATCACCAGTAACATTGTGGACTGGGATAGTACCAATTCATTCACTGGTGAGGTCTCGGATGCCGCTAATGTAAGAAACGAGGGACATATCAACGATTGGACCCCGGACGCATCTTATAATAATAACAATTAAAGTTACGAGAATTATGATACAGATGAGAAAATACTTATTACTTTTCGGATTGGGTCCTGTATTCCTCTTAGGATGTTCTTCGAACGACCTTCCGTCTACCGGCATTGATCCGGATCCAGGAACAGGGACTTCTGAAGTTCCTATCCAGATAGAGACACATGTGGCATCTACCCGAGCAGGATTGTCGGTGCAGAATACCGAGTTTGATAAAGGTGCACAGGTGAACGTGTTCCTCTCAGAGGCTACCACGGGAACACCTTCTACGCGCTATACCCAACCGATGACTTACGTCACCACTAACTATGCGGGAGCAATGTCGCCTAGTAACTCCATATTCCCTTATTACCCAGCTAATGGTAATGACGTGAATCTGTGGGCATGTTATCCTTCTACGGTGAATCAGAACACCACGACCTTCACCGTCATGGGAAACCAAACGGATAACTCAAACTATAAGAAGAGCGACTTGATGTATTGCAAGGAGGAGAATATCGCTCGCCAAAAGACGGTCGTACCTATCACCTTCTATCATAAGATGGCCAAGGTGCAGATCTATCTATCGGTTCCTGCAGGTAAGGATGCCAGCGTGCTGAACAATTCAACCGTGACGATAACCAACGTGATGCGCACCATCGCCATCAATCCGAGTGCACAGACCATCGGCACTACCACTGCCGACCTCTCCAACAAAGGCAATATCGTGGTGACCAATAATGGTGCACTGAATAGTGCTGCCATCATCGTGCCACAGACCGTAGACCCGGATTATTTCCTCGAGATACGATTGGGCAATGGAGACGTACTCAACTATATGTTGCCACAGAGCATCGAGTTTAAGTCGGGTACGGTGAATACCTTCCAGATCTCCGTGAACGAACAGGTCATCAAGGCCACTTATACCGTGCGTCCATGGAATGATGCTCCTGATATTAACGCAGAGGTTTCGCTTGATGCATAATGTAGAACCTGATAACATTTTGAAGATATGAAGATTTCCGGATATATATTATATAGTCTTGCCTTTGGCTTGCTTACGCTTGCCTCTTGTTCGGGCGACGACATACAGACCGAGAATACCGGTAAGGATATCAAGTTGAGTGCAGGGTGGGGCGTCACGGATACACGTGCCAACATCGCCGAAGCTGGTCGCAACATCATGAATACGGGAGAGAATGTGTATGCCTGGGCTGATATGATCAACTCTACCGATAATCAGTTGTCGAGTTATTTCAAGGCATGGCATCTGCATGCACGTAGCGATGGTCAGCTTGTGGCCGTTACTGCTGCCAAACAGTTCCCTGCTGCCAACAAGTTGAACTTCTATGCGGTGAACGGTGACTTTGATGCCGGTCAGATCACCGAGGGTACGACAGAGATGCCAGCTAGTCTTACCTATAGAGTTGAGGCTAATCAGACCACGGCAAACAATTACTATGTAAGTGACTTGCTCTATGGTATGCGTAAGCAGGTGGAACCTACCGAGAATGATGTAGAGTTGCCTTTCTACCATATGCTCTCACAGGTGAGAGTCCTCGTGAAGGCGGGTGCCGAGGTTACTGCATCTCAGTTGGCTAATTGTACTGTGCTGATCTTGAATGCCAAGTGTAGAGGAACTTTCAGTCCTGACACTACGGATGTGGCTGCTGAGAATATCGCTACTACGGCAACACGTGCAGCGATGATCTCCACCGATAACTCTACACAGAACGTCACGATGAAGACGGGTAGTGAGAGTGCCTTCCAGGCCGATGACGATATGGTATCGGCTATCATCCCACCACAAACTTATGCTGCCGGTGCTGGTATGATCAAGGTCATCTTGTCTAATAATGATGAGTTTGTCTTTAAGCCTACTGCCGACTTGGTATTGGAGAGTGGAGGAGCCTATAAGATTGTGATCACCATCAACGACGGTAAGGCTCAGGGCATCGTCACCACATTGGCTGGTTGGGCTAACTCTACCGATGATAATAGTATTAACTTCGAACGTACACTCTAAACATTGGATTATGAAAACGAATATCAACATAAAGATATGTGCTGCAGTCCTCTTGATGATGGGACTGCTGCCGATGCTCTCTTCTTGCGATAACGAGGCTGTGGAGAATTCGGGCAATCAGCGCAAAATCGTGTTCAGTAGTGTTTTGGGCGAAGTCTCTACCCGTGGAACGATTGCTACAGACTTGGGCGGAAGCATCGCGCTGATGGCTTATCGATATAGTGGTGAATGGACGGGAAATACGGAAAGTCCTAACTTTATGTATAAGGAGGCTGCTACGAGTCTCGATAATACCAACTGGACTACTGCTACCCAATATTACTGGCCGAATACCAGTGAGCGTATGCGCTTCTTCGGATATGCTCCTGTCGATGCCTATGACGGTACCAACGGTACGCTGAGTGCGCAGTCGGCTCTGGGTCCTGTGACCTTCAGTGGCTTCACCGTACCTACCAACATCGCCGACCAGCAAGATTTGCTCTTCGGAGAGAGTCCTGAGTATGTGTGCAGTACTGCCAATACGGTGAGCATCGCTTTCCACCATATTCTTACTGCTATCCAGTTTAGTACTACCAATACGGATGGCACTATCGAGAGCATCAAGTTTGTGGGTGTGCCTTACTCGGGCACTTATACCGCAAATACTGCTACCGGTGGCAGTTGGACATTGAACGATCTGCCGGCATCACCTAATGAATATACAGGAACCCTTACCGGAACATTCTTCATGATTCCGCAGACGTTGCCTGCTACTGCTCAGGTGGTGATTACCTACAGAGATAGCGACAACTATTCGCAGACACTTACTTATTCTCTGAGTGGCAAAACATGGGAGATGGGCAAGAAGTATGTCTATACCATCAACATTGCCGACAACGAGGCTACGCTTACGCCAACTGTCGTAGCCTGGACAACGACAGATAATACGCTCGATTATTAATGTAGAACCCTTTAGTATGATACGCTATATGAAGATTAAGAATTATATTCCGGCAATGCTCGCTGTAGCTCTCGTGTCGCTTACAGCTTGCTCTAACGATACAGAGGGTATTGGCTCTACCGAACTCAAGTTCTCGGTAAGTATAGATGAGTCTACGCGTGCCTCTTACATTACGTCCTTTGGCGACAATGACCAGTTCGGAGCCATCAGTTTCTGGACCGATGCTGCCGACAACGTGAACAGTCTCATCAATAAGGAAGTGGTGGAGAAGGATGCAACTTCGGGCATCTGGCGTACACAGCGCCAGCACTACTGGCCAGCTTATAAGAAGTCGATGAGCATCTATGCTTATTATCCTGTATCGCTGGGCACCAGTATTGTGAACAACGAATTCTCGTATACCGTTCCTACGGCACTCGACAGTCAGGAGGATATCATGGCTTCTACCGTGACCTATGGTCAAGGACAGTTCGCCACGACGATTCCTTTGCAGTTCACCCATTTGCTATCTGGTGTCTATTTCACCGTAGGCACGGGCAACAAGGCGGGTACGATCAAGAGTATCACCATCAAGAATGCGAAGAATACCAATACTTATTCCTTTGCCAGTGCTGATTGGGGCGCTTCTCCTACGGGTAATGTAGATTACACCAAGGCAGTGAACTATGTAAGTGACGGTAATGATGCCAATACGGCAATCATCGCCTCTACCAACCCGATCATGCTGATGCCTCAGGAACTCGGTGATGACTTTTCTATCGACATCGTCTTCACAGATACTGAGGGCGACCATAACTTGTCGGTGAAACCGCAAATCAACGTGGTAAATAGTAAGAGTCATCTGGTGAAGGGACAACTCGTAAACTTCAAGATAGCCGTTACAACGCTCTATACCATACAGCTTACGGCATCGGTTACCGACTGGGGTGATGGAGGTGTTACCTCCGGTTCGCTGGGAGAGATCTAAGTATGCGGACTGAGTGTGATGATATAAGGTATTAACGACGAAAATATGATAATTAAGATATGAAGAAGTCATTATTTTATGCAGTCCTGCTTGTAGCTCCATTATTCGCCGCATGTAGCAGCGATGACGGAAATATACAGGGTAATGCGGATAGGGCAGAGATTAGGCTCGGCGCTCAGATAGCGCAGGCGATCACTCGGTCTGCTGAAGATGCTACCCAGGGCACCTATATCGCTGCCAACGAACTGGTGTATGTGTATGCTGATAAGGTTTCTGACGGATCGGCTTATTTCAATGCGTGGGAACTGACAGCGGACAATCAGAGAAATCTGAACCCGGCGGCGAACGACGTGAGATACTATCCCGGTGGAACCGAGGGCATCGACCTATATGCTATTCATGGTAATAATTTGGGTATCAGTTCCGGACAGGCGTTTCCTTCTTCGGTGACCCATAATATATTGTCTGATCAGAAGATTACGAGTACGAGTATCACTGGCTATACCCAGAGTGATTTGCTCTATGGCATCGTTCGCGACCAGCATTTCACCACGAGCAAGGTGAACATGAATTTCTATCACATGCTCTCTAAGGTGGAGATCGTGATGAAACCGGGTCCTGGCGTTACCGCAGCCGATCTCGAAGGAGCTGAGGTGCAGTTGATGAATGTGAAGCCAACGGTGACATTCTCGCCGGCAAAACTTACATTGGAGCAGTTGGGCGTGCAGGCCAATCGTGCTGCTATGATCTCGGTTGGTGGTAGTCCGATCAACGTGACCTTTACACCTAAATATGTGGATAAGGCCGTGTCTGACTTCGGAGATGACCCTACCTATGCTGAGGTTATCTTGCCTCCACAGGCCTTCGATAACGTAGACTTCTTGCAGCTCACGTTCAAGACTGGCGGTTTGGCTGGTAAATCGCTGAGATATAAACTCTCTACGACCTTTGCGAGCGGCTACTGTTATCGCTTCCAGATTCTCATCACTCCTGCCGTGTTCTCGTTGAGTCCTATCTCGGTGACACCATGGACGGCTGAGGAGAGCAATCGCGTTATCGACTTGGAAAAGGCGACGAATTGAGATCAGAATAATTAACTACTAACTTTAAATAAATCATTCGCATGAAAAAGTTGAATCAAAAATATATCGGTTTGGGTTTGATGACTATGGCAACAGTCCTTGGTCTAGGTTCTTGTGCAGATAGCATCAATAGTGTAGTGCCTAACATTCCGCTCACCAATAAGAATATCGGTTACGATGTTAGCGTTAATAGTGATATCAACTATGTTCCTACTGAGGCTGAGGCTAAGACGCGTGCTGCCAGTATGGCCAACGATGGCTTCCAGACTCCGCATGTGCTCCAGGGATATGGCAAGACACTGTATCTGCATCCATTGGTGCAGACCATGCAGACCGACCCTAATGCTAAAAATGTGGCTACACGTGGTACTCAGATCAATGATGTCAACGATATGAGTGACTTCGGTGTGCTCGGTAAATACTATTCTGACGGAGAGTTGAGTACCACCTCTACCAACTACTTCTACAACATCCGTACCACTAAAGTGGGTGCGATGACGGAGAGTAGGGCATGGCCTATTAGTACCTATAACCTTGCCGTGTATGCTTATCATCCGTATAATGCCGGTGAAGTGAGCTTGAGCGCAGCTGATGCTGTGGGCGCTCCTGTGGTAACATATACCGTGAATAGTGCCAACCCTAACACGATGAGCGACTTTATGACGGCATCGGCTACGGGTAAGAAGGTGACCGATGGTAATTCTATTCCGCTCACGTTCAATCATAATCTGGCTGCTATCAACTTTGTTGTGGGCGCTGATATGACTCCTGGTACTATCAAGAGTGTTACCTTTAAGGGTATTTATAATACGGGTGACTTCACGATCGGTGGCAACTGGAGTTTCGCGGGTAAGGAGACCTCAGACATTACTTTCTCCGGTCTCGACGTGGCTATCGATGGCGATGAGAACGATCCTATCATCACCAGTGCACGTACATTCTTCATGATTCCGCAAAGTTTCGATGCTCAGGCACAGGCGATAGAAATCGTCTTCAATGATGGTGAATCCGACCATACTCTTACCACGACGCTCGCTGGTACTAACTGGCAGGCTGGTAAGACCATCACCTATAAGATTTCCGCTTCTTCTATTACCACCCTCAATTTGGGTTCTATCTCATTTGCTTCTGCTTACAGCTATAATGTATTGCCTAAGTCAACATGGGCTAATGGCGATATGGTGGGCCTCTATGTCAAGGACCAGAAGGGTGTGCTCCGCAACGAGAACGTGAAGCTTACCTATAACAGTACATCGGGTAAGTGGGATGTCGACCAGTCTACCGTTGGTGCTAATTCTCTGTTGTATTCTCCACAATACGACTACTATGTATATTACCCATATTCAGCCTCCGGTCTCGCCAATGAGGGTAATACGAATGCCAAGACTCGTGCCTCTATGGTAGCGGGTAGTGCTAACACCTTCTTTGCTGCGGGTATTGCCGCATTCAACCCAAGTACTAATCAAAGTTCGAATATTAGCAGTAGTGACCTCCAAACTGCGAAGGGTCTCATCTCTACCGTCGACGCCTCCAGTATCAACTTCACCATGGCGCATGAGATGGCACTCTATAAGGTAACTTTGGGTAGCAAGACTATTCCTGTGACTCATATTTATGATGTAAATGCAAATTCTTGGTCTAATTCTACAGATACGAAGAGTGTCAAGGCTCTGAACAATTTCGCTGGTGGTACCATCACGGGACTTTATCGTCCGAACAATACCGGTGATGACTATTATGCCCTCGTAAACCCTACGAAAGCTTACACCTTTAGGAGTGCTTCCGGTCAGCCAAATGGTTGGTATAATAACGCGCTTTCAGTTGCTGCAAGCTCCCTTACAAGAGGTGGAGTAGGCAGTGGTACAGCCCAAAGTGATAGTGCTTATATCTATACAGCATACGCGTACAGTTACACGGGAAGTGTGCAGGAATTTACAGCGCCTATAAGTGGAGATTATAAGCTGGAAGTATGGGGAGCAGCAGGAGGAAGAGGCGGTAGGAAAAGAACTTCTCATGGTCCGTTAGGAGGATATGCTATTGGTTATACTATTCTGGAAAATAGTACCAGTCTTTACATTTATGTTGGTGGAAAAGGTGAAGACGCACAAGATATAGCTTATACCTCCACATACATACCTCTTGGTGGTAAAGGAGGATATAATGGTG
>Ga0256870_1000879_pt1 | contig 12100 bp, 8 predicted proteins | sample RumenRJG_06RNA_FD_186079 | JGI IMG/M metagenome (GOLD analysis project Ga0256870, IMG submission 186079) | Metatranscriptome of bovine rumen microbial communities from Lethbridge, Alberta, Canada - Rumen RJG_06 (Metagenome Metatranscriptome) | ecosystem: Host-associated > Mammals > Digestive...
CTCTTAACTGCTTATGACCGCTGATACTGCCGTCTGGCTCTCTAAAGCTTTGGTGCAGATCTCCAGTGCCCTTCCTTCCGAAAGAAGTCTCCGGATATTCTCCGTCACGCTGCCTGATCAAGCAGCTCTGTCTCCGTCTCGGCTGCTTCCTGCTCTGTCTTCGGCCGTGATTTTTTACCCGGCTCGATCGTTCCGTATTCTTTCTCCTCTGCCGGAGTTGGTTCCGGAATCACAATCTTGTCCAGTCCTTCGGAGGAAAGCTCCACGATCCCGCCTCCCTGAACATCAACGGTAAACAGGTCCAGCACATCCTCCAGGCTCTGAATGTTACTGAGGTTCTCACCATTCTCGCCGAGGATGTCCGTGATAATCATGACCAGGTTCTGTCTCATCTCTTCTCCGAGCGCTTCCTGCTCTTCCTTTCCCATTCCCTCATTCGCACTCATCACAGCCCCGACATCATACCATTTCCCGTTCAGATAAACTGCAAACGCAATCTGATCCGGCTGGTCAGAACCCTCCCTGATGACAGCGTGCTGCAGCGTCGGGATGCAGCGCCCTGGGCGGACAATCATTCTGAGCGTGCTTCCGTCCTGTCCGGCAAACCCGTACGAGGAGAAAAGGAATTCTCTCGAGAGTTCTTTCGCCCATTCCAGCATATCCTTCGTGATTTCTGCGTACTGTTTCTCCTGGGCCGCAATATCTTCCGCGGATGCTTCCGTTTCCTTCTCACCTGTAAATACCTCGGCAGCTGCAGTTTGGAGCGCTTCAAGGAGGTTTTCCGGTTTGTTTTCCTCCTTCTTTGCCTCTTCTTCCTCAACCTGCGCAATGTAGTCCTGTACGGATTCCGGCAGGAAGGAAACATCCTGATTCTTCAGCTGATCGGCAATGGTTTCGATGGTCTGCTGCAGCTTTTCAATGTTCAGCGTTGACGCCATCATCATCCAGTTTCCGGCGTCAAATGCTTCCGTATGCGGAAGAGCCATCTGAATCATGGCATGATCCTCATCCATGATTTCCGGTAAGCTGCTGTCTCCGAGACGTGTTTCGGCAATTGCGTTCGCAAGGGCGTCCGCATACTGCTCCATACCGGCTGTCTCCAGGACCCAGGGGAGAAGCTCGGAAAGCTGTGCGTAATCCGTCTGAGGTACCATCGCGCAGTCTGTCATGAACCAGAAGATCCGCGCCTCCTCCAGACTCATGCCGCCCTCAGTGATCAGAAGATACGAGATCCTGTTCAGCAGGGAGGAATTAAAATGGACTCCGCCATGATCATTGGAATTGCTCGGTGTCTTGACATTTGCCATGTAATACTCATCCCAGGTAAACTCCGGCTGGCCGAAATCATGCGGCTCACTCATGCTTCGTGCCGGTGTCAGGCTCTTGGAGCCAAGCTCCCAGTCCGTAAGCTCCGTATCACCGGCCAGCATCTGGCAGTTCTTTCCCTGGATATCGCTCATCGCCTCATTGATGGCGCCGTAATCGTTCATGTAGGAGTTGTAGGTCATCACGGAACCGGTTACACAATGAGTAAACTCATGCGCGATCACGTCCAGACACTGAGAAAAGTCATTGGCGCTGCTCGCCGCAAAGCACTGCATCCCGTGGATCTTGCCGATGTAGCACGCATTGTTGACCTCATTGTAATAATCATCACAGAAATTGTTGAGAACCAGAATCGGTGTCTGCAGTCCGTCTCCGCCGATCCAGCCTATCTCCTTGTAATAATCATACGCGCGGCAATAGTTGTACAGGGACAGAAGCCCAACCTGGTCCCATTCCAGATTGTCACGGCTGGATTCCAGAACCACCTGCCCGTCGTCATACAGGAAATCATAGCACTCTCCGACGACGATTCTGCGCTCAAGGTTGCCCAGATAATACATACCGGTTCGAGTATCCCGCATGACATCTACGGTGATCTCTTTCTCTGTTCCGTCGGACAGATCCACATATCCGGTATATGTGACAGGCTCCATGAATTCGAAGATGTAGCTGGAATCATATCCGCTTCTGCCTGTCTCATCATCCGGGGTGATTGCCGGAATGCTGTACAGGTATTCCCCGTCCATTCCGACATAATGCGCCAGATAGGGAAGGTCAATGCCGCTTAGGACATCCTCGGAGGGATTGTTCGTATAGACTACCCAGGCAAAACGACTGGACTCATCCGTCCCCTCAATGTCAATCTGCAAAACAGTGGGCAGAATCACCTTTCCCGTATACTTGTCATATACTTCAAGCGCATCGCCGTCGGTCTCAGCCTCATGCTCCAGAACCGCCTGCTGCGCTTCCTGTGCGCTGATTCCCTCTCCCGACGTCACTTCCGGCATCTTGGATTCCACGCTGCTGGTCATACCGATCATGTTTCCGTCCGGATCCGTGATCACCTTGATTGCTCCGCCGCAGACGGTTGTGTTCTCAAACATCTGCTGGAATATGTAATAGGTGTTGCCGACAGGATCCGTTATTTCCCGCCAGGGCGCAAACTCCATGTCCGCACTCGCTCCGATCAGATCCATCATGGACTTCACAACCGTCTCCGCGTCCTGACTGTTCTCCACAAGAGAGGCCGAGCAGGTTCCGTCCACCTGGGTCACGCGGCCGTTATGCGAATAGACCTTTTCAGACCCGCCATTCAGGGAAGAAACAGCCTCCAGCGTCAGCTGAGGAATCTCTTCGCCCAAAGCCTCCGTCTGCACCTCGGCTTCCGTCATCTCTTCCTGCCCGAAAGCACTGAAGGATCCGGATAACAAAGCGCCAGCCATGCACAGACAAGCCAGCCCTTTCCAGGTTTTTACTGCTTTCTTCATCTTTTCCTCTCCTTTTCATTCAAGTATGCTGCCGGCAGGCCTGCCGCAATGCGGCACTCCGCCGGATGTCCTGCTTCTATCATATCTGTAAACACAATGGACTGTGCATTCTTTCATCTTTACAATTCCTTTGTTATCCATAATAATGATGCTGGGGACAAAAGTACCTCTTGCCCCACCTATGATGCAAAGGAGGGTCTTGCCATGAAATCACCCGGATTCCTGTCCGGTTACACAAGTCTTGAAAAGTCCTGGGTCGTCTATGACATAGGAAATTCCGCGTTTACTCTGCTTGTTACGACGCTGATTCCGATCTGGTTCAACGCCCTGTGCGAGAATGCCGGCATGAGCAGCATCGATTACCTTGCAAACTGGAGCTTTGCCACCTCTGTGGCGACCATCCTGATGATCTTCGCCGGTCCCATCTTTGGCGCGCTGGCCGACCACAAAGGATACAAGAAAAAGCTCTTTCACGCAGTGCTGATTCTCGGAACCGCTTGCTGCGCCTTCATGGGAATCGCAGGGATTCTCCCGCTGCCCGCGGCGATGATCTGGATCGTCTATCTGATCGTCTACATCATTGCCAAGGTCGCATACCAGACCTCTCTTGTTCTCTATGATTCGATGCTTGTCGATGTCACCGAACCAGAGCGCATGGACCTTGTGTCCTCCAACGGATATGCCTGGGGATATATCGGATCCTGCATACCGTTTATCTTAGCCCTTGCCTTTTACCTGCTTGCCACAAAACAGCTGATGCCCATGCACATCGCAATTCTGCTGGGCTTTGGCATCACTGCTCTTTGGTGGTATGTGGTGACGATCCCGCTTCTGAAGCGCTACCGCCAGAAGTACTATGTCGACGCAAAGGGCTCCAATATCAAAGAAAGCTTCGCCCGGATCGGCCGGACGCTGAAAACGCTTGCCACGAAAGAGCGTAAGATCCTGCTGTTTCTTCTGGCATTCTTCCTCTACATCGACGGTGTCTATACCATCATCGATGAAGCGGTTGCCATCGGTACCGCGCTCGGTCTGGACCAGGTCGGACTTCTTGTTGTCCTTCTGCTCACACAGGTCGTCGCGTTCTTCTTTGCAGTCCTGTTCGGAAAGCTGTCTCAGAAGTATTCTACCGTCACGCTGATCTCCATTGCAATCATCGGATACTTTGCCGTTGCAATCTACGCACTGTTTATGAAGACCCTGTGGCAGTTCGGCATCATGGCCTTCGTGGTCGGCATGTTTCAGGGCGCGATTCAGGCTCTGTCCAGATCCTACTATGCCCGGATCATCCCGCCGGATTCCAGCGGAGAATACTTCGGGATCTATGACATCTGCGGAAAAGGCGCCGCGTTTGTTGGCACGATGCTCATCGGCGTGACCACCAAGCTGTCGGGCAGCATCAATATCGGCGTCGGAACCCTCGCTTTTCTCTTCCTGGGCGGGCTGATCCTGATGCGTGCCGCCGACCGGGCCAGCCAATGACCCTGGCTTAGCCCTTCAGGCCGCGTGCCTGCCGGTCCATATCCTCGACGACGATGTCATAGATCTCTCCGAGGGTTCTGCAATATTCCAGCACCTTCCACGGCTCATTCGTATGGTAGTGAATCTTGATCGGATCACCGTCTCCGCCGACCGCCAGCAGGCAGTCTCCCTGAAAATTCTTCGTAAAGTACTCCGCTACCTCATCTTCGTCCAGATCGTCTCCGTCGATCAGAAGCTGTGTGTCATATCTGTATTCAAGCATCATTTCCTCCTTATTGCGGTATATCCGCATGTTTCTCTTACCGTTCTCTCAATATCTGAAACAGAAAAAAACTTCAGGTAATACGATCCCTCATCTCCCCACAGAATCGGGTGATCCGGCGCCTGTGTGCCGAACCGGATCTGGCGAAGCCGCTTCCCGGCGCCTTTTGCCGCTTCTGCAAGTGTTTTCTTCAGGAGTGCTTCCTCCATAAAATGCGAGCACGAACAGGTTGCAAGGAAGCCTCCGTCTTTCACCAGCTTCATGCCGCGCAGATTGATCTCACGGTATCCCCGGACCGCTCCCTTCGTCGCCTGCCTGGACTTGGTGAACGCAGGCGGATCCAAGATGACCAGGTCATACCTTACTCCCTGCTCTTCCAGCTTCGGGAGCAGTTCAAATACATCCGCCACACAGTATTCGATCACCTTGTCCAGGCCATTCAGTGCGGCATGCTTCCTCGCCATCGCAATCGCTGTTTCCGAAGCGTCGACGGAAAGGACATGGGAAGCACCGGCCAAGGCCGCATTCAATCCGAAGGAACCCGTGTGGGTGAAGCAGTCGAGAACCGAGATCCTGCCATGGGAAGCCATGTTTTTCACCAACTCTCCCACTGCCCTGCGATTGTACTTCTGATCCAGGAAGAATCCTGTCTTCTGCCCATCCTTCACGTCCACCAGATAGCGGATCCCATTCTCGGTAATCGGAACGAGTGTGTCGAACGCAGGGCCAACATAGCCCTTCACGCGCTCCATTCCCTCCAGCAGACGGACCTTCGCGTCGCTGCGCTCGTAGATCCCACGGATCACGATCCCGTCCTCTTCCAGAATCTCAACCAGATCCAGCAGGATCCGTTCCTTCAGCCGGTCCGTGCCAAGCGCGAGAGATTCCATCACCAGAACATCCGAGAACAGATCTATGGTAAGTCCCGGCAGGAAGTCAGCTTCACCGAAGATCAGTCTGCAGCAGGTTCTGTCCGGCCCCAGCACATCCTTGCGCAGCCTCCACGCATCCCGGACTCTTTCTCTCAGAAAGGCCGGCGTGATTCCCTCTTTCACATATCGGGAAAGCAGCCGTACACGAATCTTCGATGCTGCGTTGAAGCAGCCATAGCCCAGCACATAGCCGTCAAAGTCCAGGATCTTCACGATCTGCCCGCTCTTGGGAGCACCTTCCTCGTGATCGATCTCGTTGTCAAAGATCCAGGCGCCTCCTGCTTTCAGGCCTCTTGCAGCGCCCTTTCTGACCACGACAGTCCCGCCGCATGGCAGCGGCCTGTCAGATGCCGCATCAGCATATCCGGCTTCCCGGCAGCGTTCTGTCAGCCATTCCTTAACTGTCACAAGCTCTTCCTTTCCTGATCCCTGTCACCTGTCCGCGTCCTGCTTCAGCTTCCCGACCACATCCGCGGCGGTCATATGAGCTCCCTCTTCCCGCTCGCGTCTTTGGACATCCAGTCGGATCAGCTGATAGATCGTAGCAGCAATCGGAACCGACAGAATCATACCGACTATGCCGCCGATCCCGCCGCCAACCGCGACAGAAGCCAGCACCCAGATACCCGGCAGGCCCAAAGAGGTGCCGACCACACGAGGATAGATCAGGTTGTCTTCCAGCTGCTGCAGGACAAAAATGAATACAAGAAACTCAACTGCTTTCCACGGACTGACCGACAGGCACATCAGCGCACCGACACCGGCACCCAGGTAGCAGCCCATGATCGGGATCAGTGCCGTGACGCCAACCACCGCTCCGATCATCGCCGCATAAGGCAGACGGCAGATCCACATGCCAATCGCGCAGAGTACACCGATGATAACACCCTCCGTGATCTGGCCGACGATAAAGCTGTGAAAGCATTCATCCGCGACAGACAGAACCGGATTGATCCGGTTCATCCAGCCTGCGCTCAGGTAACTGTGGAACAGTCTCTGAAACTGGCGTGCAAGCTTCTCCTTTCCGGTCAGGATATAGATGGAGAAAATGAACCCCATGAAGCCTGTCATAAAGCCGGAGGTCAGAGTCCCCAGCGCCGAAGTCAGGCTCAGAATACTCTTCGACGTACTTGCGCCGTTTGTCAGGAAGCTGACAATACCCTCCACCAGCGCCTGGTAATCCAGCTTCCGGATCGCGTCCTGAATCCCTTCCGGAAGAATCTCCATCACCTTCTGATTCTCTGAGAGCTCCTTCAAAAGCCCCGGAATCTTGTGCGTGATCACGGTAAGTGCATTCATCAGCTGCGGAACAACGATTCCGAGCAGCAGAACAATCGCACCGAGGATGGTGGCAATTGCGCCGATCATACAGACAATCCGCCGTGACTTTTTCACCCAGCCCTCATCCGCACGCTTCCGGAAATAATGTTTTTCATAGACGCTCATCAGGATGTCGACCATATACGCGAGCGCGAATCCGATCAGAAGCGGCGCGGAAGCGTTGATCATCTTCCCCAGCACATTCAGAAGAGGCTTCCACCAGGTAACCGCAAGATAGACCAGGAAAAAGGTGGTTCCCAGCCTCATACAGGTCTTCGTTGTGATACTGATCACATGTTTTTTGGATTGCCTTTGTTCCTCCATAGGTGTCTCCATTCCGCAGGATTTTGCCTGCAGCGCATAGGGTCACGAAAGATTCCCTGTCCTGTCATTTCCCAGGGTCAGCCTTCCTTTGCCTCCTTCAGCAGTTTTTCCGTTGTCACCAGCTTGGTGCACAGCGCGAGTACCCTCGTTGCTGTCTTCAGATCCTCCAGCGGCGGGAATGACGGTGCGACGCGGATATTGGAATCTTTCGGATCCTTTCCGCCCGGCCATGTAGCGCCGGCACTCGTCAAGGTCACACCGGCCTTGGCGCATTTGCTCACAACCTCCTTCGCGCAGCCCTCCATCGTGTTGAAGGAGATAAAGTAGCCGCCCTTCGGAGAAGTCCAGTCCGCAATTCCCAGTCCGCCCAGCTCCTGCGAGAAGATCTCCTCCACAGCCTCAAACTTCGGACGGAGGATATCGGCATGCTTCTTCATGTGCTCAACCATTCCGTGGATGTTTCCGAAGAAGCGCACATGGCGCAGCTGGTTGACCTTATCATGGCCGATCGTCTGAACCTTCAGCTGCCCTCTGATGTCCTCCAGGTTATTCAGCGATGCCGCAAGCGCCGCGATTCCGCTGCCCGGGAAAGAGATCTTTGATGTGGACGCAAACTTATAGACCAGGTCAGGATTGCCGGCCCGCTTACACTCCGCCAGCATCTCAACCACTCTGTCCTGATCAAAATCATAAAGATGATGCACCGTGTAGGCATTGTCCCAGTAGATCCGGAAATCCTTTGCCGCAGGCTTCAGGCGGGCCATCCGCATGACGGTCTCGTCGGAATAGGAATTGCCCGTAGGATTGGAATACTTCGGGACACACCAGATCCCCTTGATGGACTCATCCTCGGCGACAAGCTTCTCCACGATGTCCATGTCCGGGCCGGTCGGAAGCATCGGCACAGGAACATTTTCGATCCCGAAATACTCTGTAATCCGGAAATGACGGTCATATCCCGGTACGACACACAAAAACTTTACCCGGTCCAGCTTGCACCAGGGGGTATTGCCCATGACACCATGGCTGTACGATCTGGAGATCTGGTCGTACATGATGTTCAGAGAACTGTTGCCATAGATGATCAGATGATCCTTCGGCACCTCCATCATATCCGCCATCAGCTGCAGCGCTTCCGGAATCCCGTCCAGCACGCCGTAATTACGGCAGTCCGTGCCATCCTCGCACCGCAGATCCGAATCGGAATTCAAAACGTCCATCATGCCCATCGAAAGATCCAGCTGTGCGATGCTTGGCTTTCCTCTGGCCATGTTCAGATTCAGGTCCAGCTCCTGCGCCTTCTTATACTGAAGCTTCAGTTCCCTGTTGAGCTCTTGCAGTTCCTCTTTTGTCAGCTCCGAATATGGTTTCATTCTCCTTCTCCTGTCTTTCTTTCTTCTTCCTGCAGCAGCATCCTGCACCCTGCAGGCGCAGATACTGAGTAGTTCCATTTTATGAAACCGTTTGAGAAATGTAAAGAACCGGTTGAAATCGTGGTATACTAATACCATCTGACTACCAGCATTGACAGGAGCTATGCTTATGAATCGTCTGTTTCTTATCCATCCGCCATTCCCGCTCAACTTTCCTGTGCTGCGGAAGGGCCTGACGCATCTTGTATGTGCTGCCTGCCTTTCGCTGTGCTTTGGCCAATGCGTATCCGCCTCCTCCGGTTATTCTCTGGCGGGAGCCGGCGCGGATGAGAGCTTTTCCCAGACCGCGGCCAAGGATGGGGCAGCTTCAGGCCAGGAAACCGAACTCACCCCTCCGCCCGCCACCTTCATCGGGTCCGGCTCCGAGATCCTTCCCGATGATGAGATGATCACCGTCATGGGGTCACACAGCACGCTGACGAACGAGCTTGTCGCCGGAGAATACGAATGGGTAAAAACCGAGCTTGCCGGACGGTTCATGCCGTATGTCATCACCCATGCGGAGGGCAATCCGAACGTCATTCATTTTCTGTACCTGTACGGGCACAATGTGTCCGATCCGGAGACCTTCACCTATACGGATGAAGAACGGGAGCATCTGCTTCCGCTTCTGGGAGAGGATGTAAAAGGCCTGGTGCCGCTTCTGATGCAGTGGGACTGGCGCTGGGGATTTGAATGGTACGGCGGCGGCCCGCGCGGCCTGACCGGCTGCGCGCCAACCTGCATGGCAATGATCGGACTGGGGCTGACCGGGGATGAATCCTTTAATCCCAGGGATATGTCCATCTATTCGGAGAACGCAGGCTTCTGGGTTCCCGGCTCCGGCACCTCCTGGAGCCTGGTGACCAATGCCTTCCCGAATCATCCGATCCGGGTTTCCCAGATCAATCCGGACGAGGAAAGCATCCGCGCCGAGCTGCAGGCCTCCCACCCCGTCCTGATCAATGTCGGGATCGGCAAATTCTCCGCGGTCGGGCACTTCATGGTGCTCGCAGGGCTGGCCGACGACGGGACATTCATCCTGAACGACCCGAACAATCTGGAAAACTGCTCGAAAACCTGGACCTGGAGCGAGCTGGGTTCCGAAGTCGTTGCGGCATGGAGCTACTGGCTGGACGCGTAACGAAAAGGATGATGAACGAAAAAAATCGGCAGCCGGCTCTGCCAGAAGATGCATAAAACAGATTTCAGAGGGCCTCATCATGCGCCGGCACTTTCTGACAGCGAGTGACAACGAGCTGGAAGATTAGTGTCCGCTGCGCATGATGGGCAGCGAGAGCGTTCTCTGAAACTGTTCATGCATCAGACGATGACGAAAACCTTTTTTCTTCTTACAATTCGTAATCCAGCACAAACCGTTCATACGCATTGACGATGGTTGTGTCTTTGCGCTGCAGGGTTCGCGGAACATTGTAGGCATAATTCATGTGTACATGTCCATGAACCATGTAGCGGGGATGATACTTCTCAAGCAGCGTGTCAAACACCTGGAATCCGCGGTGCGGCAGGTCGTCCTGGTCATTGACGCCGTGAATCGGGGCGTGTGTGAGCAGAATGTCGAATCCCCTGCTGCGAAGCAGGGACAATCCGGCTCTTCTCACTCTTCTGGCCATCTGCCGTTCCGTGTACTGGTATGGTCCTTCATTATAGAGCATGGAGCCGCCCAGTCCGAAGATCCGGATGCCTTCAAACTGATAGACCTTTCCATCGATATCGATGCATCCGTCCGGAGCATGCCGCCCATAAACACCGTCATGGTTTCCGTGTACATACAGCAGAGGACAATTGGAAAACGTGACCAGGAAGGAGAGATACTGAGGCGGGAGATCGCCTGCCGATAAGATCAGGTCAATTCCCTTCAGCCTCTCTCCGTCATAGTAATCCCAAAGCGCTTTGCACGGCTCATCTGCCACTAGAAGAATCTTCATTACCCACCCGTTATTCTACTGTTGTCATTGCAGGTGTGATGTGTCCCTGCAGTTCCACCTTCTCTCTTGCGTCTTCCGTCAGTTCCCAGTTCTGCGGAATGGAGCCGATCACACCATCGGCAAGATAATCCATGGTAATAATCTCTTCCGGAGTCAGGGACTGATCCCTTCTCCCTGCGATGGAGCCGTCCTGTTTGTGGAACTGTCCCCAGAATGGATTGAAGTAATCCACATACATCTGCCCTTTTACGATATTGATGAGCGTTTCGATGCCATGCGGCAGCTCATCCGACATAATCAGGTCGATAATTCCGCTGGAGATGCCCCACCAGTAATTGATCGCAGCTTTTTTCGCGTTGCGGTCATTGTCCCAGCTGCCCTGCAGGAAGTCCCGTATGATGCGTTCGTAGAACTTCCCCCAGTTCCAGATGGGGGTTGCAAGCCTCTGGGTCAGTCCGTTTCCTGTCATGTACAGGCCATAAGCACGGTTTTCCGATGCCGGTGTGATCATATCGGAATCAGATATTACGCAGATGTTTTCCCTCTGAAGCAGTTCCTCGAGAGATTCCGAGTCTGTCTGGCTCATCCAGTGCAGATAGACCTTTGCACTCGGATGTGTCATCTGGGCGCCAAGAGCAAATGCATTGATGTCCGCGATGCTGCCGTAATTCGGAAGCGGTGCCTGATAGGCGATCTTTCCGTTCGGCGTCATGGCTCCGGCAATCATTCCGCACAAAAACTTTGCTTCGTACAGTCTGCCGAAGTAAGTGCGCAGCGTCCGGTATGGCTGGCCGACAGAACAGTTGAGAATCTTGACCTCCGGGTGCTCGATCGATGCCTTCAGGCTTGCGGCAAGGAACCGGGTGCTGGTCGTAAAGATCATATGGTAACCGGAGGCGATGACCGATTCGATCAGTTCGGAGATATCGGAGCTGGATTCCTTCAGGAAATAGGCGTCAGTGTGAATCTTGTCGCCGAAGACCTGATCCAGCTGCATCCGTCCGAGCTCATGCATGTAGGACCAGCTGGAAACCTCGGCAGGCCGGTCATGGATAAAGGCCACCTTCAGCTGTCTGACCTTCTGAAGTCCGAAGAAGCGGGTAAAGATACTTCCGCCGGTTTCCTGCACTGGCTTGAACTCGACTGCCTCGTTGGTCAGTTCATTCTCAGGCATATTCGGAAGATTATCCCAGATCTTATCGACGTCAGACTTCATCTGCGCGGTACTCTTCTGAAGTACTTCCGCATACGGATACAGAGACAGATAAAACAGAAGCGCTTCCGCCGGTGAAATCGACAGCTTCTGCCCTCCCTTTGCCAGGAAGATCTCGCTAAAGCGGTTGTACAGGGAACGGAAGTCGATCTTTTCATCGTCTGTCCACTTTTGTCCCTTTTGCTTTCCGACTGCTTCTGTCAGGCGGTCATAGCTTCCTTTCTGTGTAAATGTAAGATAATTGATCTGGGAATCCTTGTAGAAAGCCATAAACTCGTAATAGAGCTGGTTTTCTTCCGAATCGCCCGGGTAAGGAACAAGCCGGGTGACGGTTCCCTCGATCGAATCCGCATGAAAATACTTCAGAACACTGACGCGCTTGTTTCCTTCCAG
>Ga0256870_1000881_pt1 | contig 12093 bp, 8 predicted proteins | sample RumenRJG_06RNA_FD_186079 | JGI IMG/M metagenome (GOLD analysis project Ga0256870, IMG submission 186079) | Metatranscriptome of bovine rumen microbial communities from Lethbridge, Alberta, Canada - Rumen RJG_06 (Metagenome Metatranscriptome) | ecosystem: Host-associated > Mammals > Digestive...
AAAACAAAGATGATGATAAACAGAGCTTGAAACAGGCCTGGTATAAATATGCAGAGAAAGAACAAAGTTGCGAGGTAAGCAGAGTGTGGCTGAATGAGCACTTTGTCTTTATGACAGAGCATCTGCTGGAAATAGAGGCAGATCAGTGGTGCGCCCTGATAAGAGACGGGGAATATCAGTTTGAGGAACTGAATTTGGTGTCGAGTGATATTCTAAATGCTGTGGCAGAAACCAATGCATATAAACTGACGCGACACAACGTGGAGGTTCTTGTGGACTGTCTTCTTGATATGAATCTTGACTCGGTGTCATATACTCTTGTCTGTCAAACTGAGCATGAACAATTGATTGAAAGGGTGGGAAAAAACCTTGGGCAGTGCATGAAGACTGTTTTTGCAGTGCCAGAGTCGGAAAAAGAAAGTGTAGATGCTATATTGGGCATCATGCTGGATGCACAGGTGACGGAAGGAGAAAAAATAGCCTATCTGAAGAACCAGCAGAACAAGATTGACCTTGAACAGGCAGAGCATAAGGATATAAAGACCTTGGCGTTGAAATGTGATGTGGTGGAGGTAAGCTGGGAAAATGTTGTTCATTATCTGAACGAGGTCGGTGAAAAGAAGACAGACGAGGCGTTGACGGCATTCGTTGATAAACATTCCAGCGAACTTGCTATACAAAGCATTGACCAATTATCCTCTGAGGATGTGGGGAATCTACTTGGTCAGTTTGTTAGCACAGACAATCTGAGCTTTGATTCGTTCGCCAGAATTCTGGGACGTTTTGAAGGATGGTGTTATGAAAAGGGAGTGCCTTCTATCGAGGAGCGTCGTGTGATGGTGCTCAATGAGAAGGGGATGATACATTACACGGCGGAGAATACGGAGAGTATCATCAGCAATTATTCTCCGGCTGCATTGGTAGAATACCTGATTAAACATAAACGGGAATGGCTGAAACAGCCTGAGGCGGTAGCGTATAGTACAAAGGCGGCTGTGGGTATCTTGAAATCTGGCTTGACGATTGGTGAGAAAGCGGCCGTTATCCCTTGTATTGATGGGGCTTTGTTGACAGAAGAATTGGCGGATGAAATTATTCATGTTCTCAATAAACTGGGAATCATGCTCGACAAGGACTTCCTGCTCAATTTGATGAAGCTGACAAAGATGAAGGACGAGAGGTTGAGGGTATTGAACTACACATTGGAGAAGAATGTATTTAATGAAGATGTCATTACCGCTTTCATAGAGACGTTGCCTTTCCCCTACAAGTATATTGCAGAGAAGGGAAAGAAACCGGAAATCCCAAATAATGAAGAGTCCTGGAGATTGGTGAGGGTGTTAAAGGCACGAGATTATATATCGTCATATTCAGAGACCAAAAAGGGTATAAGGGTTAATACGAAGTTGAAGTAATGGCATGGCTCAAGGTCACACAGATAGCACAGAACACTTTTGGTTCAGGGTTCAGGGTGAATGGTTCAAGGTTCAAAGTTCAAGGGTAAGGGTTAAAGAAGAATAAATGTTGTGAAGGAATGCAATAAATTCGGGGGAAAGGCGTTATCTTTGTATGGCGATTATTGTGTCGATTCTAATATACTAAGGATGGATTAGTTATGGCAACTAGACTATATGATAAAAGAGATTGGGCTATAGACAGTGGAATGATGCCAATGCATTTGGCACCACGAAATAAGGGTGACCGCTACATTATGCTTGATGGCGGTTATTATGAGTTTTGTCTTGATCTTGATGCTGAGAGCAAAAATGAAAGTGACTATAATTCCTTTGCATGGTCTTCCGATGTGAAGAATTATATCAGGGTGTCAGGAGAAGATGTTACTGTATATAACTGGAGGAGCAGACGTAGTGACACTATGAAACTTCAGGTTGTAGAACAGAAATTTAACCAATTCCTGAAAATTATCAATTCCACAAGTATTAGCTCCTCAGATGATGTTACACCTTTTCTTCTTGGTTTGTTTGCCCAACTAAGAAACCTCACGCAAGAGACCAAACAGCCTGTGGAGGCAATGAACCTATTGTTTAAGTTGCTGGTATCAATAGAAGAAGAGCATTTTGATAATGATGTTTACAGAAGATGGAACATTGTTAATACGGTTTCACCTAATGGATTTGATAGGTTAGTAGAGTCAATACGCGAGGGTGCGATGAGAATCACGCCTAACCTTGATCTTATATTAAGGCATGGGTCTGGAAAACTTTTTGAAATTGCTCATCGTGCGGCACTATCTTTCAATCCACAGTTCAATCTCTTCGGTGAGGTGTCGTCAGATATAACTTTGGCTGCCCCCAGTGATTATTCTAGCCTGCATTATACGCCCAGATACCTTGTTAGAAGTGTGGTGGAAAATAGCCTAAAGTACATAGACTTACAGAAGGAAACCATTCGCATCTTGGATCCTGCTTGTGGGTCGGGTGCATTTTTGCAAGAGGCACTCAAGCAATTAAAAGAGCTGGAATATGATGGAAGGATAGAAATTTTTGCCTTCGATAATTCGGAAATGGCAATTAGTACTACCAAGTTCCTTTTGGCTTACGAGAAACGTAAACAATGGGATGATAATAAGATGGGGTACACCGTTAATCTATGTGATTCTATCTTCGCTGAATGGCCCGAATGCGATTTGTTGCTAATGAATCCTCCATATATTGCCATGGAACAAATGAAGGACTCTGCAATAAAGGATGCTGTGTGGGATGTGTTGAAGGATCTTAATGTTAAGAAAAGGCCTAATATGGCTGCAGCTTTTTTATTTAAAGCTGTAAAGGCGTTGAAATCAGGTGGCGTGTTGGGAGCCGTTTTGCCCTCTTCGTTACTTCTGCTGGAACAATATCAATCTCTAAGGGATGCTATATACGCATTGTGCAAATTAAGTATGGTGGCAAAGCTGGGCAATTTTGCCTTTAGCGATGCCCTGACTGATGCAAGCATTTTGATAGCCAAGAGAGAGAACGGATTTCATTCAGTGCCATTGACCTTATGGTGTAAGAATCAAGAGGGTGTACCGTTCAATGCTATCCGTGGACTCCGGAAGATGCAATACAACAATCTTTCGTGCAGAATAGAAGAAGATTACAATATTTACACACCATCGCTTTTCCCGATAGTAGTCAATACATGGAATACAGTACCTGAGAGGGATGACAAGCTTGTGCAACAGTTGAAAACTCGCCTTGAAACGGGCGATTTGAAACCTTTGAAGGATGTATTCAACGTGAAGCAAGGAATCATAACGGGCGCACGTGAAGTGTTTGAAATTAATCGTTTCCAATATGATGAGATGCCGGATGATGAGAAGAAATTTTTCAGGAATATTGCGTCGTCTCTGACTATTTCAGAAGGCCAGATAAGAAAAGACAGCTTCATATGGTATCCTTATGACAAAAAGGGACTCTTCATAAAGACCGAAGAACAATTGCAGCAATACGAATGGGCATATAATTGGCTTCTTCCTCATAAGAACGACTTGTCGAAACGCAGTGGCGACAAGAACTGGTGGGAACCCGTTTGGCCTCGTACCTGGCAGTTTGTGCCGGAAATGCATTTGTGTTCCAAGCGTTTTGGTGATTCTTCTTCATTTGCTATCGCCGCGGAGGAATTTGTTATTAAAGACGGAAATGCTTTTTTGTTCAATTCTGATAATGTTGTTAAGTCTGACTATTATTTCTACCTAGCATACTTTAGCTCTTCGACATTTGAACATCTGCTTTCGATATATGCACGAACTCTGATGAAAGGTTATGACTTAGGAAACAGGAACATTAAATTCATTCCAATATTTGATATTTCTATGAACCCGAGTTTTCGCTCTTCAAATGTTTACCAGAGATTGGTTGAACTTGCAAAAATGTATTCTGAGGGCATGCCGGTGAGCAAAGATAAATTTGGTATGTTGGTTGACAGTTTTTATCCCATCAATGGCTAAAAAAGATAAAAGAAGATTGGTCGAGAAGCTTCATGAGGCATTAAATGATATTGTTTCGAAGCAGCTTGTAACTGATGATTTTGGTTATGTACGTTTCGAAAGGCGTGGAGACACCATCATCAGTCAGGGCACGCGTGAGGCCCTTAACCGGTCAGATACGGTGAAAACATATGTAACAGCCACCCATTGGTTCAATGTTTTTTGGTTCTATGTTAATGTGACAGTTCGAAAAGGAGAGGATGGGGTGTCGGAGCTTCCTTTTGTGAGTGTTTCATTTTTTCAAGAAATTGATGGTGATTTGAAACAGCAGTTTCGGGCAGAATGGGATAACTATCGTGATTTAAGCCATCCGCAACCTCATTGGCATATAACATCAAACAAAGATGATAGTTTTGACGATTTTAATCAACAAGATGACGTAGATGATGATAATCCTTTTGCGGAACTTGTTGAAAGTGGCAATAAATTAGAGGTGTCATCAAAACTTGATTTACCTTCAATACATTTTGCTATGGCAGGCAATTGGCATGAGGGTAAGAAAACTGATATGATAACCGGTTATACAGAGGCTCAGAAGATGGCGAATTGGTTGAACAATCTTTTTGACCACGTTCAAGAAGAACTTGTTTACGCATCCCATTTATAGGAAATACAATAATCGTATCCTCGCAATACTAACGTAAGCCTCCAATAAACGACGTTTATTAGGGCTGCTCGGGAATGGCTACCTTTGCATCAAAGACTAAGAGCCATGATGACAAAGGAAGAAGTCGCCCAGGTGATAGCCTACTGCGACGAGAACAAGATCAGTTATAAGCAGCGTCTTGCAGAGCTGGGGGTTAACCCGAGTATTAGAAGGCTATGAAGGGAGTTCTTGTTGATTTGACTTATCAATCTCTGTCAAGCGCTAAAAATACTATTGAAAAACTTTGTCAAGTTCCGCATAATTCCGTAACTTTGTGTTATGGTGAATTATGTACTTTTGAATAAAATCCGGACGATTCTTGAGCAGAAGGGGATCAGTCAGCGTCGGTTTGCCGAGTTGCTCGGCAAGGACGAGACGGCGGTATCCCGCTGGTTTGCCGGAAAAGTGGGCATCGGTGCCTCGAGCATGAAGAAAATCGAGGAGGTGCTTGACGTTAACTTGACAAATTTGGGCCGAAGCGGGAAACGAACGGCCTTGATTACCGGTATCACCGGCCAGGATGGCTCTTTCCTGAGCGAGTTCCTGCTGGAGAAGGGCTATGAGGTGCACGGCATTATCCGCCGCAGCAGCGTGGATTTCCGCGAGCGGATTGCGCACCTGGAGGGCCGGCCGCATTTCCATCTGCACTATGCCGACCTGGGAGACTCGATGTCCATCGTCAAAGTCGTGGACAATGTCCAGCCGGACGAAATTTATAACCTGGCGGCGCAGAGCCACGTGCAGGTGAGCTTTGATTCGCCGGAATTCACTGCGGACGTGGACGCAACAGGCGTCCTCCGCGTCCTGGAGGCCGTTCGCGCCTGCCATCTGGAAAAGACCTGTCGCATCTATCAGGCATCCACCTCCGAACTCTACGGCAAGGTGGAGGAAGTTCCTCAGAACGAAAATACTCCATTCCATCCCTACAGCCCGTACGCCGTGGCCAAGCTCTATGGTTTCTGGTTTGTAAAGGAATATCGCGAGGCCTATAACATCTTCTGCTGCAGCGGTATCCTGTTTAATCACGAGAGCGAGCGCCGTGGCGAGACCTTCGTTACGCGCAAGATCACCCTGGCCGCCGCCCGTATCGCCCAGGGATTGCAGGATTGCCTGTACCTGGGCAACCTGGACAGTCTGCGTGACTGGGGCTATGCCAAGGATTACGTGGAGTGCATGTGGCTGATTCTCCAGAACGACAAGCCGGAAGACTTCGTCATTGCCACGGGCAAGCAGCACAGCGTGCGCGAGTTTACGAACCTGGCTTTCCGCTACGCAGGCATCGAACTGCAATTCGAGGGAAAGGGGATCCATGAGAAAGGCATCGTGGTGAAAGGACCGGAGCGCCTGATCGGCAAAACCGTGGTGGCCGTGAGCGAGGATTTTTATCGACCGACCGATGTGGTGAACCTCTGGGGCGATCCCACGAAGGCGAAGGCCAAGCTGGGCTGGAACCCCGGCAAGACCTCGTTCGAGCAGCTGGTAAAGCTGATGGTGGAGCACGATATGGCCAAGGTGGCGGCCGAAGGCGCCGCGGCAAAGGTGCGCACGAACCTGGCCGAGTACCTGGAAAAAGGAATCGTGAAATGATGGAGAAGGATAGCAAAATCTATGTGGCCGGCCACCGCGGGATGGTGGGGAGCGCAATCGTACGCGAACTGAACCGGCAGGGTTATTATAATATTGTAACCCGCACGCACAAGGAACTGGACCTGACCCGTCAGGCCGATGTGGAGGCGTTTTTCGAGGCGGAAAAGCCGGAATACGTTTTCCATCCGGCGGGGAAAGTGGGGGGCATCATCGCCAACCAGACCGCGATGGCGGACTTCCTGTACGAGAATATGCTCATGGAAATGAACGTCATCCATGCGGCGTGGAAGAGCGGGGTGAAAAAGCTGGAATTCCTCGGCTCGTCCTGCATTTATCCGCGCATGGCACCACAGCCCATGAAGGAGGAATACCTGCTGACCAGCGCGCTGGAGAAGACGAATGAGGGCTATGCACTGGCGAAAATCAGCGGTCTCAAGTACTGCGAGTACCTGAATAAGCAGTATGGGACGGATTTTATCAGCCTGATGCCGACCAACCTGTACGGACCGAACGATAATTATCATCCCGAACACAGCCATGTGCTGCCGGCGCTGATCCGCCGTTTCCATGAAGCGAAGGTCTCCGGAGCGCCGGAGGTGACCTGCTGGGGGGACGGATCGCCCCTGCGGGAGTTCCTGTACGTGGACGACCTGGCCAACCTGTGCGTCTTCCTGATGAATAACTACAGCGGGGACGAGACGGTGAATGCCGGTTCCGGCAAAGAGGTGACTATCAAAGAATTGACTGAAATCGTAGCGCGCGTGGTGGGATATGAGGGCAACATTACTTGGGATACTTCACGCCCGAATGGAACACCACGCAAGCTACTTGATGTCAGCAAGGCGGCCGCCCTGGGTTGGACATACAAAACCGAGCTGGAGGATGGCATCCGCCTGGCGTATGAGGATTTTTTGCATAATCCGATGCGGGCGGAGCGATAATTTTTCATTATCTTTGTAAGCGTTAACAATCGTATATGGCTAAGAAAGTTTTTGTGAGCGGTTGCTACGACCTGTTGCACAGCGGGCACGTGGAGTTCTTCCGCCAGGCATCGCAGTTTGGCGACCTGTATGTGGGCATCGGCAGCGATGCCACGGTGCTGCATTATAAGAATCACAAGACGCTTTACCCGGAGCAGGAACGCTTGTTCATGGTGAAAAGCATCCGCTACGTAAAGGATGCGTTCATCAACCAGGGCGATGGGGTGATGGATTTCATCCCCACGGTGGAGGCGGTGAAGCCCGATATCTTTGTGGTGAATGCCGATGGCAGCACCCCGGAGAAGGAGCAGTTCTGCCGGGAGCGGGGGATTGAGTATGTGGTGCTGCAGCGCACGCCCGCGGAGGGCTTGAAAGCCCGTTCGTCCACGGATTTGAAGGCGGAAACCTGCCGGATCCCCACGCGTCTGGACCTGGCGGGGACGTGGATCGACCAGCCGTATGTGAGCTACCTGGCTCCTGGGTGGGCGTTGACCATCTCACTGGAACCTACTTTCGACGTGCGCGAGCGTTGCGGGCTTTCGACATCGACCCGGAATATGATCAAAAAGCTTTGGCCGGTGAAACTGCCCGATATGGAACCGGAGATGCTGGCGAAGCTGGTGTTCTGCTTTGAGAACGATCCCGAGCGGTCCGACGGCATTATTTCCGGGGCGCAGGATTCAATTGGCATCTGCATTCCCGGCCTGGCGCGGCATTGGTACAACAACCGTTTCTGGCCGGAAAAGATTGAGACGTGCGAGGATGGTCCCGTGCTGGACTGGCTGGAGCAGCATCTGGTGCTGATACCGCTGCACCCGCGTAAACCCGGCTGTTCCGTGGTGGTGGGGAAGGATATCACCGAGGACAAGGTGAATGACCTTGCGGACGCGGCCGAGGATTGCTGGAAGGCGATTCTGGCCATGGATCTGGAGGCGTTTGCGGCGGCTTACCGGGCCTCGTTCGCGGCGCAGATCGCCATGTTCCCCGCGATGGTGAATCCGGTACTGAACGGCGAAGACAGTCCCCGGCCCGAGAACTCCATCCAGCCTTTTATCGATCAATGGGCTGCGGTTCCCGGTGTGCTGGCGTGGAAGATGCCGGGCGCCGGCGGTGGCGGTTATCTGGCGCTGGTGGTGACCGATTCCGCCTCGTTTGCCGCCGAACATCCGGAGGCGATTGAATTACATATTAGGAGGAAATAAGCGATGAAAAGATATTGCCAAACCCTTGAGCTGATGGACGATCCGGACATGATCCGGCGCTACTGTGACGTCCACAAACACGTCTGGCCGGAGATCATGGAAGGTCAGAAGCAGGTCGGGATCCTGGATATGCAGATCTTCCGCCGCGGCACCCATGTCTTTATGATCTGCGACACCGTGGATGATTTCGATTGGGAGAAAGACTGGGAGCGTCTGGCCGCCATGCCCCGCCAGGCCGAATGGGAAGCCTTTGTGGCCAAAGCACAGGGTGCTGATCCTTCGTTGCCGAGCCACAAGAAATGGCGCCTCATGGAGAAGATTTTTGAGTTGGAGAAATAACGATATCGGGCTGGCAGTTTGCTGGCCCGATATTAATTTGGTCTGAGGAAATATTCGTCCCTTGCAATTATCGGCCCGAATCGTTATATTTGTAGTGGGACGGCAGAAATCGTCCCCGACGGCGGCTGATCCCTGCTGGATGGCGGGTGAAGTGTGGACCACAGTTCCTTCACGCTGAGTACTTTATCGCTCTCGACATCGGTTTGGGGGTGACCTTTATCGTGGGATTACAATGATTATTGAAAGGGGATGTAACGAGTAACTTTGAATCGACATTATTTAGCAAAGGTAAATCGACACCTTAGCTGGATAATACAAAGGCATCCATAACTTTGTAAATCACTACAAATACATGTGTCCACTGCCACCCAATTCTGAACAGTGATTGCCATCGAAAAGTGAACAGTTGAAGATCATTTGCAAGGGATATCGGTTGGCCCTGCTCGTAGTGGAGCGAGGCGAAGCCGAGCGGAATGGAGAGCAGGGCCAACCTGCGGCCTTCCGATCCCCTTATTATTAGTAACTTTCGGGCGTATAACACCCGAGCAAATGATTGATTACATGCAAAGAAACGACATCTTTGGAGACTTCCGGCGCAAGCTGAGCAACAGCCAGATTGCCAGGGACCGTAACCTGAGCAGGACGACGGTTGTCAAGCTTCGTAAGCAGTATGAGGCGGCAGAGGCCAACACGGACAACCCTGAAGCGCTCGCGGAACTTCTCCAATCAGAACCCAAGTACAAGGACCGGGTCGTGGACAGCCCCGTCCTTACAGACGAGATCAAAGCCCTCATTGACAAGGCCATATCGGACAATGCCGTGAAGGTTGCAACCGGCCTGAAGAAGCAGCAGAAGAAGGCGACCGACATCCATGCTGACCTGTGCCGTGCCGGATATGCTATATCGTACCGCACAGTTGTCCGCTACATCAAAGACAAGAGGACAGGCCAGCCAACGTCTGCACTTGATTGCTTCATCAAGCAGAAGTATGTCCCCGGAGAGCGTATGGAGTTCGATTGGGGCGAAGTCCGCATCTATATCAAGGGCTCCCTTATGTCCTTCAACATGGCTGCCACCGCACTATGCAGCAACGGCCGCTGGGGCCGCCTGTTTAGCCACCAGGACAAGCAGGCGATGATGGAGGCCCATGTCAATGCCTTTTCCTTTTGGGGTCATGTCCCCAAGTTCATGGTGTATGATAATATGCGCACGGCCGTGCGCAGCTTCACCGGCGGCGAGAAGAAGCCGACGATTGAGCTTACCCAGCTTGAAGGCTACTATGGCTTCAAACACCAGTTCTGCAACGTCCGCTCCGGCAATGAGAAGCCCCACGTGGAGCGGGCGGTGGAGATCCTGCGCCGGAAGGCCTTCGCTAGCAGGGACCATTTTGACAGTCTGGACGAAGCCAACGAGTATCTGCTCAATGTCTGCCTTCAGAACAACGAGGCCGTCAGGGAGCAGATCCAGGAGGAGCTGAATGTGATGCTTGTCTCTTATGGCGAGATGGCCTGTTTTGAAGCGGACTTCCGCCAGGCGGACAAGCTGGCCAGCATCCACCTGGACACCGTAAGTTACTCTGTCCCTTTCGAGTACGCCTACCGTCGCGTATGGGTCAAGAAGTACAGCGATGACGTTGTCATCTACGACACGGATGGCCCTTCGAAAAAGGAGATTGCCAGGCATAAGCGCAGTTTTGTCCCCAATGACAACAAGTTCGATATCCAGCATTATCTCGGTGTGTTGAAAGTCAAGCCAGGGGCACTCCGCAACTCTTATGCTCTGAGGCAGGCTCCTCAGGGACTCCAGAACCTCTTTGACACATACTTCTCCGCTACACCACGGGACTTTATTGAACTGCTCATCTGGGCCCGTGACAACCACTTTGATTACCAGGCCCTATGCTCAGCCGTCAATGTGGCGAAGATGAAGGGTATCCACACCATCACCCGGGAAAGCATCATTGCCATCCTCAAGGAGAACCGGTCCGCAGAGAGTGTCCTTGACCTCCCGTGGAATAAGACCATAGAAGATGGCGCCGCCCAGAACCTTGCAATGCTGGGCAATATGTTCAACCGTAACCCCGCATCGTAATGGAGACATCATACTTACAATCGATATACGATGACTGCCGGATACTCAAGCTCGGGGGTGTCAAAGGCAGTCTGAGCGTACTGCTGGAGGATGCCGTCACACAAAAGTGGTCGCACGACCGCTTCCTTGCAGAACTGCTTGGCAGGGAGGTTGAGTACAAGGAAAAGGCCCATATTCGGGCGCTCATATCCAAGGCTCACTTCCCCCAGCTCAAGTATCTTGAAGACCTTGACAGGAGTGAACTGCCAAAGGATATGGCAGTTGCCCTGCCGGAACTGGAGACGCTTGACTTTATCCGTGAAAGCCAGAATGTTATCATGTACGGCAATCCCGGCACTGGCAAGACGCACTCCGCCATCGGGCTTGGAATCAAGGCATGCATGGCTGGTTACAATGTCTTGTACGCTTCCGTCCCTCGTCTGCTGGTGGAAATCAAGGAAACGGAGTCACAGCGGAAGCTTTCCAGGCTACAGAAACGCTTCGAAAAATACGACCTCACGATACTGGATGAGTGCGGATACAAGTCCTTCGACAAAGAGGGCGCAGAGGCCCTTTTCAACCTCATATCGCTCCGTGCAGGTATCAAGCCCATCATCATTACCACCAACCTTGGCTTCGACAAATGGGACCAAATCTTCACCGACAAGGTCATTGCCGCCGCCATTGTAGACCGACTTACCTTCAAAGCCTACATCATCGATATGAACGGGCCTTCGTATCGCATCAAGGCTACTGAAAAATGGATGAAAGAAAGAAAAATGAAGCAAAAACCAGAAAAATGAATACCTTTGCAAACAGGTCTTTACCTGTTCAACTTTCGTTGGCAAAACTGTTCACTTTTCGGTGGCAATTTACAGGCGTGTAATCCTTGAGGCGAAAAAAGAGTAAGTAAGGAAGCGACAGGGACATATATCATTTGAGCGACTTCTGCAGTAACTTCTTTTTTTAGAAAAGACGAGAAATCGTTCAACCTATACTCTTGTATTAGCTTTTTAACGATTAGAGCATAATATCCTTTCTGGTCTGATGAGCAGTCAGACCAAAAGGAAGACGACCTAAAATACCCCCATTTCTTAAACTGCTCAAGCGAAGCCAACCGGCCATTAATTTTTGGGACAAAGAGGATACGATTTAAGACATCCTTAATTCCGCAACACTATAATTTAACTTTATTTATAAGTTCCTGAGCAACAAAAAGTTGCCCAGGATTTTGCCATGTCAGAATTTTCACTTATCTTAGTGTTGCAAAAAGAAAACAAG
>Ga0256870_1000901_pt1 | contig 11945 bp, 6 predicted proteins | sample RumenRJG_06RNA_FD_186079 | JGI IMG/M metagenome (GOLD analysis project Ga0256870, IMG submission 186079) | Metatranscriptome of bovine rumen microbial communities from Lethbridge, Alberta, Canada - Rumen RJG_06 (Metagenome Metatranscriptome) | ecosystem: Host-associated > Mammals > Digestive...
CTTTGATGGCATGAGCGCCAGATTACTAAAGGTATCATCACCAATTGGTAAAGAATTAGACTCTTTGGCCGATGATATTACCTTTGGACTAGCTCCATCAACAATTGTCTTTTGGTTATTGGGGGTAGTGGAATATCCATCTTTCCTTGAACCATACAGAAGCGTTATCCCATTCTTTGCCTTCGTAATGGCAGCATTTTCTGCATTAAGATTGGCTAAATTTAATTTGGACGAAAGACAGACTACTAGCTTTATTGGTTTACCGACTCCAGCCAATGCTTTGTTCTGGGGAGCATTAATCGTTTCTAATCCATCATGGCTTATTCATGGCTCATATTCATTATTCATCATATTAGCTATGGTATGCATTAGTAGCTATCTGTTAATTAGCGAACTTCCTATGTTTGCTTTGAAATTCAAGCAATGGGGATGGAAAGGTAATGAAATAAAATATTACTTCATAGCTCTTTCCATCATATTGTTCTTCGTTTTGGGAATCTGGGAAGCATGGGCAGTTATCATTGCATGCTATGTTCTAATTTCCATCTTCATGTTTTTAAGAAAACATTAAAATTTCACAGAAACTCGTTTACCCGTATAATCAACGCTCTTAGCAGAGCCTTCGGGTAAGTTAATTATAAATTTGCAAATATGTCTCATATTTGCAAATTTTCCGTTTTGTCTATTAATAATAAAAGTACGGCTATCATCTTTCCATTCTAGAAGTATCGTAGAATACTCTCCCTTCTCATAATCGTAGTTCGTACCATTGTCATCATACAACAAAAATTTTGCATCCCCACCAGGATATATACGAACTTCCATAGGCTTATCAGAGTTCTCCGTTGTATATTGTCTATCAGGTCCTAAAGGAAGAATAGAACCAGCACGAGCGAAAACTGGTATATGCGATTTGACAACTGGAACATCTACATATTGTGCACCTGAATAATACTGATTGGTTTTGATATCATACCAACCAGAAGAATTCTTAGGCAAATAGACTTTAGCCTTCTTAACTCCTTTTTCCCAGATGGGAGAAACCAACAAGGATTTACCAAACATATATTCTGTCGATTGCTTCAAAGCCTCATCATCATCAGAAAAATCAAAGACAAGAGGTCTCATCAGAGTAGAACCTTTATAAGTTATTTCTGCTGCATTACTATATATATAAGGTAGCATACGATAGCGCCAATTTATATTATCAAGGATAATGCTTTCAACTTCTGAACCATATCGCCACGGCTCTGTATCACTCATATAACCATGAACACGCATCAATGGCAGATAGACACCAACTTCTATCCATCTAAGCATACGCTCTATATAATCCAGATTCGTATATTGATCATAAGGTCGAAAGAAGCCACCAGCATCAAATGTCCACCATGGCATACCAGCAGCAGCCATGCCTAATCCTGCAACGATCTGATGATGTAATGTTTTCCAATCATTACCAACGTCACCACTCCACATGGCAGCTCCATATCTTTGAATACCAGGATACCCACAACGCGTAAGTATCATCGACCTACGCTGATCATCATCTTTACGCAATCCCTCATAAACCGTTTTATTTACTAATAGCGGATATACATTACGAAAGACCTCACCATGATACTTACCATTCATAACCATACGCCCCATAAGGTCATCATTCTCAGGCTCGGTTGCATCTTGCCACCAAGCATCAATGCCAATCGGCCTCAACAGACGTTTACTAAAATTATTCCAATAACTCTCTGCAGCTTTAGGATTAAAGAAATCTATCCATTGTGTCCCTGGTATATAATAACCACTCTGCCCCATCTGTTTACCAATTACTGAATTAGGATCTATCTTTGACCAGACTGAGACCATCAATCGCATGTTCATACTATGAAGACTATCAACCATCGCCTTAGGGTTAGGATAATCCTTTTCATCAAAGCGCATTGAATTCCAACCATATCTCCCCCAATATTGCCAGTCTTGAACCATCATATCGACAGGAATACTTTTCTGACGAAATGTTTTTGCAACATCCAGTAATTCGTGCTGACTATGAAAACGTTCACGGCAATGGATATATCCCAATGCCCATTTCGGCATTAATGGAGCACGTCCTGTGACAGTACGAAAGTTCTCGATGATTTGATCAGCAGAGCCTACAAAAACTGTAAAATCCACATCCTCACTTACTGGAGAACGGAATATAGTATATTCTTTATCCTCATCAGATTGTTTTCCGATGCGCTTTACATAAACGACGGGCTTATCATTCTGTTCCAATTCTGCATCAATAATATGTCTACCCGCCGTCAGATGTACAATTGTAGATGCCGTTGGTGGAAGCCATAGATTATTTAAATCGATGACGTTTTTTCCATCAATAGACAGTTGATGTCGCCTAGCCATCTTCTGTCCTACGTCCAACAATATAGAATAATCTCCTGTTTTATCAATATTTATTTGACCCTTAAAAATATTCTTACGTCTTACCTCTTCTTTACCACCTTCTGTAGAAGTAACTTGAACGACTTCTTCTTTTTCTCCACCACTTGAACGATACAAGTTTATGCATGAATCTCCTGGGTTAAACTCAGTCAAGCCATAGTTATTCCATAGCAAGCCATATCCTAAACTAGATATCATCATTGGTATAGATATCTGCGTATTAACCTGAGTTAGCCTCCTACTTAACCCCTTTATGTTGGTATACCCATCCTGAAATTGTCCCAATCCATAAAGATATTCATGTCGAGGAGACTCTATCCTTAATTGTGATATATAGGTTGGATCTGAATAAATTGAAGATGCTTGTAAAAGAATCTGATCTGCAAGAAAGACTCGTTTTCCTCTATTGTCAAAGATTTCTACAACACCTTGCTTTCCATCAATAAGAATGTTCATGTTTAAAGTTGAAATCTTGACACCAGAATTTATTTTACAAACTTTATATTTTACATGGTCAGCACAAGGAACATATACATAATCCGGTAATATCGGATTCGTTTTCTCTAAATATTTAAATCGAACAGATCGATTCGTCAACAAAGATATCTGTAGACTGCCCTTTCCAAAAGGAAAAGACAATGCATCAACAGACAAGACAACAAATAACAAGAAAAGTACGAAAAAGGAGCGTTTCATATTCTACTTTTTATCAATAATCATATAATTACCACTAAGATGCATAAAGGCAAACAGTCGTAAAAGTCCATCATAATAAGCATCAAAATATCCATCTTGTTCCACTTCATGCTTAGCATTCCAAAGAGCATCAACAAACTCTTTGCGCTTCTGATGCTTACACATTTGTGATGCCGCAGCCAAAGTTGCAACAAGTCCAATAGAATGGCGAAGTTTCTTTGGGAATGTTCCTGCAGCTATAATCTCTTCTTCAGAAGGTAAACTACCATCAACATTATACTGATCAACATATCGATCTATACCCTTGGAATAAAAAAAATTCTGTATTTTCTCTCCATAAGATTTCTGCCATAAGGAATCCACTCCCGACCATTCATAGTCTAGAGCGACATTCATAGGTACACGCCAAGAATCATACCTGAAAGTTTGCATCTTATGATTACGAAATTCCAGCAGACTACCATCATAGTTATTGATATCAGGATTAAGTCCCGTCACCTGATTTACCGATTTATGAAGATACTCTCTTGCCTTACTTGCCATCTGGAGATAATAAAATTTTCTACCATCATCCGCATACTTAGCCCATACTTCATAAAAGGCTGGAATATGATATGAAGGATCTGTAAACCTACCACCAAACTTATCTGGAGTAAATGTTATCAGTTTCGTTTTACGATCGATCAAAGGCATAACATCTGAATCGCCCTTTTTACCGAAAGAGCAATTCAAGATGTTTTGAGCCTCCTTTTTATAATCTATTCCAGTATGGTCACCCCAACGGTTAGAAGCAAAAAGAAGAGAAGTTATATAATACAATTCACCATCCGAGGCAGAACCCTCTGCATTTCGTGTACCATCAACTTTACAACTCCAGGCAAAATATCCTTTGCGTGGACCAGTCTGATGCTGCATATACTTTTTGCTCCAACGCCAGATACGGTCGAAGATATCCTTCCTATTAAATTCTACCGCAATCATCATCCCATACGACATACCTTCGGTTCTTACATCAGCGTTCTTTATATCACTAATATATCCCAAACTATCGCCAACTTCAAAGTATACCTTGTTGGGACCATAGAATACATCATAGAATACCTGATCCATTTTTCTTGAGACCTCATCGGGAGAATATCCCAACTCCACAAACAAGTTAGTACTCTTTTTCGCATGACAAACTCCAAATGCCACAACAAGGAGAAGTGTTGACAGTATTTTTCTGGTATTCATCGTATTGGGTTTCTATGTATTATATAATAATTAATTGTATCTAAAGAAATCAACATCTACATATCCACCATTCTGCTTGGTAGCATAATTGAAAATGGCGAAACGTGTACCCATAAAGAAACGGCGATAATCAAAGATCATTCTATAGTCTTTTCCTATCTTTTTCCATTCTTTGTTATCTACACTATAATAGAAGTTGGCAATATCTTTTCCAAGACTGAAGTCGGCGACAATCTTCAAATAGATTTTATCACCTTTGATTTTTACGGTCTCTTTGACAACCTGTTTAACATCCGTAACGGCTTTTTCTTGTTCCGTAAGCCTTACCGACTCTTCACTCATAGTGAGAATCTTTTTCTTGCCATTCTTAGAAATCGTCAAAATACCAGAATCGCCATTAAAGGCTGCGACACCAGTCTTATCACCATCTTTCATACCGCTCAAGTCCAAGCAAACGACACCAGAACACATTGGTCCTCCCATTCTCTGAGATATTGTATTAGGAGCCTCGAAAATATTATTAACGATACGACTTGTCTTTAGACGAAGATATCCAGGACGTTCTGTAAGCGACCAGGCACTATCTATTGGATTATGATTCCATTGCCAGTCTAGTTTCAACTTATCCTGATCAAATTCATCACTTGAGATGATCGTCTTCGTAGGACATCCCTTAACAGGTTTATCCATCATTCCCGGAACATTTCCGAATTCATCTCCAAGAATAGGCCAGCCATCTATCCATCTACAAGATTCAAGTGTAGGAACACGACCGACGCCTCCACGATCTTGGAAGATAAATCCATACCAATCACCTTTTGGAGTATCTACGATAGTACCTTGACCTACACCACCAAAACCAGCAAACAAGGTTTCCAAGACGACCTTCTTCTCATACTTTCCATGAATACTATCTGCTCGGAAACAAACTTCACGACGTGGGTGACCAGCGGTCCAAGAAATCATCAACAGATAATACTTACCATTATGCTTAATCATTCTACTACCTTCCAAAAGTCCTTTTTCTTCTGAATCACGTTCGAACAATTTCACATCTGTACCTTCTTTTACACCACTAAGATCCGATTTCAATTCACAGATCTGACCCGTTCCATAGATAACATAAACGCGGTCATCATCATCGAAGAACAATGTAGCATCATGGAAATGGCGCATTCTTGACACCAAATTCCATTTGCCGGCCGGATTACTCGTTGAATAGATATAAGTCTCTCCTCCAGGATTATCATTAGGAGCGAAAAGCGCATAGAACTTGCCCTTATGATATTTCAAAGATGTAGCCCATTGTCCACGACCATATACAGTACCATCCTTCATATCATATTTAGGAGAGTCTGTCAACTTATCAAAGATATAGCCTATCGTTTCCCAGTTTACAAGATCCTTTGATCGCATAATTGGTGCACCAGGCATCAGATGCATTGTCGTACTAACAAGATAGAAGTAATCGCCTACTCTTATCACATCAGGATCTGGCACATCTGCCCATAATACAGGATTTGAAAATCTATTTTGAGTCTGCTCCGATACATACTGTAACGCTTGAATCAAAGATGATTTCCAATAATCCCAGTTATGTGCGCCGGAACGAACTCTAAGCTCGTAATTAATATGTTTCTCGCGCAACGATTTTACGAAATCCATGTTACCGTCCAAAGTAAAATCTTGATCTCCACAGTCGATGAACCATTTCACATTTCTCCAGTTTTTCACCTGTTCATCATTAGCCGCGTTGACCATCTTTATTGGATTATTACGCTCAACATCTTGTTGCCTCCATTCCCCCAATGGATCGTTCTTAAGGAAATCCAATGGCTGTCGACGTAAATATGCACTCATAGCATACACGACATTAAACATCTCCGGATGATGGAGTCCATAACCGACACTACCACCGCCTCCCATTGAGAAACCGGCAACAGAGCGCATTCCTGGTTGACGATTCACACGATATTTCGTCTCTATATATGGAATCATTTCATGAAAGAAATAATCCTCAAATTTCCACTCTGGTTCCTTAAACCAAATCATTCGTCCTCCCTGATTTGCTTCCGGACAAACGATGATCATCTTCTGCATTTTACCAGCTGTCACCAAACTGTCTACAACTTGCTGAAGTCTGCCAAACTGTGTCCAGTCAGTATTAGAGCATCCACCTCCGTGAAGTAAATATAAAACAGGATACTTTTCTTGAGATTTCTCATAACCATCTGGTAGACAAACTGTATATTCTCGCTCTGAGATACCAGGGAGTATCGAGCAAGGCATAGTTTTATGTTCAACCTTACATCCTGCCATACTTTCCACCGGAGAGAATAAGACCAGCAGAGCAGAAATACCGATAAAGAATTGTTTCATATATCTTTTTATCATATTAAATTACTTCACCAATAGCCATCCGCCATTCTTCGGGATCGTTACGGTAACCTTTCGGGTTTTAGAAATCTTTATTTGTTTAACACTACCTTCCAACTTTGCGTTGTCTGAATATAAACGATAGTTTTTGCCGCTTTCCAACATCGGAAGATAAATCTCTTTCTTCAAAGTCTTATTCTGAGCATTGATACCAGCAACATACCACTTATCACCACATCGGCGAGCAATCACAACATACTTACCAGGATAACCTTCAACAAACTTAACATCATCCCATGTTGTAGGAACCTCCTTCATGAAATTCATAGCCCACTTCGGAGCATCCTGTAAATTATTAGGGGCCAACGCGAAATGCTGGTCTGCGCTTTGGAACAATACTGCTGTTGCCAACGCATAAACATCTGAAGTTACTCGGGTTGTACCATGTACATTATCACGACCATAGTGTTTGTTTAGAGCACTTCCACCAAAGTCCATACTTCCCACAGTATTGCGGATAAATGGATGCAAACATCCATTGAAGGCTTCATTATCACAACTTCCCTGACCGAAATGTAAATTTTCACTAGCAAGAACGGCCTCACTTGCTACATAATTAGGATACATACGCTCCCATCCACGTGGCAATGTACAACCATGGAAAATACATTCTATTCCATAATCATTTGCATCAGAAAGTATCTCTTCATACACTTTCATCATCGCTTGCTTGTCACCACCGAAGAAGTCAACCTTGATGCCTCGTATACCAATACTTTGCATCCACTTCATCTCCTTGCGACGTGCAATTACATTATCCATAATGCCACGAGGGCCCTGTGGAGCATCATTCCAAGCTCCGTTGGAATTATACCACAAGAAAAGAGCAACATTCTTAGAAGCACCATAGCGAGCCAATGCTGCAATACTATCGCGACCGATCTGGGTATCCCAAAGAGCATCGATTAACACGGTCTTATATCCCATTGCGGCAGCAAAATCGATATATCGTTTCTGTTCTGGATATGTTGTATATCCATCCATCTGAATAATCCAACTCCACACACCTTTACCATATTGATAATCTCTTGAAGCTTCATACTTAGGACTTACAAGGTCGAAAGGTACCGTTGTCTCTACAATTGGTTTCAAAGTGGTACCAAGGGTTATCGTTCTCCATGGTGTTGTAGCAGGAAGACCTACAGCCGGAGATACACTTCCTTGTCCATTCATCTCTCCGGCTTGAGGAAATCCAATAGTATAAGTACCATCAGATTTTCCCATCAATCTACTTGCACAATAGTTTCCATCAACACCAGTTTCTGATATCAAAATCCATCCTTTTGAACTATTCTTGAAAAGACAAGGAAAAGTATATCCTTCTCCCCATCCATTCTTACCTATTGCATCATCTACAGTATATGGAGTTTCATAACTTGGTGATGTGCTTGCAAATCCATGCATCGGGGTAGACTGTGGACAAAGGAAACTTGTAGAACCTTCTGGTAATACAAAACTTGATTTCTCTTCTTTGACTACACAACGGAGTCTTTCTCCTTTAGGATAAATTCGGTAGCAGAATGCGACATCATTATCACTTACGCGAAAGATAATATCAAGTACCTTTTTATCTTCTTTTTTAAAACTGCATGTCAACTCATTAGCTTCATAGTCGACATGGCTACGCTTTATTGTTTTCAAACTATAGCTATCACTGATCTTCTTTACTGTTCCGTTCTCTGTCAACAACAACCCTGAAGACAAATCACTTGCGTCTGTAACCAATCCTAACGGAGATGTTTTGATGAACTCTACACCACCTAAAGTTACCTGATAAGATGGAGTACCTCCATCATCTTTTACAGTAACAACGATTTTACCATTAGGACTACTTACCTGTTTCTCTGCTGCAAATGAAGGCATAACCATCAAAGCAGCAAAGAGTGCAAAACATATTTTTTTCATATTCAAATTTTCTTATATCGATTTATTATTTCATTTCCCACCAATTAAAATTCATCAGTTTTCGACCTTTCTGACCTCTAAAGGCGAAGATAATATCATGTACACCAGAAGGACAATTATGTAGTTCTGCATTCAGCACGGTCCAATATTCCCAACCACCTGTCTTAACAACAGGAATAACTACCATAGGAGTTTTGCTGATACTATCTGCATAGACATCAATATATCCACCCTGAGAAGCACTTGCTACCTGAACAGAAATATTAGCGGCCCCATTCTTCAGATCAACATTGCGAACTTTTATCCAACTACCATTTTTAATATCCGTTACATACACACCATCCTTTACGTTTTGTTCTGTAGTAATCCCTTTAGAGTCACCAATTGTCTCAGCCTCAACACGTTTGAACGGATCAAATGTTGCGATAGGTTTTACGCCTTCCTTCGTTGGCATAATCGTTGGGAATGTACCATCTGCATTATATTTGAATTCTTCGATAGCAGTACTTCTGTCAAATCCGCCACCACCAGAAAGATTTCCTGTATGATAGAAGAAATAACTATGTCCCTTGAAATCCACAACTCCACAGTGATTTGTAAACGAGTTAGTAGAATTCAACTGAGGCATAATAGTACCTTTATATGTCCAAGGGCCTAAAGGTTTCTTACTCATAGAATATGCAATATGCTCCGGCACACCACCTGCTGCATAAAGCAGATAATAATTTTTACCTCGTTTAGAAAGCCAAGGGCCTTCGGTATAGATATCTTCGTATTTCTTACCTTTCACGCGATTTGCCGGTGAAGGTGCACCAAAACTCTTTTCACTCTGATTGATAAGAGTAACCTCACCATCGAAGCTGACCATATCATCATTTAATTTCGCTTGATGAATCTCCGGATTACCCCATATAAGATATGCATTTTTACCATCAACGAGAACGGTAGGATCTATATTGTCCCATTTTCCATCATCATAGAGAGGCTTTCCCAACGCATCTTTGAATGGCCCCGTCGGACTATCGGCAACGGCAACACCAATAGCCATACCCCCAGACAACTTGGAATGGGCACAGATATACCAATAGTATTTTCCATTACGCTCACAACATTGGGTAGCCCATGCACGGTCATCTGCCCAAGTAAAGCTATCCAGTCCTAGGAGTTCTCCATGGTCTGTCCAGTTTACCATGTCTGTGGTAGAATAAACTCTCCATTGATACATCCAAAAGAAATCTGCACCTGGTTCATCAACATCAGCATACAAATAAAGTGTATCCTTAACGACTAATGGAGCCGGATCGGCCGTATAACGAGTCGGAATAATTGGGTTTTGTGCATTTGCCGAAGCTGAAAGCATCAGAGCTAAACTCAATATTAAATTTTTCATGAATGATTTGGTTTTATTTTATTATATATATTATTTAAAAAGGTGTGGAACAAACTGGTTCAAACATCTACGCCAAGTCAACCATTCATGATGGGTACCCTGAGAGATATAAGTATCCAGTTTGATTCCCGCATTCTGAAGGCTCTTCACGAGTTGTGCTGTACCGATATTCTCTTCACTTCCACATCCAAGGAACAGATAATGCAACCTGGCGTTCACCTCCTTTGGACGAGAAAAAATTCCATCATAGGTTTTATTCACGTCAAGACCAAAGATCGCGCCACTAAAAGCACCTGCGTATGAGAACAAATCAAGATGTGTGAACACAACATCAAAAGTCTGATGACCGCCCCATGACAATCCTGCCATAGCACGATGATTACGATCGGTCATTGTGCGGAAAGACTTATCTATCGTAGGAATAAGATCATTGATCAATACTTTATAGAAAGAAGCACCATATTGACTATTACCAGCTGTATTGCTTGCACCTGATGCAAAATTAAAAGGAGCCTTTACATCACCACTCTCCATCACAACAATCATTGGAACAGCACTTCCCTTAGCTATCAAGTTATCCATGATATTCTGCATAAATCCCTGTTTTGACCATCCGGTTTCATCCTCTCCCATTCCATGCTGAAGATACAACACAGGATAACGTTTGTTTCCTTTTTCGTAATCAGCTGGTGTATATACCATAGCACGGCGCCACTCTCCTGTTGACTTAGCATAATATTGGAAAGAGCGGACCTGTCCTTTTGGAGTATCCATCTGTGGACGGTAATAGTCTCCTTCAGAGCCTTCTGGAATCTCTATTCCACTTGCCTGTCGGTTACAACCAAAGAAGGTATCACTGGCTGGATCAACAACAGAGACACCATCAACAATAAGAAAATAATAATGGAATCCCACAACAAGAGGATCTGTGTAACCTGTCCAAAAACCTCTCTCGTCTTTCTGCATATCATATTTCTTGCCACAGATGTCTACTTTAACATCTTTTGCTGTAGGAGCAAAGAGTTGAAAATATGCACGATGGTTTTTATCAACTTTAGGAAACTGATTGCCAGGTTCTGCCGTAGAGGCTACAACGGCATCAGAAGGAATGGTTATTACTTCATCACAAGAAGCTTGAGCATGATAGCTTACAGCCGACAATAATAGAGCAACTACACATTTGCCCATCAAACGAAACTTTTGCATAATTTTTAGGTCTTAGTTTTGGTGCAAAGTTACTCAAAATTATCAATATGGGCTTTATGAAACGTTTCATTCTCTATATGATTTGTTTCTTGTACTGCGATATTAGTGCTTTTTTACACTCTTTTCATTCATTTGTCCACTCTTGTTCCATGATGTGTGAAAGGAGTTCATGCAAAAGTCTTAGCAAGAAAATGACCTACAAGTACTGCCAACATACCTACCAACATACTCCCGAAAAGATATAGTATAAGAAGGTAATAGTTTTCATCTTTCATCAGTGACGCACTCTCGTTCATAAAAGTGGAGAATGTGGTAAAACCGCCACAGAATCCTGTCGTCAACAAAACTTTCATCGTAGGAGTCAAATATCGTCCTGAATAAGGAAGCCCCGATAGGAGACCGATGAAAAAACATCCAAGGATATTTACAAGAAATGTGGCAAAAGGAAATGGAAATGCTGCACTTGTCTGAATCAATTTTGAAACCAAAAATCTTAATCCTCCGCCAAAAAAGCTACCCAAACCTACGATAAATAATTCTTTAAGCATTACAATATATATTTTGCATGTAAAATTACAAAATAATTTGATTATTATCATTATCTTTGCCAAAAATATTAGACTACACATGGCAAAAAAAG
>Ga0256870_1000902_pt1 | contig 11933 bp, 22 predicted proteins | sample RumenRJG_06RNA_FD_186079 | JGI IMG/M metagenome (GOLD analysis project Ga0256870, IMG submission 186079) | Metatranscriptome of bovine rumen microbial communities from Lethbridge, Alberta, Canada - Rumen RJG_06 (Metagenome Metatranscriptome) | ecosystem: Host-associated > Mammals > Digestive...
ACTACAACGGAGTGAGCGACTACCAGATCGCAGCAGAGGGAGTTTCAGTCGGACAGAAGGTGTCCGTCGGCGGAGACTCGGTCAAGCCCGGTAACGTACTCGAGCTTTCGAACATCCCCGAGGGAACAGCTATCCACAACATCGAGAAGCTCCCCGGAGACGGAGGAAAGTTCGTCAAGACCGCAGGAGCATCGGCAACACTCGTCAGCAGGGGAGCCGTCGTCATCGTACAGATGCCGTCAGGCGAGCTGAAGGAGTTCAACCCCAGGTGCCGTGCAGCAGTGGGAATCATCGCCGGTAACGGAAGGCAGGACAAACCCTTCGCGAAATCAGGTAAGAAGTTCCACACCCTCAGGTCGAGGTCGAAGGCATACTTCCACGTCAAGGGAGTTGCAATGAACGCAGTAGATCACCCCCACGGAGGAGGTTCACACCCCCACGTAGGAGGACCGAGCACCATCAGCCGCAACGCGTGGCCTGGTCAGAAGGTAGGTCGTCTTTCACCTAAGAAGAAAGATAAGAAGAAGTGATTCACATGGGAAGAGCAAAAATAATGGGTTCAGCAAAGGCCTCCAGGAGAAAATCCAGGAAGAAGGCAAGCTTGATCCAGGCAAGGAGGAAGAAGGAGTTCCTTTACCGCGGTTACAACATGGAACAGCTTCTCGCAATGCCTTTCGATGAGGTATTGGGCCTTATGCCTTCAAGATCAAGGAGAACATTCGAGCGCGGACTGAACTACGAGCAGCAGCTCCTCTTCGACAACATCAAGAAGGCCGGAGAGGGAGAGGTCGTGAGGACACACGTCAAGTCTGTCCCCATCATCCCCGAGTTCGTAGGAAAGACGGTCAGCGTCTACAACGGAAAGGAATTCAAGGACATCGAGATCAAGCCCGAGATGATCGGCCACTTCATCGGTGAGTTCGTTATCACAAGGAAAGCCCCTGTGCACAGCGGACCCGGAGTGGGTGCTACAAGATCCTCGAAGTTCATGCCGCTGAAGTGAGGTGTCTGATATGAAAGGTTACACAGCAACAGCAGACCCCGACACATCCGCGAAGGCGATCGGAAAGGAGATGCCCATCTCCCCCAAGTTCACCCGCGAGATCTGCGGTATGATCCGCGGAATGAAGGTCAACAAGGCGATCAGCACTCTGGAAGGAGTCATCGCACTGGAGACCCCCGTCCCGCTCAAGAGGTACAACAAGCGCGTCTCCCACAAACAGGGAGTCGGACCCGGAAGATACCCCAAGAAGGCCGCAGCAGCGGTCCTCGGAGTCATCAAGTCCGCGGTCGCCAACGCCGAGTACAAGGGACTCAACACCGACGACATGGTCATCAGGACCATCTCAGCATCGAGGGGAAGGGTCACACCCGGACACATGGCCAGGGCACACGGTCGCGCGACCGAGTGGAACCAGGACACGGTCAACCTCGAGGTAATCATTGAGGAGGTAGAGTGAAATGGCATCAGAGAGAAAGTTCGTTGCCGAGAACGTCCGCAGGGTCCTCCTGAAAGAGTACCTCATGAAAGAGGTCAGCCGTGCAGGATTCGGAGGACTTGACGTCCAGAGGACACCCATGGGAACACGTGTGATCCTCTCGACAGAGCGCCCCGGTCTCGTCATCGGAAGGAAAGGTCAGACAATCAAGAACCTGACCACAGCGATCGAGGAGCAGTTCGGCTTCGAGAACCCCCAGATAGAGGTCCAGGAAGTCGAGAACCCCAACCTGAACGCACAGATCATGGCGGAGAAGCTCGCATTCTCACTCGAGAGAGGCTGGCACTTCCGCAGGGCAGGACACTCGTCCGTCCGCAGGATCATGGATTCAGGCGCGAAGGGATGCTACATCATCATCGCAGGAAAGCTCACAGGACAGAGACACAGGACCGAGAAGTTCAAGGACGGAAACATCAAGTTCTGCGGTGAACCCAAGGCCAACTTCATGGACCACGGGTACGCAGTCGCAAAACTGAAGATGGGAGTCATCGGAGTCACGGTCCAGATTATGTCGAAGGACGCAAAGCTCCCGGCAGACATCACCGTGCGCGGAAGGACAGAGGCAGCAGAGATCCTCCCTCAGATCTTCGAGGAAGGATACGTAGCACCTTCAGTCGAGCCCGCAGCACCTGAGGTTGCCGAGGCAGCCCCTGAAGAAGAAGGAGGACAGTGAGATGTCACTCAAGGTTTCTGAGATCAGAGACATGACTGCAGAAGAGCGCAACCAGAAGCTCAAAGAGCTTCGCAATGAGCTCATGCACGAGAGAGGAGTCTCCGCAATGGGCGGTGCACCGGCCAACCCCGGCGCAATCCGCGCACTGAGGACTGACATCGCACGCATCCTGACCGTTCAGAGGGAGGAGGAAGAGCTCTAATGGCGGAGATCTGCCCCGTATGTGGCTTACCGAAAGAGCTGTGCATGTGCGAGGAGATCGCACGTGAGCAGCAGTCCGTCAGGATATCGGTCGACAGCCGTAGGTACGGAAAGGTCGTCACGGTGATCGATGGCATCGATGAGAATGACATCGACATCAACGACCTTGCCAAGCAGCTGAAGAACAAATGCGCCGCCGGAGGTACATCCAAGGACGGACGCATCGAACTCCAGGGAGATCACAAGAAGAAGGTGAAAGCTGTCCTGGAGGACATGGGCTTCAAGACGGAAGTCAGGTAAGAAAGATGAATAGAAGTGATTTCATGAGAAGTGAATTCATTGGATTGGACGTGGAAGTGCTGTCAGCACCATGCTACTCTGGTATGACCGGTGTAGTCGTCGATGAGACGAAGAACACGTTCACCATCGACTCGGCCGGAACTGAGAGAATGGTACCCAAACCAGGCAATGAATTCAGGTTCACATATGAAGGCAAGGAATTCGTCGTTAAAGGAAAGGATATACAACACCGACCAGAAGACAGAATAAAGAAGGTTAGGTGAATTCAATGACAGCAGGAATTAAGAATATCGGAATCAGCGTCAACCCCCCTAAGGCGGAATGCGATGACCCCAACTGCCCGTTCCACGGCAGTCTCAAAGTCAGGGGACAGGTCATTGACGGTAAGGTCGTATCCATCAAGATGGACAAGACCGCCGTCGTTGAGCGCAACTATCTGAAATATCAGCAGAAGTACGAGAGATACGAGAAGAGATCCAACAGGTACACGGTGCACGCACCCTCCTGTCTCGGACTCAAGGTCGGCGATGAGGTCACCATCATGGAGTGCCGCCCCATCAGCAAGACCGTGTCCTTCGTCGTAGTGGAGAAGAGGGAGTAAGATGAAGGGAATCGCTGGAAACCAGACCAGAGGACTTCAGAACGGCTCCAGGATCGACGTCGTCGACAACACCGGTGCTAAGGTAATCGAGATCATCACCGTTCCCGGCTACCACGGTGTCGCAAGGCGTGTCCCCTCGGCAGGTGTCGGTGACCTCGTCATCGCATCCGTCAAGAAGGGAACCCCCCAGATGAGGAGACAGATCGTCTTCGCAGTCATCGTCCGCCAGAGACGCCCCATGAGGCGCCCCGACGGTACCATGATCTACTTCGAGGACAACGCAGCCGTCATCACCACAGAGACCGGTGAGACGAAAGGTACTGACATCAAAGGACCCGTCGCAAGGGAGGCCGCGGAGAGGTGGCCCCGTATCGCAGCGACCGCAAGCATCATCGTGTGAGGTGTGAAGAATGGTCAGCAGCAAAGCAAGGATCCAGAGGAAGACGAGTGCCAACGCACCCGTCCACGTAAAGAGGAAGATGCTCTCAGCACACCTCAGCAAAGACCTCAGCAAGCAGTACGGCAAGCGCTCGGCAAGGGTCTGTGTCGGTGACACAGTCCTCATCGCACGCGGTGCAGAAGGCATCCGCGGTGTCGAGGGCAAAGTGCTCTCAGTAGCGACGGCCACAGGCCACGTCACCATCGAGGGCATCACCATCAACCAGGCTGACGGAACATCCGTCGCACGTCCCGTACACGCATCCAACCTCATCATCACCAAGCTCAACCTTGATGACGCATGGAGGAAGGACGCACTCTCAAAGAAGGGGGCTAAAGAATGAGCGATCACATGAAGAGATTGGCAGCGCCCAGATCCTGGCCTCTCAAGAGGAAGGAGAACATCTGGACGACAAAACAGTGCCCCGGATCACACTCCGTCGAGGAGAGCGTTCCCGCAGCAATCATGCTAAGGGACATCCTCAAGGTGTGCGACACATCCAGGGAGGCGAAGAGGATCGTCGGCAACCGCGACTGTCTCGTCGACGGAAAGCCCGTCAGGAGCATCAAGGCACCTGTCGGTATCATGGATGTCGTCTCGATCCCCGCTATGGACCTCTACTACCGTGTGGTCCTCAGCGACAAGGGAAAGATCACGGTCGTCCCCATCAGCAAGGATGAGGCAACCTGGAAGCTCGCGATGATCGAGAACAAGACGAAGGTCGCAGGCGGAAAGATCCAGATCAACTTCCACGACGGAAGGAACATCCTCGTTGACAAGAACATGTACAAGACAGGCGACGTCGTCAAGCTCGCAGTCCCCGACCAGAAGATCGAGGAAGTCTACGAGCTCAAGGCCGGAGCAACCGTCCTGATCTTCAAAGGTCAGCACGCCGGTAAGACAGCTGTCGTCAAGGAGTACGTCATCACAAAGGACGCATCGGCGAACGTCGTCATGTTCACCGACGGTTCAGAGACCGTGAAGTCGAACGTCTTCGTCATCGGCGGAGAGACACCCGCGATCAAACTCCCGGAGGCATCTGAATGAGTTCCATGAAGGATCTCCACGTGGAGAAGGTCGTCGTCAACATCGGTGTCGGCGAAGCCGGAGAGAGACTCTCAAAGGCAAGCAAGGTCCTCGAGATGGTCACCGGACAGAAACCTGTCCAGACGATCTCAAAGACCGTGAACAGGGATCTCGGTATCCGTGAGGGAATGCCTCTCGGCTGCAAGGTCACCCTCAGGGGAGAGATCGCAGCGGACTTCCTGAACAGAGCACTCTCCATCAGAGAGTACCGCGTTCCCGTCTACTCCTTCGACAAGGAGGGCAACATGTCATTCGGTATCACCGATTACACTGACTTCGAGGGAATGAAATACGACCCCGAGATCGGTATCTTCGGTATGGATGTCAACGTCGTCCTCAGAAGGACCGGAAACAGGATCACCCAGAGGGCAATGCTCAGAAGGAGGATCCCCAAGCAGCACCGCGTAGACCGCGATGAGGCCATCCAGTTCATGAAGGACAACTTCAAAGTGAAGGTGGTTGAATGAAGCCCAAGAAAGAATACGGCAGGATCAAAGGCTGCACCAGGTGCGGCCGCCGCAGAGGAATCATCAGAAGGTACGGAATGCACCTCTGCCGCCAGTGCTTCAGAGAGATGGCACCCGAACTGGGATTCAAGAAATATTCGTGAGGTGAAGAAATGCAGAACGATCCATTGAATGATGCAATGTCAGTCATGAAGAACGCCGCAGAAAACGGTCAGTCCGAATGCATTATCGAACCGTCCTCAAAGCTCATCGGCCGCGTGCTGAAGGTCATGCAGGACAACGGATACATCAACCAGTTCGAGTACATCGAGGACGGCAAGGCAGGCAAGTTCCGTGTCATGATGAAAGGAGCGATCAACAACTGTGGTGTGATCAAGCCCAGGTACTCGGTCAAGGCAGCTGAGCTCGAGAAATTCGAAGCAAGGTACCTCCCGGCCCAGGACTTCGGTGTTCTGATCCTCACTACCACAGCCGGAGTGATCACGCAGTCCAGCGCCAAAGAGCTTGGCGTTGGCGGAAAACTGTTAGCATTTGTATATTAGAGGAATCTAGATGACAATAGCAGGGAAAATCGAAAGCACCATCGCCATCCCCGATGGGGTGTCCGTCACACAGGACGGAAACACCGTTACGGTCAAAGGACCCAGGGGTGAATTGAGCAGAAACTTCGCGCACCCTAGCGTAAATGTTGCCATCGGAGAAGGTCACGTCGTCGTGAGCTGCGAATACCCGAACATCCGCGAAAAAGCGATGGTCGGAACATTCCACGCACACGTCAGGAACATGATCCACGGAGTCACTGAGGGTTACACCTACACACTCAAGATCGTGTTCTCGCACTTCCCGATGAAGGTAGCTGTCAAGGGAGACAAAGTCGAGATCGACAACTACATGGGAGGTCATGCACCTCGCTTCGCCAACATCGTCGGCGGATGCAAGGTCAAGATCGCAGGCGCGGATGTGACCGTAGAAGGAAACGACATCGAGGCAGTCGGTCAGACGGCCGCAAACCTCGAGAGGGCGACATCCAGGGGAGGATTCGATAAGAGGGTCTTCCAGGATGGTATCTACATCGTCCACAAATCCCACAAGGTGAAAGAATGACCGCTAAGAAGTTTACAGATCTGAAGGGCTTCAAGGACGAGAACGTCGCAGAGCTCGAATCCATCGGCATCAAGACCATGGAGGAACTCGCCGAGGCACTCAACGATGAGACCAAGGTGAAGGAGATCGTCAAGACACTCAGCGGTGTCGGACCCAAGACGGTCATGGCATGGAAGGAGGACCTCAGCGCAGAGTCCAAGCCTTCAAAGGAGACCAAGGAGGAACCCAAGTCAGAGGTCGTAGAGGAGAAGAAATACGTCCCCTCGATCAAACCCGAGCTCGACAAGGAGACCACAGAGGCACTCGCAAAGAGAGCGGTCATCTCAGGACGCAGGCCCGCCTTCAAGAGGCAGGAATGGTTCAGATACTCCAAGCTCGGCGAGTCCTGGAGGAGACCCAAGGGAATCCACTCCAAGATGAAGAGGAACCTCAAGAGGCGCCCGCCGGTAGTCGATATCGGTTTCCGCGGACCCGCAGAGGTCAGAGGACTCCACCCCTCGGGATTCGAGGAGGTCCTCGTGTACAACGTCGAAGGCCTTGAGGGAATCGATCCCAAGTCCCAGGCAGTCCGCATCGGCGGAACCGTCGGAACAAAGAAGAGGATCGTCATCCAGGAAAGGGCAGATGAACTCGGTATCAGGGTTCTCAACAGGATGGTGTGAACATGGATCTTAAGAACCAGAAGAGAATGGCAGCCGAGATCCTCAAATGCGGTGAGAACAGGGTCTGGATCGACCCTGATAAGATCGAGGATGTCGCAGAGTGCATCACCCGTGCAGACATCCGCACAGCGATCGCATCCGGAACGATCAAGGCCAAACCGAAGAACGGCACATCATACGGAAGGATCAGGTACGCCCAGGGCCAGAAGGCCAAGGGCAAGAGGAAGGGACCCGGAAGCAGGAAGGGAACCGACAACGCACGTGTATCCGACAAGAGGAGATGGATCTCAACCATCAGACCCATCCGTGACGAGCTCAAGCAGCTCCGTGCGGACGGTAAGATCACACCCTCGGTCTACAGACTGTACTACAGGAGGGCCAAGGGAGGAGTCTACAAGAACCGCAGGAACCTCAGGATGCACATGATCAATGCAGGACACTTGAAAGAGGAGGAGATCTGATGGCAACAGGACCTAGATACAAGGTTGCGTTCCGCAGAAGAAGAGAGGGTCGCACAGACTACTACGTACGCCGCAAGCTTCTCACAGCACGCGAGCTCAGGGCAGTGGTCAGGAGATCCAGCAAGAACGTGAGCATCCAGTTCGAGGAATTCGGAATGGATGGAGACAAGGTCGTTGCATCGGCAACATCCAGAGAACTCGCTAAGTACGGATGGGACAAGGCATGCTCCAACATCCCCGCCGCTTACCTGACTGGATACCTTGCAGGAAAGAAAGCATTGAAAGCAGGAATCGAGTACGCAGTCCTCGACATAGGCATGCAGAACCCCAAGCACGGCGGTGTGCTCTTCGCAGCAGTCGCCGGAATGTGCGATGCAGGCCTCGAGGTCCCCCACAGCGACGAGGTCCTCCCCGACGAGGACAGGCTGAACGGTGCGCACATCGATGAGAGCATCGCGGCTGCAGTTGCAGCAGCAAAGGACAAGATGGAGGCTGAGTAAAATGGCAGACTGGGTCCCTAAGACAAGACTCGGACAGATGGTCCTCAACGGAGAGATCACCACAATGAGCGACGCTCTTGCCACCAAACTCCCGCTCCGTGAAGCAGAGATAGTCGATATCCTCCTCCCTGAGCTTCAGGACGAGGTCATCGACCTGAACATGGTACAGAGGATGACCGACTCCGGGAGGAGGGTCAGGTTCGCTGTCACATGCATCGTCGGAAACGGCGACGGTTTCATCGGAATCGGAAGGGCCAAGGGTAAAGAGGTCGGACCTTCCATCAGGAAGGCAATCGATAACGCCAAGCTCAACATCATCGAGATCAAGAGAGGATGTGGCTCATGGGAGTGCGGCTGTCAGCAGCCCCACTCGCTGCCCTTCGAGGTCAAAGGAACATGCGGATCGGTGGAGGTCACATTCAAGCCTGCACCCCGCGGTATCTCACTGGCCGTCGGAGACGTTGCAAAGAGCATGCTCACCCTCGCAGGTGTCAAGGATGCATGGGGATTCGCCAGGGGTAACACCAAGACGAAGGTCAACTACGCACTTGCCACATTCGAGGCCCTCAGGATGACCTCGAAGATGAGGGTCACCGACGAGCAGGCTAAGAAGCAGAACATCGTTTCAGGACCGATCGGTATCACGATCGAGGAATCCGACGTAGATTCGATGGAGGAGTGAACATGACATACGCAGTTATTCGTGTACGCGGACAGCCCGATGTCAACAAGGACATCGAGTACACCATGGACCTTCTCGGACTCACCAGGGTCAACCACTGTGTGGTCGTCCCCGAGAACGATTCCACGAAGGGAATGCTTCAGAAAGCGAAGGACTACATCACCTGGGGAGAGATCAACGAGGCAACACTCGCAGACCTCATCCGCGTCCGCGGAAGGCTCTCAGGCGACAAGATGATCGACGATGCGTTCCTCGCAGCGAACTCGGACTTCAAGACCGCTGACGAAATGGCCAAGGCCATCATCAACGACGGCTACAAGATGAAGGACATCGACGGCGCGAAGCCTGTCTTCCGCCTGCACCCCCCGCTCAAGGGCTACGAGGGCAACAAGCGCTCGTGGAAGAACGGCGGTGCACTCGGATACAGGGGAGAGGCCATCAACGAACTCATCTCAAGGATGCTGTGATAACATGCCGAGCAGAACAAAGAAATTCAGAGGACTGAGGACCCACGGACGCGGAAAGAAGTCCGGTAGGGGAGCAGGTATCATCGGAGGACACGGTAAGGCCGGACTCGGAAAGACCAAGAAGATCCAGATGATCAAGCTCAACAAGGCATCCAAGCACGACTACTACGGCCGTCACGGATTCAAGAGGCCCCAGTCCGTGGTCGCGGACAACAACACGATCAACGTCGCAGAGCTCTCAGAGCAGCTGGACCGCTTCGTGGAACTCGGTTTCGCGACCAAGGACGGCGATGTCTACAACGTGAACCTCACTGAGGCAGGCATCGACAAGCTCCTCGGAAACGGAAAGATCGAGGCCAAGGTCAACGTCACAGTCGACCAGGCATCCGCATGCGCACTGGAGAAGATCCAGGCCGCAGGCGGTTCGATCGTCGGATTCGAAGCAGAAGAGACCGAAGAGTAAGCGAGATCAAAGGGTGAGAGCAAATGGCAGAAGAGACGAAGAGCCTGTTGTATAAGGTCAAACCGATTTCCGACAGGCTGCCTGCAGTCAGGCGCCCCGAAGGGCATGTGCACTTCAGGACCAAGATGATGTGGGTCGTAGTCGTGCTGGTCGTCTATTTCGTGATGACCAACATCTACGTCTATGGACTCGACCAGGCCGGAACTCTCGATCTGTTCGCCCAGTACAGGACGATCATGGCGGGAGCCTCCGGATCCTTGCTCCAACTCGGTATCGGACCGATAGTCACTGCATCGATCATAATGCAGCTGTTCGTCGGTGCAAAGATCATTAAGCTCGATCTCACGGACAAAGAGGACAAGGGATGCTACCAGTCAGTCCTCAAACTGCTGGTCATCATCATGATCTTCTTCGAGGCGATCCCCCAGGTATTCGGTTACCTGGTGCCCTCGTCCGCATTCACCTCAGCGATGGGGAGCGAATTCACGGCGAAGGCACTGATCGTCCTCCAGATAGCATTCGGTTCATACATCGTGTTCCTGATGGATGAAGTCATTTCAAAGTGGGGTATCGGAAGCGGTATCTCGCTGTTCATCGCCGCCGGTGTCGCAGAGGCACTGTTCACGGGAACCCTGAACTGGAATGCTGTATCGTCAGCAGAGGCCATGAGTATCTCCAACCCGCCCGCGGGTACGATACCCAAGGTCATCTACATCCTGACGAACTGCTCACCCACAGAGCTGAGCAACTACGGATACGAATACATCCTGATCGGACAGCCGAACCCGCTGATCGCACTGTTGGGTACGATAGCGATCTTCCTGGTAGTCGCGTATCTGGAATCCACCCGTATCGAACTGCCGTTATCGCACGGTAACGCAAGAGGTGCGAGAGGAAGATATCCGATCAAGCTCATCTACGCCAGTAACATTCCGGTCATCCTGATGTCGGCACTGCTGGCGAACATCAGTATGTTCGCGCTGCTGTTCTACAGCAACGATATGCTGAGTTCGATCCCCCTCATCGGAGGAAATTCCTACATAGGATACTTCGAGCCGGGCAGCACATCCGCAACGGGAGGAATCGCATGGTATCTGTCGGCACCGTCCGGAATCACATCCTGGCTGACGCCTATGCTTGATTCATCGTCCGATCCGACGGGCCACATACCGATACTGCACCTGATGCATGTTCTGATCTACGTATCGATCATGATATTGGGTTCGGTCCTGTTCGCGAAGTTCTGGGTCGAGACCACCAACATGGGTCCCAGGGCCGTTGCGGCTCAGATCCAGAAGAGCGGTATGCAGATTCCCGGATTCCGCCGCGACCCGCGTGTCCTGGAGCGTGTGCTCGAGAGATACATCCCTGCGGTCACCGTCCTTTCGGGAGCGATCGTCGGAGCCCTTGCGGCATTCGCCGATCTCATCGGTACTACAGGAAATGCGAGCGGTACAGGAGTTCTCCTTACAGTAGGTATCCTGATCCACTTCTACGAGGCCATGGGCCGTGAGCAGATGATGGAGATGAACCCTGTCATGAGAGGATTCTTCGGAGGCGAGTAAGATGGCTGATGCTGGTGCTGGAGCAGGAGGACAGCAGCCGCCCATGCCCGACATGTCCAACATGTGGCGCATGATGATCATAATGATCCTGATCTTCGGTCTGTACTTCATAGACGGATCGGATCACATCATCGGAGGCGGGCTGAACACGGTGTTCCAGATCATCGATTTCAGCGGTGAGTTCCCCGTTGTGACGCTGATGCTCATGGGTTCGATCATGATCCTTCTGAGCTCCGTCATAAGGACACTGATGACCGACACGCTCGAACAGCAGAAGGCCCAGGCCTTCAGCTCTGCATTCAACAAGGAACTTCGCCAGGCCAGGCTGGACAACAACCTGTACAAGGTGAAGAAGCTCATGGACATGCAGCCCGTGATGATGCAGAAGAGTATGGAATCCAGCAACCAGATGATGAAGAGCATGCCTTTCACCATGCTCATCGTCGTCCCTATCTTCCTGTGGGTCAGGTACTTCGTTGATGTGACCCTCGTGAATGCAGGGACACAGGTCATCAGCGTCCCCTGGGCGATGTATGCGATCCCCCTTTCCACAGCAGGAACGGACATCACCTGGTCCTTCTTCCTCCCCGCATGGATCCTGGTCTACTCACTGATCAGCATTCCGCTGGGACAGATAATCACCAGGCTCGTCAGGGCGTACCAGTTCAAGAGATATCTCGCGAAGATGGAAGCCGCCAAGACGGAAGAGGTCGCATGAGGATAACCATCAGTGGTCCTCCCGGCTCCGGGAAGACCACTGCCT
>Ga0256870_1000905_pt1 | contig 11923 bp, 5 predicted proteins | sample RumenRJG_06RNA_FD_186079 | JGI IMG/M metagenome (GOLD analysis project Ga0256870, IMG submission 186079) | Metatranscriptome of bovine rumen microbial communities from Lethbridge, Alberta, Canada - Rumen RJG_06 (Metagenome Metatranscriptome) | ecosystem: Host-associated > Mammals > Digestive...
CATGACTTTAGCAATCATGCAAAAAAACAATCTGTTGAATTCTTCTTATTTAAAAGATATTATATAGGGATATGGAAACAGCTAATACAGTATTCACACCAGCGGTCACACCTATCCGTATTGGTATAGATGTCGGTTCAACTACGGTAAAAGTCGTTTGTCTTGATGAAAATGATAAAATGATCTACGGTGACTATCAGCGTCATCGAGCAGATATTCGTAATACAATCATAAATGTTGTTACACAGGCTCTTAACGAAGTCGAAAAAAGCGCAAAACTCGGCGACAAGCATACTGTTTCTGTAAAAGTCACAGGCTCAGGCGGCTTGTCTGTTTCTCAGTGGCTCAATATCCCATTCATTCAGGAAGTCGTTGCGGCTACCACAGCCGTCAAAAAACTCATTCCTCAGACCGATGTTGTAATCGAGCTCGGCGGTGAGGATGCAAAAATCACTTATTTCACAGGCGGTGTCGAACAGCGAATGAACGGCACTTGCGCAGGCGGTACCGGTGCATTCATCGACCAGATGGCAGCCCTTCTCGAAACAGACGCACCAGGGCTCAACAAGCTTGCGGCAGGATGCAAGCAGATTTATCCTATCGCAGCACGATGCGGTGTTTTTGCCAAAACAGACGTTCAGCCGCTCATTAACGAAGGTGCCCGCCGCGAGGACATTGCGGCTTCAATTTTCCAGGCCGTCGTAAACCAGACGATTTCAGGCCTCGCCTGTGGCAAACCGATTCGCGGTCATGTTGCATTCTTGGGCGGTCCTTTGCACTTTTTGGACCAGCTCCGCGTGCGATTTATCGAAACTCTCAAACTCAAAGACGACGAAATCATCGTTCCGGAAGACAGCCAGCTTTTCGTTGCGGCAGGCTCGGCATATTCAGCCGAAAAGGTCTGCAATCCGCTTTCATCTTCAATGCCAAAGAAATTCCCAACTATTGCAGAATTCCGAGACAGCTTGAAGAATCTTGAAGGAGCCGAGCTTAGCGAAGTTCAGCGGCTTGATCCGCTTTTCGTTGATGAAGAAGATTTGGCACGATTCCGCGCTCGTCACGGTGAGGACAAAGCAAAACGCGGCGACTTGAATTCCGCTTCAGGCCCGCTTTTTTTGGGATTGGATGCAGGCTCTACAACAACAAAAGCCGTTCTTGTAAACAAAAAAGGCGAAATCTTGTGGGATTTCTACGATGTAAACGCAGGAAATCCAGTTGATCTGGCCGTCCGAGTTCTCAAAGACTTGTACAAGATTCTGCCAAAAGACTGTTACATTGCCCGCGCTGTATCAACAGGTTACGGCGAGGCACTTTTCCAGGCAGCACTTGGAGTAGATGCGGGTGAAGTCGAGACAATCACTCACTACCGTGCAGCCGAATTCTTTGTTCCTGGAGTCGAGTTCTTACTGGACATCGGTGGTCAGGACATGAAGTGTCTCCGCATGAAAGACGGTGCAATCACTTCGATTCAGCTCAACGAGGCTTGTTCTGCCGGTTGTGGTTCATTCCTTGCAAACTTCGCCAATTCAATGAACCTGGACATAAAAGAATTTTCAAAACGCGCGCTTCTTGCAAAAAAACCGGTCGATTTGGGTTCACGCTGTACGGTCTTCATGAACAGCCGCGTAAAACAGGCTCAAAAAGAAGGCGCTACAATCGATGACATTTCAGCAGGCCTTTCTTATTCTGTAATCAAAAATGCGCTTTTCAAGGTAATCAAACTCCGCCGTGCTTCTGAAATCGGCACAAAAGTCGTTGTTCAGGGCGGCACTTTCTATAACGACGCGGTTCTCCGTGCATTCGAAAAAATTGCGGGCGTAAATGTATTCCGGCCGGATGTTGCTGGCCTCATGGGTGCTTACGGTTCTGCACTTATCGCTTACGACCAGTGGTGCGACCTTACCGCTCCAAAACCTGGTCAGGAAAAGGGTTGGGTTCCGCCGAAGATTGTTTCAAACATCGCAACACTGGACCAGCTTGAGCAGTTCAAAGTCGATCTTGAGCTTACACGATGCGGTGGCTGTCAGAACAACTGTCTTCTTACAATCAACACATTCACAACAGGCGGACAAAAGCGTCAGTTCATCACAGGAAACCGCTGTGAAAAGGGCCTTGAACGCCATCAGCTTAAAGACGAAAACGCAAAAACAGTCGACGGCTCAAACAAAGAAAACACAGGCGTCGAGTCAACAGGCTACGAGCTTCCAAATCTCTTTGACTGGAAGTACAAACGCCTTTTCAACCACTATATTCCGCTCAGGCCGGAAGAAGCACCAATGGGAAGCGTTGGAATTCCGCGAGTCCTCAACATGTACGAGAACTATCCGCTCTGGTTCACAATTTTTACAAAACTCGGCTTCCAGGTCAAAACTTCACCTCGTTCAAGCCGAATGATTTACGAGCGTGGTATCGATTCAATTCCGTCTGAGTCAGTATGTTATCCTGCAAAAATTTCTCACGGACACATGGAATCGCTCCTCAAAATGGGGTGCAAATTCATTTTCTATCCGTGCGTTCCTTATGAAAAAGTCGAGGACAAAGGCGCGGGCAACCATTACAACTGTCCGGTCGTAACTTCATATCCAGAAGTTCTCAAACACAACCTTGACTCAATCAACGAAGACAAAAATTTGATTTTCATGAATCCTTTCCTGCCGATTTATGATTTGCCACGTCTGCGCGAACGACTTTACGAGGAGCTTCACAAGCACTTCCCGACTTTAATGAAAGAACAGGTTTTCGCCGCTGTAGACGAAGGCTGGAAGGAGCAGGAGCAGTTTAAGATTGATACTCAGAAGGCAGCCGAAGAAGCACTTGAGCAGCTCGTTGTCACAGGTGGCAACGGTATTGTTCTTGCTGGCCGACCATATCATCTTGACCCGGAGATTAACCACGGTATTCCGGAGATGATTCACGGTTTGGGTCTTGCGGTATTTACCGAGGATTCTGTCGCACATCTTGGCTCAGTTGAACGACCATTGCGAATTATTGACCAGTGGACTTATCACAACCGTCTGTACAGGGCAGCTAATTTCGTCTCAGGAATGCCAAATCTTGAACTCGTTCAGCTCACTTCATTCGGCTGTGGTCTCGATGCCGTAACAGCTGATCAGGTTGATGAAATCATGAAGTCAAAGAGCCGCATGTACACTCTCATCAAGATTGACGAAGGAAGCAACCTGGGTGCAGTTCGAATCCGAATCCGTTCTCTCATTGCAGCAGTAAAAGCTCGCCAGCGCAATCCTAAAAAACTTGAATCGAAGAGCGCGGCATATCAGCGAGTAATCTTTACAGAAGAAATGAAGCACGAATATACGATTCTCTGTCCGCAGATGTCGCCGATTCACTTCCGGCTTTTGCAGAAGGCTTTCCAATATTCAGGATTCAATTTTGTCGTTCTCGATTCAGTTGATCCAAAAGCCGTTGATGCAGGTCTCAAATTCGTAAACAACGATGCTTGTTATCCTTCAATTCTGGTAACAGGTCAGCTTATCGAAGCACTTGAATCAGGAAAATACGACATCAATAAAACAGCCGTTATCATCTCTCAGACAGGTGGAGGATGCCGTGCTACAAACTATATCGGATTTATCCGCCGCGCTCTGAACGATGCGGGCTGGAGCCATGTTCCTGTAATCTCACTCAATGCTTTGGGCATGGAAAAGAACCCTGGATTCCAGTTTACACCAGGCATGGTTCACAAAGCCATGATGGCTGCCTTCCTTGGCGATCTGCTCATGCGAGTTTTATACAGAGTTCGTCCTTACGAGGCAGAACCAGGCAGTGCAAACCGACTCTATGAAAAATGGAACGCAAAAGCAGAGCAGATGCTCAAGTCAAACTCAATCTTTAAATACCGAAGATTGATTCGGGGTATCGTGCGCGACTTTGATCGTCTGCCAATTCTTCCGATTAAAAAGCCCCGTGTTGGTGTTGTTGGTGAAATTCTCGTTAAATTCCATCCGACTGCAAACAACGACATGGTAAATGTAATCGAAAAAGAAGGCGCAGAATGTGTTATGCCAGACTTAATGGACTTCCTTTTCTACACATTCTCGGACGGTGTTTTCCGATACCGCGAGCTTGCATTCCCAAAATCCGAAGAAAAGAGCGGAAAATTCGCTGTCTGGGCTTTGGAATTATACCGAAGATACATGAAGAAGTGTCTGCGTAAGAGCCGTCGTTTTGATGCACCTAATTCAATCTGGGATATGATGAAGAGCGTTGAAGGCTTGATTCAGACTGGTAATATTTCTGGTGAAGGATGGTTCCTCACAGCAGAGATGGTAGAATTGATTCACTCTGGTGCGCCAAGCATCGCCTGCGTTCAGCCATTCGCATGTTTGCCAAACCATATCACAGGTAAAGGCATGATTAAAGAATTGCGACGCCGATTCCCTGAGTCAAATATCAGCGCAATTGATTACGATCCGGGCGCATCCGAAGTCAACCAGCTTAATCGTCTCAAACTTCTTCTTTCAAATGCCCCAATCGGCAAAAACCCGGATGAGCTTCCGAACGGCAAAATCTGGACAAAGAAAGGCGAAGTAGAGCCAATCATTCAGTACGCAAGTGGCGGAGCACAGTTCGTGGATGACGATCCAATCGACGCAAAGAACGTTGTCCCTGCAACTACGGCATAAAATCAGTTAGCAGTTAGCGGTTAGTAATTTTTTTATTAAACTGCGCACTGCTAACTGCACACTGCTAACTTTTTAACCTTGGAGATTTATATGGAAACAACTTTGCCTCGTCTTTTTAGAAAAAGAGCTTCAGAATACCCGGAACTTGCTTTTCAGATGAGCCGCTTTAAGGACGGTCATTTTGAACCTACAACTTACAAAGAAGCTTACGAGGCTGCCGTAAATTTTGCCGGTGGTCTTTTGGTTCATGGAGTTGTGCGCGAGGAGCATATCGGTCTCATTTCTGATAACCGCAAGGAATGGGAACAGAGCGACATGGGTCTGATGATGCTCGGCGCAATTGATGTTCCGCGAGGCTGTGACGCTACAATCGGCGATTTGGAATATATTCTTTCTTTTGCAGAGTGTAAGCGCGTAATCGTCGAGAATTCCACTCAGATTGCAAAGATTCTCGGCATCAAAGAAAAACTTCCGCTTGTAAACGAACTTATTGTTTTTGAAGCACCATCCGAAAAAGACCTGGAACTTGCGAAAAATGCCGGAGTCTCACTTTATTCTTTTGATCAGATTATAGAAGAAGGCAAAAAATACAACGAAGCAAATCCTGGCAAAGTCAATGAAGAAATCGAAAAAGGCAAATGGGATGACCTGGCAACGATTATCTTCACTTCGGGCACAACCGGAAAGCCAAAGGGCGTAATGCTCTCTCACGGAAACTTTATCACTCAGCTTGATGAAGTTTGTGAGCGAATCTATTTATATCCTGGCGACCGCGGTCTCATGGTTCTTCCTGTATGGCATGCTTATCAGAGAGCTGTTGAATATGTCGTTCTCAATCAGGGTGCAACAATCTGCTATTCAAAGCCGGTTGGTCCAATCCTGCTTTCTGACCTCAAAACACTCAATCCTCAGGTTTTGCCTGCTGTACCACGAGTTTTCGAGGCTGTTTACGACGGAATCTGGCGCAACATGAGAAAAACAGGCGGCATTGTTTTCCGTCTCTTCAAATTCTTTGTTGCAATCGCCCTTTTCCACTCAAAGCTTGACCGAGTTCTTTTTGACCGCACCACACGCTATGGCATGGACAAACGCTGGCTTCAGTGGCCTGCTTTCGTGCTTCCGTGGCTTATTTGTTACCCGATCAAATTGCTCGGCCACGCAATTATTTTCCGAAAAATCAAAAAAATGCTCGGAACAGGTTTCCGTTCTGGCGTTCCTGGCGGCGGCGCACTTCCACCGCATGTCGATAAATTCTTCTGGGCAATCGGAATCAAGCTTTCTGAAGGTTATGGCCTCACCGAAACCTCACCGATTATCTCAGTCCGACCGATTGTTCGCCCTGTTCTGGGCAATGTCGGCTCTCCTGTACGTGGAGTTTCTGCCCGTGTCGTTGACCCGCTCACAAGAAAGCCTCTCAAACGGGGCAAAAAGGGTGTCCTCGAAATCAAGGGCGGAACTGTCATGAAAGGCTACTACAAGCAGCCTGAGCTTACGGCAAAAGTTATCGATGAAAATGGATGGTTCGACACCGGCGACCTGGCACGGCTCACTGCAAACAATGAAATCGTACTCTGCGGCCGCATGAAGGACACCATCGTTCAGACTGGCGGTGAAAACGTGGAACCTCTTCCAATCGAAATGAAGATGCAGGAATCACGCTTTATTCAGACAGCCGTTGTTCTTGGTCAGGACCAGCGTTATCTTGCGGCACTGGTTGTTCCTGAGCAGAGCGAAGTTGAGTCTTTCTGCAAAGATTCTGATTTGCCGTACAAAAAATATTCGGACATGGTAAAAAGCCAGGAAGTTTTGCACTTGATTGAAACCGAAGTAGCGACACGAGTCAACGCAAAGAACGGATTCAAGTCTTACGAGCGAATCAATAAAATCGCGCTTCTTGAAAAGCCGTTTGAGGTGGGCGTGGAACTTTCCGCAAAACAGGAAATCATGCGTTACCGAATCAACGAGATTTATTCAAGCGAGATTAAGAAACTGTTTAAATAAGCCCGCACTGAGCTACAGAGATAAACGTTCTTGTTCAAAAAAATCTCTGTGAACTCTGTGCCCCTACGAGCATAGCTCTTCGGGAGACTCGCTAAAATTGCACCTCGTGCAATTTTTTAACGCTCCCTATCTGTGAGGAATTTAAATCTTTACAATCAATGCCCCGGATTTTTTGTCGCGCTCTGACAAATCTTCCGGGGTTTTTATTTGCAGAAGCTCGCCGTTCTTGGGCTGAATTCCGTGCTCATCAATTGCGAGCAGCATACCGAATTCACTACAGGCGTAATAGCCCGATTTGTGCAAATCTGGCAAGCGGATAAAATCAGATGCGATACGAATGAATGTTTTTTCGGCGTTTTTGCTCTTTAAAGCTGTTGACGTTTTGCTCTCTTTTGCTGATTTTTTGGAAATCACAAAACTCAGGCTGGCTCTTTCTTTTGGCAGGCCGGCTTTTTCGGAAAGTTTGAGCAGGTGGCTTGGAGCGGATTCTGTGTCAAAGGCAAAGTTACACCACTTGGCATTTTTGCCGTAAGCATTCGTTGTCTTGCCGCTGGTTCTTCCTGCCATCGGGCATGTTCCGGCGTGCGGGCATGGAGCAACAGGGCTGTATTTCTGGCGGATTAAAGCATCACGCATGAGCGAGATAAATCTTGCAGAGTGTGGATCGCCCGGCTCAACGAGAAGGACTGCTGAATCTTCATTTTTGAGATAAGAAAGCAATTCATTCGCGTATTTTTTGGCAAGAAAATCCGTGGGCATTTCATTGTTCTGAATAATTTCATTGAACACGTTCGCACAGGTAATAAAATCTGCTTTTTCCTTGATTGATGTTCCGAAAGCACCTTTGACACGCACGATTTTCCATGGCTCTGTTGTAGCGCTGGGGGATGTTGCGGGGTTTTCTGTGTCTGAGGTGCCTTCCCCTCCCGTTTCTCGAATCGTCTTTGCCGCAATCGAAAGAAACAAATCTTCACCAGCTGCAAGTGCCGTCTGGCTTAAATCCATGCAATACCAGGTGATTTTTTTGCTGCGAAGTTCCGGTCGGGCCAGCCAGAGTGCGATAACGGCTGTGAGGGTACCGCTTCCGACATCGATTGCAACCGGCTGCTCGGAATTTACGAGAGACGTAAAAGCCGACTTGGGCAGATTTGCAAAAAGGCTCACCTGACGCACGAGATTCCACCACATAAAATAGCTGATGTATGCGCTTATGTAGCCCGCCTCGTTCATGTATCCCAGACGACGAGAATTCCTGTCATCGGTGAGCTGGTGAGAAAGGTTTTTGATTGCCCCGTAAAGTGAAACACGCTGCTTGCCGCTCAAATTGCGGACATCAGCGACAATATCATCAAAATTTTCGATAATTTTCTTGCTTTCGGCCGGGATTGCGGCCTGGCTGAACATTTCCCGCCGAATTGAAGCCGCCTTTGACTTTAAAGAATCACGTTCTTCGATCCTGTGCGCATGGGATCTTGCCCGGTTGACAGTCTTATTTTCGCTTCGGGGAAATTTTTTTGCTATTTTTCCGTTATTTTCGTTCATTTTTAGCCCTCTTGATATTAAAATAAAGTTGTGTCAACTCGCCCCTCAGCTCACGAATTGTGTTCATGGCCTCTGCATTGTTCTCGTAAGCCTGAGCTTCACGCAAAATTTCATTCCGAGCACCTTCAATCGTAAATTTGCGTTCATAAATAAGATATTTGAGGCGGAGAACGATTTCAAAATCACGCTCAGTATACACTCTCCTGCCCCCCAAATCTTTACGAGGGGCAAAACCAGGAATCACAGTTTCCCAGTAACGGAGAACATTTTGCTTAATGCCAGAGAGTTCTTCAACCTCTCCAATTGAATATGTCAATTCAAAATCCTTGCACTTAAATGGGGGCGTTACGGGGGCAAAGCCCCTGTAGAGGAGGTAGCACGCAACGAAGTGCGGGCTTAGGGGGAGACTTCCCCCTCCTGATTCCTAACTTTTAAATCCCAGTTCCTCGCTTCTGACTTCCCATCGCTTTCGACTGGCCTTCATATTCAGCTCGACAGGAATCTGATCAAAGCCAAGGTCCTTTCGGATTGAGTTTTTAAGATATGTGACATAGCTTTCCGGAACATTGTCAGGGCTGGTGCAGAAAATACGGAAAGAAACCGGATTTGTGCCAGTCTGAGTCATGTAACGGATTTTGAAGTGGATTGCCTTGCTTGCTGGTGGCGGATAATGGAAAAGCCAGTCCGCAAGTGCTTTGTTGAGGGCGGAAGTGTCCACTTTGCGTGTAAGCTGACCGTAAAGCTCGATTGCTTTGTTCAGCAAATCCTTGATTCCCTCGCCGTTGAGTGCAGAAAGCGGCAGAATTGGTGCCCAGTTCATGTGACCGAACATTGTTTTGATGTAATCAACTGTATCGCGGAGAGTTTTTCGGCTTTGGTCCTGTGTGTCCCATTTATTGAGAACAAGAATGATTCCCCTGCCCCGCTCGTAAGCCAATGAACAGATTTTTTTGTCCTGGTCAGCCAGACCTTCCTGCGCGTCAATCATAAGGAATACGACATCGCATTTGTCCAGAGTTTTGATTGCACGGTTAACAGAATAATATTCGACATTTTCGTGGACTTTCTTTTTGCGGCGGATTCCGGCAGTGTCCATAATCTCAAAATTGCGCCCGGCATACTGGAATTTGCCTTCGACTACATCGCGAGTAGTTCCCGCATAATCAGAGACGATTGACTTTTCAGAATGAGTGAGACGGTTTGAAAGTGTAGACTTACCAGTGTTTGGCTTGCCAAGAATTGCAATTCGGATTGGCTCCTGAGACTTTTCACCTTCCTCAACTTTTGAAAAATCAAGGTTCTCAGTGATTTTTTTGGCCAGATCCGTGATATGATCGCCATGGTCAGCGGAGATAAAAAGCAAGTCCTTAAATCCATACTGGAGATAATTCCATGCGACGGACTCCCCTTTGCCACCCTCACACTTGTTTACAGCGACAATGAGCTTATCCCAGTACGGACGCAAAAGATGGATAAATTCTTCGTCCTCGCCGGTGATTGTGCCTGCTTCAAGAAGGAACAGGATTTTGTCGGCTTCTTTGATTGTCGCAAGAGTTTTTTGAACAACAAGTTCATCCATTTCGGACTCACGGCTTGTCGGGTCACGGTCAAGCTTGTAACCGCCAGTATCAACGAGACGAACAGGTTTGCCCATGATAAATGCGGTAGCTTCAACAGGATCACGAGTTACGCCAGGTGTAGGATCTACGATTGCAAGGCGGCGATGCATGAATCTGTTAAAGAGAGTAGATTTTCCAACGTTTGGCCGGCCTGCAATAACCACCAAAGGAAGGTTCACATAATATTTTGAAGTATCATATCCTTCGTTTTGAGCGGCTTTTTTGTACTCAGCATATTCTTCAGAATCTTCTATAATATTGCTTGTGTCTTCTATATTCCAATCATCTGAATCGTCATCAAATTCTGCTTCGACAGTCTGAGGAATAACTTCTTCCTGCTCAACGACCTCTGCGCTTTTCTGAGGCTTTGGTTTTGAGAAATCTGGTTTTCTTTTTGCTTTTGCCATGGAACTATTATAAACTATTTAGTCTCTTTGAGGAAATGGCTTTTAGCTCTTCCATGCTGATTTTTGATAGAAGTTCTTTGATTTTTGTGATTAATTTGGGGCTCATACTCAAAGTGCGCACGCCCATGCCTGCCAGAACCATAGCACTTTCCGGGCGGCTCGCCATTTCACCACAAACAGAGACATCAATTGCAGCAGTGTGTGCATTAGAAATTGTTTTGTCGAGAAGACGAAGAACAGCGAGATGGAATTCATCGTAAAGAGGTGCAACAAGAGAATTTTCACGATCAACGCCGATAGTGTACTGAGTGAGGTCGTTCGTACCGATTGAGAAAAAGTCACTGACTTTTGCAAGACAATCTGAAATCATGGCAGCGGCGGCAGTCTCAATCATTACGCCGATTGGAACGGAAGGATTGAACGGAATATTCTCTGACTTTAATTCTTCACGGACTTTTGCAGCGATTGCAAGAGATTCTTCGACCTGATCAACACTCGTGATAAGCGGAAGCATGATTTTGAGATTGCCGTAAACACTTGCACGATACAATGCCCGGAACTGGGTGCGCAAAAGCTGAGGATTTGCCAAAGTGAGACGGATAGCGCGCAATCCCATGAGAGGATTCTTTTCTTCGCTGGTAGAATGTGAAATATCCAAAGCAGAAATAATTTTATCGCCGCCAGCATCAAGGGTGCGGATTGTAACAGGCTTGCCGTTCATGGTTTCGAGGACTGTTTTGTACGCATTGAACTGACTTTCTTCGCTGAATGCCGCAATTTTTGAATGAGCCGAACCCATGTTTTTGTTTGATTCGCTCATAAAAAGGAATTCTGTTCGGAAAAGACCGATTCCATCAGCACCTTCTTTTTGAGCAATTTTGGCTTCATCGACTGTACCAATATTAGCCATGAGATGGAAAAGCTCACCGTCCTTTGTTTTTGCAGGAATGTCACGGAATTTTTTGAGCCGTTCCGAATGTTCTTTTGCAATTTCGATTTTCTTTTGATAATCGGCAAGTGTATAATCATCCGGATCATCGATAACTTCACCAGTGTCACCATCAACGATTATCAGGGAATCATTTGAAATTTCATCAAGGATATTATCGATATCAAAAACAGCCGGGATTCCGTAGTTGCGGGCAAGAATACCGACATGAGAAGAAACACCGCCGTCAGTGAGCGCGATTCCCGCAATACGACGCTTTGAAAGAATAACAGTGTCGCTCGGAGCCATTGATTTGGCAATGATTACGACATCGTCCGGAATATTCTCGATATTGAAAGGATGGAAATCAAGCAAATCATTTAAGACACGCCCGAAAATATCACAAATATCTTCGGCTCGCTCTGCAAGGTATGCGTTACCGCTGGAACGAAGCTTGTTTGCATATTCTTCAGTTTTTTGATTGAGAACGTATTCAATAGAAAAATTTGATGCTTCAAAGGTTTTTCGTACTTCACCCAAAAATTCCGGGTCATTGAGCATGAGGAAATATGTTTCAAAAATTTCTGACTGGGTTTTGTCGTTTTTGACAATCTCTAACTGTTCGGAAATTTGCGCGACAATTTTAGAAAGGGATCTCTCGAATCGGACAAGCTGCTTTGGCTTTTCTTCGTCTTTGATCTTTTTTGAGGAAATAATACGTTTTTCTGTTTCAGGGATGATAAAAGCCCTGCCAATTCCAATACCACCAGACGCCGAAAGACC
>Ga0256870_1000911_pt1 | contig 11897 bp, 10 predicted proteins | sample RumenRJG_06RNA_FD_186079 | JGI IMG/M metagenome (GOLD analysis project Ga0256870, IMG submission 186079) | Metatranscriptome of bovine rumen microbial communities from Lethbridge, Alberta, Canada - Rumen RJG_06 (Metagenome Metatranscriptome) | ecosystem: Host-associated > Mammals > Digestive...
AGGACTTTAGGGGCTTCTTGAATTTCATCAAAAATAATGAGAGTGTTAGAAGCTTGAATTTTTATATGATGCTGCATCTCAAGTGCTGAAATTATGCGTTTAGTGTCATAGTCCCTTTCAAAAAGGTCGGAGTCTTTTTTATTGTTGTAAAATGAAATATAGAGCACATTCTCAAAGCAAGTTTTACCGAATTCTTTGAGCAGCCATGTTTTTCCGACCTGCCTGGCTCCCCAAAGGATAAGAGGCTTCCGTTCAGGACTTTTCTTCCATTCAATCAGCTTTTCTATAAAATTTCTTCGCATGATTTTATTATAGAAAAAGTGAATAAAAAATACAATTATTCCGACGAATTTATGTCAACAAACAACACTTTTTCGTCTGAAAAAACACACAGAGAGAAAATAATCCACAGATTAGCACAGATTTCCACAGATGAAAAAAAATTCCTCACAGAGCGCACAGAGCTCACAGAGATTTTTCTAAAATAATAAGAAAAAGCCTCAGTCACACAAAAAAAGCATGACAGAGGCTTTATATTTTTCCCACCAGAAGAATCTCTCCGTGAGCTCAAAAGCTCCGTGAGGGATTTTCAACTTTCAACTTTCCGTTTTCAGTTTTCAACTTTTCACTTACGAATTTTTGTCGTGTTCATCACAAAGCTTTCATACCGAAAACATATAATCCGTGCTAATCGGTGAAAATCTGTGGATTTCTCTCTGTGCCCTCCAAAGCTCTGTGAGGGATTTTCAGTTTTCAACTCACAATTTATTTTGCGCCATAAATCTCGTAATATTTGTCAATTTCGGCCTTGATTTCATCGGTAATCAATTTTTTGTCACCATTTGTGTAAAGAGCTTCGACTACATCAGCCATTGAAACGATAGCACGAGCCGGGAAACCGTATTTTTCGGTGATAACATCGAGAGCGGCCTTGTCTGAGTCCGGGGCCTTTTCCATGCGGTTGAGGCTTACAATCTCACCCACGATTTTGATTGCTCCCTCTTTTTCTTCCTGAGCCTTGATTTTAGGATAAGTTTCTTCGATTGATTTGCCAGAAGTCGTTACATCCTCGATGATTACGACCCGGTCTCCGTCTTTGATTTTATAGCCCAAAAGAGAGCCTTTGTCTGCACCGTGATCTTTTTCTTCTTTTCGGTCACAGCAATATTTGATTTCCTTGCCATAAAGTTCTGAATAAGCGACAGCCGTAACTACAGCAAGAGGAATTCCTTTGTATGCCGGGCCAAAGAAGACATCGATATCATCGCCAAAGTTGTCGTGAATTGCCTTTGCATAATATTCTCCGAGACGTTTGAGCTGACTTCCTGTTACATAAGCTCCCGCGTTCATGAAGAACGGAGACTGACGGCCACTTTTAAGCGTTAAACTACCAAATTTGAGCACGTTGCACTCAACCATAAAATATATGAACTCTTTTTTATAATCTACCATATTTTACCTTCCTGAATGAAATTATATCGAAAAATTTAAAAATAAAAAAGCAACCTGCATGAGCTTAGATTAGAAGAAAGTGCTCACACAGATTGCAAACAAGGAGGAAAAGTTCAGGATGAAATCCTATTCACACATAGATTATGCGAACGGATTCTCGCCTTTATACAAAACGCCTTTCGGCTGATTGTATCCAATTTCGTCTACTTCGACACCGATGTACTTGAATACTTCGTAAAGTTCCTTACCGAAGTGACCGAATGCAACGGCACCGTGGTGCGGGAAGTTCTTTTCGATGAGTACGTGGCGGTAGAAGCGGCCCATTTCTGGGATTGCGAAAATACCGATGCCACCGAATGAACGTGTAGCGACTGGAAGGACTTCACCCTGTGCAATGTATGCGCGAAGAATATTGTCTGACGTTGACTGCAGGCGGTAGAAAGTGATTGGTCCTGGAGCAATATCTCCTTCCAAAGTTCCGTTTGTAACTTCCTGCGGAAGAGAGCGAGCCATAATCAGCTGATACTTCATTTCGCAGAATGAAAGCTTTGTAGAAGCTGTGTTTCCGCAATGGAATCCCATGAAAGTATCTTTGATTGTGTATGTTCCGTGCTTGCCTTTAATGTCTTCGTCGTAGATGTCCTGAGGAACAGTGTTGTTGATGTCGAGCAATGTAACAGTGTCGTCAGAAACAACTGTACCGATGAACTCTGAGAGACATCCGTAAATATCAACTTCGCAAGAAACAGGAATGCCCATTTTTGTAAGGCGGCTGTTTACATAGCAAGGAACGAATCCGAACTGTGTCTGGAATGCTGGCCAACATTTACCTGCAATTGCAACGAACTCACGGTATCCGCGGTGTGCTTCAATCCAATCAAGAAGAGTAATTTCGTACTGAGCAAGTTTTTCAAGGATTTCTGGTTTTTTGTTACCTTTTCCAAGCTCTTTTTCCATATCAGCAACGACGTCCTTAATACGAGCGTCACCAGCGTGCTTGTTGAATGACTCAAACAAGTCAAGCTCTGAGTTCTCTTCAATTTCAACACCGATGTTGTAAAGCTGTTTGATTGGTGCGTTACAAGCAAGGAAGTTGAGAGGGCGTGGTCCGAAAGAAATAATCTTGAGGTGGTTCAAAGCATAAACAGCCTTTGCGATTGGTGCGAACTCATGAATCATGTCAGCACACTGCTCTGCTGTTCCAACCGGATACTCTGGAATATAAGCCTTGATATTGCGGAGCTTGAGGTTGTAAGAAGCGTTGAGCATACCACAATAAGCATCTCCACGGCCCTGAATAAGTCCGCCGTTTTTAGAAGTCTCTTCTGCAGCAGCACAGAACATCTTTGGACCTTCGAAGTGCTTAGCAAGCAAAGTCTCAGAAATTTCCGGGCCAAAGTTGCCAAGGTAAACACAGAGAGCGTTACATCCAGCCTTTTTGATGTCTTCCAAAGCCTGAACCATGTGAATTTCACTTTCTACGATACAAATCGGGCATTCGTAGATTTCGTCTGCGCCGTACTTTTTTGTGTAAGCATCAATGAGAGCCTTTCTTCGGTTTACAGAAAGTGACTCCGGGAAACAATCGCGGCTAACAGCTACGATACCGATTTTGATTTTTGGTTTGTTGTTAATCATTTTTATACCTCTTATAAAAATTTATTTGTTCGCTATGTCAATGTTTTTGCCAGTCAGACCGACAAAAGCACCCTGTTTTGCTTCACTTGAATCTGGATGAGCAATGAGCCACTTGTTGCGAGCCCACAAAAGCTTATCTTCGAAATCAATTTCTTTAATTGCAGGTTTTTCTGTGTTCGTGTCTTTTGGAAGAACGATTACAACACGGAAACCTTCTTTAGAAACTTCGCCGTTCTTAACTGCATTACATGGTGCATAGTGCAAAGTTGTTTCATAAACCTGTACGACAGTTCCTTTTGGAACATAGAATGCTTCAACGAGACCTGTGTCAAGTTTTCCCTTTTTAACAGACTGAAGAGGTGCAAGCAGAAGAACCATGTCGTTCGAAGGAATATTAAGTTCTGAGCCCCGGTGCCATTCAAGACAATTGAGCTTTGTATTGTTGCCGTTGCAGTAGCCAATCTGAATTGGCATTCCGCCGTAAGCATTATCACTCAGCTCTTTTGCAATTGGAAGGCTTTCCAATCCTGCATCGCCCGGCTCATAAATTACAGCATTATCAGGCTTTTTTGTGGTGTCGTCAAGTTTTTTGAGAAGGTCCTTTACATCATAACCTGTAAGAACCTTTCCATACTTGGCAAACGATTTTGAAAAAATGCTTTTTATTTTCATTTTTGTACCTCCAGTTTTAACGTTTGCTAGATTTTAGCCAATTTTGCATAACTCTCTTTGAGGGCTGGATAAAGCTCGGTATACATCTTGTAGAATTTCTCGTATTCTGCAGAATTAGCCGCTATCGGATTCTGAGCAGGATTTGTTTTGATTACCTCTTTGCAGGCTTCCTGAACAGATTTATAGATTCCAGTTCCGACACTGGCTAAAATTGCAACACCAAGAGCAGGCCCTTCTTTGCTTACCACAGTTTTTACAGGGCAGCCATAAACATCTGCGAGCATCTGCCTCCACAAAGGACTTGTTCCGCCGCCACCGCAAGCAAGCATGTCATTGATTTTGACGCCCATTCCACGAAGGACTTCAACAGAATCACGCTGGCTGTAAACAACACCTTCCATTACAGCACGCAACATGTGCTGACGAGTGTGCATTGCAGACAGGCCGATGAATGCTCCACGGCAGTTCGGGTCAAGGTGAGGAGTACGCTCGCCCATCAAATATGGAAGATACAAAAGACGCTCTGCACCAATCGGGATATTTTCGGCCTGTTTGTCCATGAGATAGTAAGGATCTTTTTTCATTCCTTTTGCAGCTGCCATCTCTGCATCACAGAAGTTATCACGGAACCATTTGAGAGAAAGACCTGCGGCCTGTGTAACGCCCATAACATGCCATGCGCCTGGAACGGCACAGCAGAATGTATGAACACGGCCTTTCGGATCGATTGAAAGCTTGTCTGTATGAGCAAAAACAACGCCGCTTGTGCCCAAAGTTGTGAAAGCAATTCCGTCCTGAACTGTTCCTGTTCCAACGGCAGCGGCAGCATTGTCACCAGCTCCACCCACAACAGGAGTTCCAGCAGGAACACCACAAAGTTCACTAGCCTGTGCAGTGACTTTTCCAGTAATTTCTGGAGATTCATAAACTTTTGCCAAAAGCGACTTATCGATTCCGAGTTTTGAAAGGACTTCATCTGACCAGCATCGGTTTGGAACATCGAGAAGCTGCATACCGCTAGCATCGCTTACCTCAGTAGCAAATTCGCCTGTGAGCATGTATCGAACGTAGTCTTTCGGAAGAAGAATATGCGCGCATTTTTCGTAAATTTCCGGCTCATTATTACGAACCCAAAGGATTTTGCTTGCAGTAAAGCCAGTGAGAGCCGGATTTGCTGTGAGTTCAATCAAGCGGCTTGCACCGACTTTGTTTGTAATCTCATCACATTCTGCGGCTGTTCTCTGATCGCACCAGATGATTGAGCGGCGAAGAACATTGCCGGCTTTGTCGAGCATTACAAGACCGTGCATCTGTCCTGAAATACCAATGCCCTTGATGTCCTTTGGATTGATTCCACTTTTGGAAATCACTTCCTTCATGCTGCCACAAGCGGCATGCCACCAGTCTTCCGGAGCCTGCTCTGCCCAACCATTCTGAGGCTGATAAAGCGGATATTCGATTGTTTTTGAGGCAATCGGTTGCCCATCAGTCGAAAACAAAACGGTCTTAGTTCCGCTTGTCCCCAAATCTACGCCAATTACGTATTCCATTATTTATTCTCCTATAAAACTCCGCGTTAGCGACGTTGCACTGAATCACGTTCTATAAACTCACATGGTATGTGAATCATTTTGTTCGGAACAGGCACTCCAACCACATGCTGAAGCAAAAGATCCGCAGCAAGATTTGCAATAGCCTCTGAATCCTGACGGAAAGTAGTCAGTCTTGGATTCGTGTATTCCGATATATAATCATCATCAAACCCCACGATAGATAAATCATCCGGGATTTTTATTTTATGCTCATGAACATAGTCTAAGATCCCCAAAGCAAGAAGATCTGAAACCGCAAAAACAGCCGTCATGTCAGGATGGCGATTGTACAGTTTTTCAAAACCTTTCTGACCGGCTTTTACATTCCAATCCTCGCAGTCCTCGCAAAAATCCTTGTCGATTGGAATATTGTGCTCGCTCAAATACTGGAAGAATCCTTCCTGCCGTTCCTTTGAAGCATAAAAAAAGCTGTCATTTGGTGCTCCCAAAAAACCAATCTTTTTATGCCCCATGGAAACAAGATATTCAGCGGCTTTGTAACCAGCCTTTTTATTGTCTGAAATTATCGTGCAGATTCCAGGTAAAACCGCATTTGTAGAAATACAAGGAATGCCGACCTTTCCTAAATCCTCAAGTTCCTCGCTAAATCGGGACTCAGCATTTATAATAGCAATGCCTTCTACCGAGCGAAACGCAGCGTGCGCCCGGTAGGACATTTTTGTGTGACATGACAAGAATATGATATCGTAACCTGCAGCCTCAACATTTTCCTTGAATTTATTCAATACAACGGAAAATACCGGATGACTGAAACCTCTCTGCATACCTGGATCATCATAGATAACCCCAATGAGGTATGTTCGTTTTGTGGCAAGACTTCTTGCGGCACTGTTAGGCTCATACCCCATTTCATGAGCTTTTTTGAGAATGAATTCCCGGGTCTTCTCAGAAAGATGCCCGGTTCCATTCAATGCTTTTGATACTGTTGGTGCAGAGACTCCAGTTGCATTTGCGATATCATAAATCGTTATCATTTTGAATTCCTGTCGAATCCTGTATAATCAAAATACTCAAAATCAGCAGGCTTTTTATAAAATTCTGTGTCTACACAGAACATTCCAACAAAGGCTCCCGTGAATCCCATTCCACAGAATTCATCAGAAAGTTTAGCAGGCTCACAGATTGGCCGGATTTTTCGGAAATTCTTTCCATCCTGAGACCAAGAGAACCAGCCTTTATTGTGATCAACTTCAAGACGCATCCAAACAGGACCTTTCTCAAGTTCAATTTCCATACCCTGCTGCCATGACTCAAAGCCAAGCTGAGGAGGCATGATTGTATTGACCTGAAGGATTTTTCCTCTTGTTTCGCTATAACCAACAGTCAAAAGATATTGCGTTTCCTCATCGTAGCGATAAACCATACCTGCATACTGCTGGAAATAGTCAGGCTCAAAGTCAATTTTTGTCTCTGCGACAAATTTGAAGTCAGTCTGGCGGCGGCAGAAAATGCTCTGCTCATAGAATGACCATGGTGATTGACCGCCATACATTCTGAGCCAGCCCGGTCGTTCTGTAACAGAATAGCGCCCATCTGCAGGAGTGCGCAATGTTTTGAAATCAACCGGAATGCCTTTTTCGAAGGTATAATGATTTTTGCCCCAGCCAGGAGCACTCTGAATTCCGTCGTTGTCTGCGCTGACAGGAACGTCAACATAGTCCGGCGGAACATTATCAAGAGTGCCGTCTGGCTCTTTTACATATGGCCAGTCATCTTTCCATTCGATTTCAGCCAAAGCAGTCTCTCGGCCGAGGACACAATCTTCTTTGCCAGGAAGCGGTCGACCGCAAAGGTAAACAAGATAAGTGCGTTTTCCATCGATAGAAGAACACCAGCTGCCATGACCTGCCTTATGAATCGTAATCTCATCGTCGTGTCCCCATCCTGAAATCAGAGGATTCTGAGGATGAACTTCATAAGGGCCAGTAACAGACTTAGAACGGCCTACAGTAAGAGCATGTTTGTAATCAGTGCCACCTTCTGCAGCAGCAATGTAATACCATCCGTTGCGTTTGTACAAATGCGGACCTTCAACGCCACCGATATCAGTTCCCTTGAAAATCTTGTAACGCTCTTTGCCCAAAGTTTTTGTTTTGGGGTCATATTCACGCATTACGATTCCAGAGAACTGACGGTAACCAGTCTCGCGGAAATCCCATTCCATGTTGATGTACCAGTGTTTTCCGTCATCATCATGGAACATGGAAGCGTCAAATCCGCTTGCATTAAGGAAAACAGGATCTGACCAAGGACCTTCGATTGAAGGAGCTGTAGTCAGGAAATTCGGACAATCTTTGTGTGGTCCGGCATTCCAGTTACGAACATTTGTGTAAATCAGCCAGAAAAGACCGTCTGAATAAGAAAGGCATGGTGCCCAAATACCGCAAGAAAATTTTTCGCCGTTCATATCAAGGAGCCGTTTTTCACTCAAAGGAGATGGAACACTTGTCCAATGAACCAAATCTTTTGAGCGGCTAATCTCAACTCCAGGATACCATTCAAATGTTGAATTCGCGATGAAATACTCTCCGTTGGCCATACAGATTGAAGGATCTGCATGAAAGCCTGTAAGAATCGGATTTGTAACACGAACCGTTTTCTGATTTTCCATAATTTTTATTCCTTAACAGAACCCATTGTCAAACCACTGATGATATATCGTGACATGAATGCGTAGAAAATAATGATTGGAATCAACGAAACCGCGATACCCAAATAGATTCCGCCGTATTCAGTTCGATAAATATCACCACGAAGCATCTGAACGAGCATTGGAAGTGTATATTTTTCGGTACTAGAGAGCAAAACGAATGGAGTCATGAAGTTGTTCCATGAACCAACGAAAGCGAAAATTGCCTGTGTTGCAAGAGCTGGTTTAAGAACTGGAAGAATGATTCCATTGAAAATACCAAACTCACTTGCACCGTCAATTCGGGCAGCTTCGATAAGCTCAAATGAAAGAACAGAATCCATATATTGCTTCATGAACAATACAGTTCCAGCAGAAGCAATGCTCGGAATAATCAACGGAATGTAGCTGTTCATAAGATGTGCTTTTGACATGAACTGTACGAAACCGATGAAAGAAAGTGAAGCAGGAAGCATGATAAGCATCATGATAAGATTCCAAAGGATTTTTCTCGCTCTGAAATGATAAACATGGATACCATAAGCAACCAAAGATGAGAAGTAAACGCTCAACATTGTTACCAAAATTGAGATTGTAAGACTGTTCTTAAATCCAACCGCAAGCTTGAAACCTCGTCCTGTAAGGACCTTCCAGTTTGCCATTGCATATACACTTGGGAACAAAGAAATTCCCTCGTTAATTTCCGCAGTTGAACGTGTAGCATTGATAAGCATGAGCCAAATTGGTACTACAGCAATAAGTGCGAAAACAATCATGAAAGCATAAATAACGAGCTGTTGAGTAAATTTTTGCTGCTGATAGTTTTTCATTTTCTTACTCCTTTTTTGTAGCTTTTCGGAGCACGTTCTTTAATCATATAGTTAATTCCAAGCGCAAGAATAATCGTAATAACGAACATACCGATAGAAATTGCGGCCGCATAAGAATAATCGTTACGTCCCTGGAAAGCAATGTTATACATATAGATAGCTGTAGTTCGGATCTTGTAATCCGGACCACCGTGCATATCAGTAAGAAGGAACGGAATATCAAACATCTGCATACCACCAACCATAGATGTGATAAGCAAATAGAACATCATCGGACGAAGGAGCGGAACAGTGATTTTCCATGTACACTGCCATTCATTCGCACCATCGATAACAGCAGATTCATACAATGAAGGAGAAATAGCAGTGATAGCAGCCATGAGCAAAATCAAGGTCTGACCACACCACATCCACCACTGAATGAAAGCTACAATAATTCGAGACGAAGGAACACTTCGGAAGAACTGGAATGCCTCCGAAACGATACCAATATTCAAGAGCAACTGATTAACAGGGCCGACTGGATATGCAAACAAACTGCGGAACAAAATTGCGACAGATGTAGCTGTCAAAAGGTTAGGCATATAGAACAATGCCCTGAACAAATTCTTTCCGCGGAGATTAAATTTCGTATTTGTAAGCCATACAGCAAAAAGTAAGGCAAGTCCAAGCTGAGGAGCAAAGTTGAGCCCCCAGATAATAAATGTGTTTACAACCGCACCCCAAAAGTAAGGGTCCGAAACTAATTTTGCAAAGTTTGCAACACCGATAATGTTATAACTCGTCTTAAGACCACGAAGATCACCAAAAGACAAAAGGAATGTATAAATTGTCGGCCACAAATTAAAAATCAAGAAAATAATGACAAAAGGAAGCGTGAAAATATATCCATATTTATTCAGTCTTTTTTGTACATCAGATTTAACCATTTTTTCCCCCAAGTACAAGCAAATAGGCAATAAAAAGGGGAGTGTTTCTGAAAACGCCCTGAATTCACACGATTACAGAAATACACTCCCCTTTTACGGTATTAGTGTACAGTCAGACTAATATCCCATTGTTGAAGAAACCTGATCTTTGAAATCTTTCAAAGCCTGTTCCTTTGTTTTTTCGCCGTTTGCATAAGCAGCTGTAGCCTCGTTGAACAAAGCCTCAATCTGCTGGTCTGTACCCTGAATCAAGCTACCATCGATACCTTTTGCCATTTCACAGAACTCTTTGTAGTGGTTCTGTCCAGCGAGGTATGGATCAGAGAAGCTGTCTTTGAGAGCGTTCTGAACGTTCAAGTTACCAACAGTGTCGCCAGATGATTTAGCATAAGCTGTAAGGAATGTGTCGTCTGTTGCGAGATATTTGATCATCTCTTTAGCAGCGTTTGGATTCTTTGTGTTCTTGTAAGCAGCGATCCAAGTACCGCCCCAGTAGTAGTTAGCTGGTCCAGCACACATAGCCCAGTCACCTGCTGTATCTGGTGAGTTCTGTTTAAGAACATAGTGGAGACCCCAAGTTGGGAGGAGGTAGCAGAATACTTCTACTGGATTTCCTTTTTCGTCTTTGAGAGTTCCCTTCATACCAGCGAACCAACCTTCTGACCACTGACCAACGCGGCCGTCGAGGTTCTCGTCATGGAGAGTCTTACACATATCCATGAACTGCTCCATTGCTGGATCGATAACGAGCTTGTCGTTTACTACCCAAGGCTGTTTACGAGCGCCTTTGTAAGGCATGAACATATCGCCTGAAGAAGAAACGATATCACATTTTCCGTTTGATTTCTCTTTAAGAAGTTTTGCTGTCTCTACGAATTTCTCGAGGTTAGCAACATATTTCTGAACTTCTGCTGGATCGTCTGTTCCGAGGTAAGCTTTTGCAAGGCTTCGGCGGTAGAACAATGCACCAGGACAAACCTGCCATGCCATACCGTAAACGTGGCCATTGTAAGAACCTATTTTCATAGGATAGTCAGCCATTTTGCCTTTAACCTCTTCGTAAACATCATCAAGTGGGAGAAGAAGGTCAGACTCGATATATTTGCGAACGAAAGCGTTCTCCAATGCGAACACGTCTGGTGTACCAGAACCACTCTGAAGAACCGGGTCAAGTTTGTTTGGGAACTGATCAGTTGGTGTCATTGAGTACTCAACTGTCATATCTGGATGAGCAGGTTTGTAATAATTGTTAATCATTCCTTCCAACTCATCTGTGAAAGACCATACTACCAAGTTTTTGCTAGCGTCTTTTTTTGCAGCAGAAGTGTCACCGCCCTTCTTTTCGCAGCCTGTAGAAACCAAAGCTGCAACACAGAGCGCTGCACCCAAAATCAAGTTACTTTTTTTCATATTTCCTCCTAAATGTTTGAAAAAAAAGTGTGTGTGTATGATAAGCGGCGGCCACTACTTTAGGAAATTATAGGCAACCGCTTACCTATGTTTTTTAGATTACTCCCCTTTAATTCTTTTGTCAAGAAAAAGTTTTAAAAATCTGTAAGTTTAAAATTTAGCACTGTATTTTACTTATTTTTAATCTCCAATCCATCTTTAAAAGCATTGCCCACGACCTCGCCGATCACGCGATAAACATGGAAAGAAGCATCGAACATAATCGGCTGAAGTTTGCCCAAGTCAATTTTCCCGTCAGTAAGAACCGAATCATCAACCTGCTCAGCGACAATTTTTCCGCGAAGGTACTCACGCTCCTCGTTCCACTCTGTCACTTCACATTCCAGCGTAACAGGATACTCTTCTATAATAGGGGCATTGACATGGGAACTTTTGTGAACGTGAACTCCGGCCTTTTCGATTTTATTGACATTGCTTCCGCTTTCAACGCCAAAATAGTCAGAAATTTTCACAGTGTTTTTTGTAGCGAACGCAACCGTGAAAGCTCCGGTCTTTTTGAGATTTTCAGTCGTTTTGTGTTTGGCAAGATAAAGCGTAATCTCACCATAATCAGACTGAATTCCCCAGGCTGCGTTCATTGCATTAGGCACCCCGTTTTCGTCATAAGTGCCGATAATGAAAACGCCCTCAGGCACAATCACAGCTTTTTTTGAATCAAATTCCA
>Ga0256870_1000913_pt1 | contig 11878 bp, 10 predicted proteins | sample RumenRJG_06RNA_FD_186079 | JGI IMG/M metagenome (GOLD analysis project Ga0256870, IMG submission 186079) | Metatranscriptome of bovine rumen microbial communities from Lethbridge, Alberta, Canada - Rumen RJG_06 (Metagenome Metatranscriptome) | ecosystem: Host-associated > Mammals > Digestive...
ATAACGCTCATCGCATAGTCAATATATGATTTTTGCATCAGCTCCGAATACTCGGTGCGAATGATACTATGTTCCATTTTATTTCTTCCTCACTCCTAGAAAACCTGACAGGATCTATACGTCCAAGATCGCATCGTTTGCATGTTCATAAATAAATGCCTTTCTCGGCGGCACATCCGTGCCCATCAGCATAGCGGTTACATCCGACGCCATACGGCCGTCTTCAATCTCCACGCGCTTCATGACACGCGTCTGGGGATTTAAAGTAGTCTCCCATAACTGCTCGGCATCCATCTCTCCGAGACCTTTGTATCGCTGCAGGGTAAAACTTCCGGTATGTGTTTTCCGGTATTTTTCCAGTGCCGCATCATCATAAAGGTACTCTTCTTTCCCTTTTGACGGAATCACTTTGTACAATGGCGGCATCGCCACATAAACATGTCCTTCAAAAATCAGTTCCGGCATAAACCGGTAAAACAGTGTCAGAAGCAGCGTGGAAATATGGGCTCCGTCGACATCGGCATCCGCCATGATAATAATCTTATCATAGCGCAGCTTCCTGATATCAAAATCATTTCCGTATCCTTCCGAAAAGCCACACCCGAATGCGTTGATCATTGTCTTGATTTCCGCATTGGCAAGCACCTTGTCGATACTGGCTTTTTCAACATTCAGAATTTTTCCGCGGATCGGCATGATCGCCTGATACATACGGTTTCGCGCCATTTTGGCGGAACCACCGGCAGAATCTCCCTCTACGATAAAAATCTCACACTTTGACGCATCCCGGCTCTCACAGTTGGACAGTTTTCCATTGGAATCAAACGAAAACTTCTGCTTGGTCAGCAGATTGGTTCTCGCTTTTTCCTCTGCCTTGCGGATTTTTGCAGCCTTTTCCGCACAGCCAATCACAATCTTTAAGGTTTCTAAATTTTTATCAAAAAACAGCGGAACTTCATCACTTGTCACTTTGGCAGTTGCACGGTTTGCATCCTGATTATCGAGTTTTGTCTTCGTCTGTCCTTCAAAACGCGGGTCCGGATGCTTGATGGAAATCACTGCTGTCATTCCGTTTCGCACATCTGTACCGTTGAAATTTGCATCCTTCTCTTTTAAAATGCCAAGTTCTCTGGCATAGGAATTGATAATCGTCGTAAACGCAGTTTTAAATCCGGTCAGGTGTGCACCACCTTCCGAATTATAAATATTATTACAGAATCCCATGATATTCTCATGGAACTCGCTGGTATACTGGAATGCTGCTTCCACCTCAATGCCTTCACTTTCCCCTTTGAAGTAAATGACATCATGCAGCACTTCGAGATTATTGTTCAGATCTTTGACAAACCCAATGATTCCATCCGGCTCATGAAACTCAATGTGCTCTGCTTCCGGCTTCCTCCGGTCCTCATATATGATCGTCAGTTTCGGGTTCAGATAAGCGGTCTCATGCATCCGGCTCTTAACATCATCTTCCCGGAATCTGGTCTCTCAAAAATTTCTGGATCTGGAAGAAAATTGATCTTCGTTCCGGTCTTCTTTGTCTTCCCGATCTTTGGAAGAAGTCCGTCTTCAAGTTCTACCACCGGATGTCCCTGTGCATAGCGGTCATGATACACATATCCGCCCTGGCTGATTTCCACATCCATATAGGTGGAAAGTGCATTGACTACCGAAGATCCGACACCATGCAGTCCTCCACTCGTCTTGTACGCATTGTTGTCAAATTTTCCTCCTGCGTGCAGTGTAGAAAATACAACGCGGGCAGCCGATACTCCCTTTGCATGCATGCCGACCGGAATACCACGTCCATTATCTTCCACCGTACAGGAGCCATCTGCCTCAAGGGTCACCCATATTTTATCACAGGCACCTGCCAGATGCTCATCCACGGAATTGTCGACAATCTCATAAATCAGGTGGTTGAGTCCTTTGGTCGTTGTACTTCCGATATACATTCCCGGACGTTTCCGGACCGCTTCAAGCCCCTCCAGTACCGATATACTGCTTGCATCATATCCTGACATGTTCCTCTATCTCCTTACTATCCTGCTAAATTACATTTGATCTTTCATGTGAGCAATCACCATCACTGCAATCCGAAAAGTCATCGCATCGTCAAACGTACGGATATCCAGTCCGATTGCTTTCTCGATACGTTCCAGACGATATACCAGAGTATTGCGGTGCACATACAGCTGTCTTGCCGTCTCTGATATATTCAGATTATTCTCAAAAAATTTATTGATAGTAGACATTGCTTCCTCATCATCTAAGATGTCCGGAATTTTCTCACCGAATACCTCTTTGATAAACATATTACATAAACTCATCGGAAGCTGGTAAATCAGACGCCCGATGCCAAGCTTTCCGTAAGAAATTGTGTCATACTTTGCATAAAAAACACGACCAACTTCCAGTGCCATCCGCGCTTCCTGATAAGATTCCGCAATTTCCGGAAGCTGTGTCACAACGTTTCCATAACCGACACGCACACGAATCATTGCTTCCATATGTAAATTATCTGCAAGGCTTCCCGCAATTTTTGACAGACGTTCCTCCATCTCCTCTTCTTTTATATGGGAAACATCTTTGATCAGAACGATACTGTGCTGATCCACGCAGGTCACAAAGTCCTTCGAACGGATATCTGCAAGATTTTTTACCAGTTCCATCGCCATATCGTTATTTTTACTTCCGGTATCAATCACAAAAACTACCCGCGGTACTTCCTGAATGTGGTGCTTTTTTGCTTTTCCGTAAATATCCACAATCAGCATATTACCAAGAATGATATTCTGCATAAAATTATTGCGGTCGAACTGCTCTGCAAAACTCATAACCAGATTCCGGATCTGGCAGACCGCCATCTGTGCGCATACAAGAAATGACTCTTCTTTCACCAGACAGACTAAAATATATTCCGTTTCACCTTCTACCATCACTTTATACAGATGATAATCCTGATACGTCTGTTTTTCAGCAAGCGATTCTGCGAAATCAACGACAACCTGCTGTTCTAACGCCTCAGGCAACGGCATTTCATCCGTGTGTGCTACCAGCTTCCCCTTTGCTGTAAACAACGCCGTATCCATGCGGCTGATCTCTTTAATTTCGTTTAATGAATTCTGTAATTTCTGATTTGAAAGCATATACTCTCCTATTATTTATGTTCGAAAGAACCCGGGTGTAAATACTAACACCCGGGTTCAAGATTTACAACTATATAATTTTAACGGACTAGTTGGTAATTGTCAATTCTGTTTCCTTGTCGAATACGTGAATCTTATGAGGATCAAATGCAAGCTTGATATGATCGCCATAACGGGCAGGTGTATCAGAATCTACTCTTGCAGTCATGTTTGCACCGGCTACGGAGTAGTACAGTAATACTTCTGCACCAAGTAACTCGTATCCTGTTACATCAGACTCGATGACACAGTCACCATTCTTCTGGATCATTTCAGGATCATCAGAAATATCCTCTGGTCTGATACCTAATACAACTGTCTTTCCGTTGTATCCGCCCTCTTCGAGCTTCTTTGCCTTGTAATCCGGAAGAACTACAGAGTAATCACCGAATGTTAATGTAGCTTTATCTCCCTGAATGGTGCACTTAGCATCGATGAAGTTCATCTGTGGAGATCCGATGAATCCGGCTACGAATAAGTTATTTGGCTCATTGTATAATTTCTGTGGAGAATCAACCTGCATGATTACACCATCTTTTAATACAACGATTCTGGTTCCAAGTGTCATAGCCTCTGTCTGATCATGCGTTACATAGATGATAGTAGCACCTAATCTGTTATGTAAAGAAGCGATCTCAGATCTCATCTGTACACGAAGTTTTGCATCCAGATTGGATAAAGGCTCATCCATAAGGAATACCTTAGGATTACGAACGATTGCACGACCCATGGCAACACGCTGTCTCTGTCCACCGGAAAGAGCCTTCGGCTTACGATCCAGTAACTTCTCCAGATCAAGGATTCTTGCTGCTTCCTCAACCTTTGCTTTGATCTCATCCTTCGGAACTTTTCTTAACTTAAGACCGAATGCCATGTTATCAAATACTGTCATATGTGGATACAGAGCATAGTTCTGGAATACCATTGCGATATCACGATCCTTTGGCTCTACATCGTTCATTACCTTTCCGTCGATGATCAGATCACCGGAAGAAATCTCCTCAAGACCTGCGATCATACGAAGTGTTGTAGATTTACCACATCCAGATGGTCCTACGAAGATGATAAACTCTTTATCTGCAACATCCAGATTGAAATCTTTTACTGCCTCAAATCCGTTTGGATATACTTTACAAACGTTCTTTAATGATAAACTTGCCATTTGAAAAACCTCCTGATTTTTGCTTTTCGTTATTTTTCTTTGGTGAAGTTTCTTTGAACTTCCTGATAAGTGTATGATAACGGAATCTGCCCGAAATTACCACCGTCAATCCGTCCAAATATTTACATGGTTTCTTGGCGAAATAACGAAAGGGGACATTGTTGTAAACAATGCCCCCAAAAATTACAGTTTTGAATATCCAAAACCGTTAACCATCGCCTCAATCTTTTGTCCCTGCCGGCAGAGCGGACAGTCTGCAACCGGATATGCCGCATATCCGGTGACATCATTTTCATCAAAAAGTGTCTCGACTTCTACGCCGTCTACCGAATTGATCGTTCCGAATAAAGAAGCCACCCACTCGATCTCTCCTCCGTAATACTGGATACACTCGAGTGCTCTGCGGATGGTCTCGCCGGTTGTCGTAGTTGCTAAAAGAAGCACAACATGTTTTCCGTTGATGGCAGCTTTATTATTATCCCTAAACAGCATCTGGTTATTGCTGTTAATCTCCGGCGAAATCACATACACCGTCTCATGCTGGTTTGTGGTTCCCATAATTCCATCCCTCTGAATCTCCTCCGTCAGAAAAGTACCGACCACTTCCGTACCATCCATACATACAATTGTATCCACGTATTTTGTCTTTGGAATTCTCGAATACAGTACATGTGCCGCCTGTTTTGCTTCCGCCACACGTGTCTTGATACTTGTCACATCCACATAATAATTAATGTGGGAATGACTCGTTGCAAAATGTCCGTGCATGGCATGCAGCGCCAGCATGTTGCTTTCTTTTGAATAAAATTTCATCATACGATCTTCCATAGTATAATCCTCCTTCTCCTGTTGCTGTTATTGTTATGATAATCCGGTACTGCCAAAGCCACCGCGATCTTTCCCCGTCAGATGTTCCACCTTTTCGAATACAATCTCCGGCTGATTTTCCACGATTCGAAACTGTGCAATGCGGTCATTTACGTGGATCACGGTATCCCTGGTTGCATAAACCGGCATCCGCCACATATCGTTGTCCCCGCAATAGGAACCATCTACAATTCCAACACTGTTTGTCTGGATAATTCCCCAGTTTTTAAATGTGGAACTGCGCGGCACAAGATGTGCCTCATATCCCTTTGGAAGTTCCATTGCCACGCCAAGCGGGATCAGTGCAAACTCTCCCGCTTTTAAAGTTACTTCTTCCGAAGCCCGCATATCAATCCAATCGGATTTTCCTTCAATGTAATCCAGCGGTTCGATTTTGTCTGTAAAATATTTAATCTTGATTTTCTGCATATCAGTTTTCCCACTTCAGATTCAGATGCTCCACACGTTTTTCGCGGACCATCAGATCCTTTACACCTTCCTTTGCCGGTTTGTCATCGAACAGTACTTTATTCACTTCTTCTATAATCGGAAGCTCCACATCATACTTTTTTGCCAGAGCAAGTGCTGCCTTGGCCGAATAAATTCCCTCTACGACCATTTTCACTTCGTCGGTAGCCTGCTTCATGGTATACCCCTGTCCGATCAGCATACCCGCCTTGCGGTTTCTGCTATGACGGCTCTCACAGGTGACAATCAGGTCTCCGATACCGGTCAGTCCGCAGAGCGTCTCCACTTTTGCCCCCATCTTTACGGCAAGTCCCGCAATCTCTGCAATGCCGCGGGTAATCAGGGCCGCTTTGGTGTTATCCCCGTATCCGAGTCCGTCCGCCATTCCGGCAGCAAGTGCAATCACATTTTTTAATGATCCGCCCAGTTCCATGCCAAGCATGTCCGGGCTGGTATAAACACGGAACACTTCATTCATAAACAGATCCTGGATTTTTTCCGCAGTGCTTTCTGTTTTTGCTCCTGCCACAACGGTTGTCGGAAGTCCGATTCCAACCTCTTCCGCGTGGGACGGTCCGCACATGACAGCAACATCCGCACATGGAATCTCCTGCTCTGTCACATCGGAAATGGTCATCAGGGTATCTTCTTCAATTCCCTTTGCCACGCAGACAATGATCTGTCCTTCTGTCACATATCCTGCCATACTTTTTGCGGTGCTTCTTGTAAATACAGACGGTACCGCCAGAATCAGGAACTCCTTTCCAACGATTGCTTCTTTTAAATCTGTTGTAAACAGGACATCCTCCGGAAGCTTCACTCCCGGAAGTTTATCGATATGCTCATGCTCTCTGCGGAGCATGGCAACTTCCTCTTCCACGATCGACCATACCGTTACTTCATTTCCATTGGTACGAAGAAGCTTTGCCAGCGCAATGCCCCAGCTGCCAGCTCCGATCACTCCTACCTTTGCCATATCATTTATCTCCTTTTTTCGTTCCGAATTTATTCTCTGTTCCATTCATCAGACGAACAATATTCGCACGGTGTCTCCAAATCGCCATGCCGGTAAAACATGCACTCAGTATGTAAAACTCGATCCGGCTGGCTCCGCTGATTTTTAACCAGCCAAGCTGTCCGAAAATAATCGCCTGTACCAGATAGGCAGATACCAGAAATATGGAACCCACCGAAACATACCGGGTAATTCCCACAATAATCAGGAATCCAACGGCACAGCAGATTACTGCCGGAGGACAGACGGCAAGGATGACGCCTGTCGTACAGGCAATTCCCTTTCCGCCGCGGAACTGCAGATAGCACGGAAAATTATGTCCTAAGACTGTTCCAAACCCGGCATACAGTTCCAGCACCTTTGTATCAACCCCATACGTTCCGTGAAAAATCAGTTTTACAAGAAGTACGGCAAATACTGCTTTCAGAAGATCACCGGCAAATGTAATAATGCCGGCTTTCCATCCAAGCACCCGCAAAGAATTTGTCGTGCCTGCATTTCCGCTTCCCTGCTGACGGATATCAATTCCCTTACTTTTTCCATACAGATATCCCGTCTGAAACAGACCGAATCCATATCCGATCAGTAATGCAATGATTCTTGCAACGATCATCATAACTAGTCTTCCTTTCGCTCCCTCGTAATGAATTTGAGAGCTGTACCGCGGAACCCAAACGTTTCGCGGATACGGTTCTCCAGATATCTGGTGTACGAAAAATGCATCAGATTCTTGTCATTGACAAATACAACAAACGTCGGCGGTTTTACCGCAACCTGTGTTACATAATAAATCTTGAGTCTTTTTCCTTTATCGGTCGGTGGCTGCTGCATGGCAACTGCTTCCGTCACGATTTCGTTTAAGACACCCGTTGCAACACGCATACTGTTGTTCTCAATGACAACATCGATCATTTCAAAAATCTTATTCAGACGCTGACCGGACTTTGCAGAAATAAACAAAATCTCTGCATACGGCATAAAGCTTAAGATCTGACGGATTTTCTCGGTATGTTTCTTCACCGTGTTGTTATCCTTTTCGATGGCATCCCATTTGTTAACCGCAATAATGATACCTTTTCCTCTGTCATGTGCAATTCCGGCAATCTTGGCATCCTGCTCGGTTACTCCTTCGGTGGCATCAATAACGATGATCACCACATCCGCGCGTTCCACAGCGGTAACTGCACGGATAATACTGTAGCGCTCAATCTCCTCTTTGATCTTGTTTTTGCGGCGAAGCCCCGCCGTATCAATAAATACATATTCTTTTCCGTTGTATTTAATGTCTGTATCGATGGCATCTCTGGTAGTTCCCGCGATATCCGATACGATTACACGATCTTCCTGTGCCAGCTTGTTGATCAGGGATGATTTCCCGACATTCGGCTTTCCGATAATGGCTACCTTCGGTCTTTCATCCTCCGGCTGATTTTCCGATCCTTCCGGGAAATATTTCACCACTTCATCCAGCATATCTCCAAGTCCGAGCATGGAAGAAGCGGAAACCGGATACGGTTCTCCGATTCCGAGATTGTAAAATTCATACACATCCGGCATAAATTTTTCAAAACTGTCCACTTTATTTACCACCAGAACCACCGGCTTTTTGGATCTGCGCAGCATGTCCGCTACTTTTGCATCCGCATCCTGCAGTCCCTGACGCACATCCGTGATAAACATGATCACATCTGCCGTGGCAATCGCAATCTCTGCCTGTTCACGCATCTGGGAAAGGATCACATCCCCGCTGTCCGGTTCGATTCCACCGGTATCAATCAATGTAAAATTATAGTTCAGCCATGTGACATCCGCATAAATGCGGTCTCTTGTGACACCCGGAGTGTCTTTTACAATGGAGATTCTCTCTCCTGCCAATGTATTAAAAAGCGTAGATTTTCCGACATTCGGACGCCCGACAATGGCTACGACTGGTCTGCTCATTTTTTACCTCCAACAAAAAAATGGATGGCGTCCGAAAACGCCATCTTTATTTTACAATAAGCAGCGAAAGTTGTAAAGTCCCGCTGGTTTCATCCCTGTGATGTTTTCTCTTCCGGCCGCTGGAACTGAATGTCCGATACGTCGGTAATCACACCACAGTCAATCAGTGTCTGTATGATATGGGTGCAGTCTTTTCCAAAACTGATATACGCAGATCCGCCATATGTTGTGGATGTTTCCACGGATTCTCCCGTATTTCCGTAATAATCATCAATCCGGTCATATACGTTTTTCCAGTCTGCAGATACGTGATAAAAATCCATGCTGAGACTGGCAGAAGCATACTCCCCTGTTTCTTCCGGATCTTTCAGTGCATTCGTCAGATTATACTTTTGCAGTGTCTGGGCGGCTGCATCCTCATAAACCGCCTGATACAGTTTTTTTGCAGTGTCCGCATCAAAATCACGTTCCTTATAATTTTCCGATGATTCATTTAACGTCAACGTTCCGGTACTAAACTTTGAAATTTTGTCAGAATCCGTTCCAAAGAGATATTCCATAAAATGATCCACTTTATTTTCTTCTTTAAACAACAGTTCTGAAAGCGTTTCATTCCCTCCGACAATTTCATATGTACGCGAGAGCGTTTTTCCATTTTTCAGGTAGTAATAAAAAATGATCTGTGTACTGTCATCCGTTTTATTTTCCCTGTAAATTTCCGCATGACTTAAAATTTCTTTCTGTGCCTGACGTGCCACACGAACGCTGTCCCCTTTATATTCTACCGGATAATCAAGAGAAACTTCCACCCGGCTTACCTGATCTGCATCCGGGACATACTGTTCCAGATAGGTGGCATTTTTTGAGCATCCCCAGAAACTGCCCAGCACAAACAGCACAAATAACCCGCTCTCACAGAATCTCCGGCGGCAAAATACGCGAAATCCTTTTTCCACAAACATCTGTGCAATAAAAAAACTGACAAAACCAAATGCCACCACAAGAACAAGCAACATAGGTTTTTTTACATGCAAATACACGGAATGTAAAAATTCTGCCGCAAAGACGCCTGCAAAATAACCGACTCCGGTTCCCACGCCCCAGCGGAACAATGGTTTTACCCAGTTAAAAGAAATCAGATCCCCTGCACTTTCAATCCTGCGTTTTTTATAACAGTAATAAGCAATCAGATAAATGACAACTGCTGCAGCCACATAGGCCGCAAGTATCCGCAGTCCCCGGTAGGACAACACTCCCGACATCAGGTCTGTTTCCTGGTTATAGGATTGCCGGAATACAAACCGCACATTATTGTACAGATAATTCATCGGGGAAAGAATCCGCAAAATTAAAAATTCCGGCACAGTATCCATGCCAAGTCCATATCCCAGATATCCGATGACATAACGTGCCCCACTGGAAAATGCAAATGCTACATAGTTAACCGCCAGGAAGTACACCGGAAGTGCAAACAGCTGTCCGGTAAACATGACACAAAAACACACCGTTGCATAAAGGAAAAAAGCAATTCCCATAACACTTAAAAACCACAATCCCAGAAACTGCACACTCGCAATGCCTTTCAAAAGACAAAGAACCACCGTTACCAGAAAAACCAGTGCCTGCGGAATCAATAGAAAACAAAGGCCACTGATCATATTCGTCACATACAGTTCCCCCCTTGTAACCGGCAGTGCATGGATCATATACGCATTCTTCTGGGTAAACAGATAGCCAAACAAAGCCATCCCACAGACGACTGCCATAATTGCAATTGCGGCCACATCCACTTCCAGACGCAGACTGTTGTACAATGCATAATCCCTGGCATAAGCAGTCATGTCTGTCTGTTGGTGCAGACGCGACCACAGCTGCCCCGGCACTTTTACCATCCCATATAACAGATAACATACCCAGATCGGCCAGTACAGGGTCACATTTTTTTTAAAAACCGTACGGTTAAAAAAGGATGTCTTTGACTTCATAGCCCAAACCTCCCATTTCATAAATAAAAATTTCTTCCAGTGTAAGCGGCAGAATATCCACAATAGCCAGATGGTCTCCCTCTGTCTGGATGGCTGCCGCAACCTCCCTGGGATTTCCCTTGACAATCATTGTATATACACGCCCGGAATTTGACATATGCAATATCTCAAATTCTTTTGGGAGTTTCGGCATACCGGTCTGGCATGCCACCTGGATTTTACTGATGTTTCCATGTAAATCAAACAGGGAACGCTCAATTATAACCTTTCCGTGATTCATAATGCCCACATGATCACAGACATCCTCCAGTTCGCGCAGATTATGGGAAGAAACCAGTACGGTCGTCCTGCGCTCTGCAACCTCGGACATCAGGATCGTCCAGATCTGTTTCCGCATAACCGGATCAAGGCCATCCAGCGGTTCATCCAGAATCAGAAGTTTCGGTCTGCAGCAGAGTGCCAGCCAGAATGCAACCTGTTTTTGCATTCCCCTGGACAGTCTGCGGATATTGCGTTTCATATCAATTCCCGGGAAAAACTCCTGCAGGCGATAAAACATCTTTTCGTCAAAGGACTCGTACATTCCCCGGAAATAACGCATCATTTCCAGTGTATCCGCCTGTAAAAAATAAAACGGCTCATCCGGTATATAAGCCATTTGAGCCTTTACCTGTTTATTTTCATATACCGGAGCCCCGTCAATAAAAATTTCTCCGGCATCCTGCCGGTATACACCTGTCAGATGACGGATCAGGGTTGATTTCCCGGCACCATTTGGTCCCACAAGCCCATATATGTTTCCAGACGCCACATGCATATTTACCCCGTCGAGCGCACGGAAATCCCCAAATTTCTTTATCAGATTATTTACTTCAATCAAAGTCTTTGCTTCCTCCTGCCAGTTTCCACATACGTCCTGTCAATTCCTCTGTCCCTACCGACATATTCTGCAGTCTGATTACCACCGTGTCGAACTCCTGCAGCAGCTCTTTGCGGATCAGTTCCGCAATCTGCTTTTCCGATGCCGCCATCCGTTCGCCTTCCCGGTCACAGACATACCCTTCCTCTTCCAGCTCCTGATAAGCTTTCCTTACAGCATTGGGATTTACGGCAAATTTTGAAGCCAGTTCCCTCACTGATGGAAGTTTTTCTCCCTCCGGTATCGCATGCGTTATGATCATTTTTCGAATCCCGTCCGTGATCTGCTCATAGACCGGTTTGATATCTCTGCAATCTGGCTGCATCAAAG
>Ga0256870_1000925_pt1 | contig 11827 bp, 13 predicted proteins | sample RumenRJG_06RNA_FD_186079 | JGI IMG/M metagenome (GOLD analysis project Ga0256870, IMG submission 186079) | Metatranscriptome of bovine rumen microbial communities from Lethbridge, Alberta, Canada - Rumen RJG_06 (Metagenome Metatranscriptome) | ecosystem: Host-associated > Mammals > Digestive...
ACAGAATATACACTTAGTGCCTCTTCCTCAGTAACTGTAGCCATTCCTGGAAGTAACTCAGTATAATTACATGAGTATAGGTACTCCAAGAACTTTACATATATCGGTATTCCATCCAACCTACCTGAGAATTTCACAGTATTCATGTAATCCTGAGATAGTTGTAATAGGTCAGTATCTCTACTAGCTAATAGGAATTCTCTCGATAACTTAGATACGTCGACTTCACTAAGATTATAGTCTATAAGTGATTCACTCAAGACAATGATATTTACTTCAGTATCTGACTCAAGTAAATTATCTATACTCTTATTTATGTCAACTACCGCATCTTGTAATCCTGATGCTGGATAAAATCTGGACTCAAAATCTACCAGAGTTACATCCTCACCTTCATCCACATTAACTATTATGGACACTAACTTGGATTGAATATCTCCAATAAACTTTCCTGACGCCCTCTCTCCAGATACTTCGAATTCCTCAGATATTGAACCTAAATTAAGTGACAATACTCCGTCAGATAACTTAACACTTAACTCAGAACAGTCACCTACCATCTTAGATTCGAATGTGACTGTATCTTTTGGGACATAATCCTCAAGGTACTCAATATTGTCAAAATAACTATAGCTAATCTCTAGATTGCTTGGTGTTATTGACTTTGGTAAATACTTTAAAGGTCTGTTAAGGTATAGACTGAATATTCCTCCCTCTGAGTCATTCTCAGCTGACTTACTAAGATATGGTTTTATATATTCAGGATTAGCTGTATCTATGTTAAAATAGGTAACTAATTCATCAAATACGTCACCGAGTCTACCTTCACGTAAAGGTATAGAGAATACCTCATTATCAGTATCTAAGTTTGGTGGGTCAGTCATCACTATACATGATATAGATGAGACAAACTCAGTATCCATACTTTGATACTCGACACCGCTTGGTAAGTTTATATGAAACTCACCTGCATGGACTACTTGATCTGGATTATACTTAACGTGAACTACATAAGTCTCACCATTGAAGTTTATTGGAGACTTCATTACAGTGAGTAACTCAGAATTACGTCTCTTACATGGAAATATAAGACTCTCTCTTATCGGAGTAAGCCATGAGTGATATATCTTTTTATCTTCATACTTATTCCTTAAGAATATAGTAAATCCAGTATCTAATATAGCAGATATCTCAGCATATTCAGGAGATTCAGTATCAAAATATAGTGAGGCAGTAACTGAGTCCCTTAATAGAACTGGACGTGACTCAAATAGTGACTTACATCTCGAGATAACTCCAGCCACCATATAGTCAACGTAGTCTTTCTCATCTACCGACTTTCTTACATTTCCTAACTTTATTTCCATACTCTTACTGAATTACTCTCCAGATCCAGGTGCCGGAAGAGGAGTTTGTTGAATCACAGGATCATCTAAACTTTCGATATGTCTATTATTTCCTCCACTCAACTCACCAACAATGACAAAATCTAAAGCTAGATTGCCATCCATATCTGGGCTATATGAGTTAGCTCCGTCAGTCACCAGTATTCCTAAAAGATTGTACCTTTCTTTCTCCCTCCACTGCCTATCTAATATATGGAGACTAATCTTATGAATTAGGCACTCCCAATATGTTATTGATGCATCTTCATAACTAGCTGACCTATTCATCACCTCTTTAGCATACTTACTAAAGTTATGTTGAACGTCATCTTGCAGTGTTATAGAGAATCTATTTCCTCTCAGTATACTTGAAATTTGAGAGAATGACTGTCCCCATCCGTAATCCACCTGAGCTCCTGAGGTTACCTGCCTACGGTCATATCGATATGTTATTGCAGGTAGCCACTTTAGATACTCTATAGTATTGTCAGAGAACTCAGCTCTAAAATCTGGGATTGGAGGTAATGCAGTTTTAAATCCACGACTGCTCTCAGTAAACCTATCCAAGGTTATATACCATAAGGTATCCTCCCTAGGTTGGAATTTAAGTATATTATCTAGCTCAGTATTAGCAACTTCATTACTTCTATCTACACTAGTTAATTTTAACTCAGATCCCTTATATAACTGAACTTTATACCCTACGAACCCTGAAGCTCCATCCTCAGTGTTAGTATCTTTCTCCCATTGCAGGTGAACTTCCTCGCTAGGCTTAATTACTAAACCTAATCGATTCTTCATTTCTTCGTCAGTCTCACCTGGAGCTGACAGTGCACCTGCTACTGCACCTTTGAATTGATCTTTTACTTGACCTACAAATCCCTTAACTATCTTCATCCCTTCCCAAGCCTTCATGTCTATCTCACGCTTGGCGAAATGACGTAGGGATGGAGGTAGAACTCGAAGAACTCTATCCTCTAGGAATCCGAGCATCGAGTTATCATATGGAGCTCTATCTTTAGGTCCACCTAGTCCAAGAACAGCTCTGGCATTGTCAATTATTTCATGACCTGCCAATCTTAGTGTTATAACATCAGAACCTAGTAATCCTGCACCTATAGATTCAGCTAAATTTGCCATATGTATTTCAGATTTATGATCTCATTTCTCTTAATTCGTCATATAACTCTTGAGGTGTATCTGCCGAACTAGAAGTTTTGATGCCTCCGTATGGAATCTGATCTTCTCTACAAATTCCATATGAACCTTGGCATTCAAATATGTAGTATTTCATACTTTGTGTTCTATGATAGATTGTAAGGTATATTGCCATGCTATATCATGACCAATACCATAGGAGTTACATGCAGTAACTTTAAATTGGTACTTAACTCCAAAGTATTCGAACTCAACAAGGTCACCAATCTTCATCTTTTCGATTGTATCGATGACCTCGATTGAGTTGGTATTACGTCTCCATATCGGCATCATTGTCGACTGATTAATCAAAAGTTTCCAATTGAATTTCAGTCTAGTATCTTCATCCTCAAAGGTAGACGTTAGTGTAGCAGATAAGACATTCTTACGTTTATCTTTTTCAGTAATTCTGGATATAGTGACTTCAGTACCAAATAAATCCCTATACCACTCCATCATCTCCTTTTGTATGTTCCAATACTCTACAGTGGAGTTATATAGGTCTGGTACAAAGCCTTTCTTTTCAGGATCCATAAATTGACTGTAATAAGTTCGTAATTGTCTTCTGTGTGGAATCTTTACTCTTAATCAAATGACGAGTTGACTCTAACTGAGCCTCCATCGCTGCATTCGATGGGAGTTGTACGGCAAGGTCTTGGTTATCAAGAATAGAACAGTAGCATCGACATACTGCATCAGCAAAATCTTTGTGAGTCGTGATACCATTAACCTCAGCCCTAGCTCCATCAACCTTACCTTCTATATATTTCAACCTAGTCAACTCAGCAATTAATATAGGAGAATCAGGCATAAACACCCAACCTCGATACATACCATTCTTGAGCCTTGACATAGGTACATCAGTTCTGTCAGTCGATATCTTGTAGCAACGTAATCCTGCACGGACTAAGTTCTGAATCAACTGTTCTGACTGATATTGGTCGCACGTTACTGCACCCAACTCGTACCCTTTATCTCGCAGTGCAAGTACAAACTGCTCTACGTGAGTTATAGAAGTATATTGAGTAGCGTAACGAGAGATACCGAATACAACCGGTATATTAACTATAGGCTCATAAATTTTATTGCCTGAGTTATCTACCTTATTCGGAACCTCAAATAATCTATCGACATAACCAAGTCCGATAGAGTAAAGGTCATTCTTTATACCTGCATCAAGAGATACGAAAATAATCTTATCCTTTGGTAGGATTTTGATTACATCCTCTACCTTTGACATAATGTCATCTTCGAGGTCACTAAACTCTACGTACAGTGGATTAGGACAATAGTCACGTAAACAACATTGACGTTTGATGCAAGTTGAGTCTTGTATGAAGTCCTCTGATGCTGATATTGAGATACCTCCCATATCCATCATAGACTGAATAAGGTTGGACTGGAAATCAGGTTTAAGCTCCATCGGGACGTCAACTATCTTATCCTTATCTAAGGCTTCGATATCCTCTCCCTCAGTTATTATATGAGCTCGAGTTTGTGAGTCTCCTTTGTATATCTGGAACTTACCTGTATTGAAGTATATTCCTAATCCATCCTTAGCTTCCCATATAGATGACCTATCCACCCATACACCATCATATGGATTATTGTTGATAAATTCATCTACTACGGAATTTTCTGCAGCTGCAGATGAGTCGAGGATAATCATAGGAAAATATCCTAATATCTTTTGATACCTCGACTTATTACGCATGTGAGCCTGAGTAATCTTAAATCTAGCTATGTCAGGTCTCACGAAGTTAAGCTCAGACATATTGTAGAACAATACATCCTCACCGATAGCTGAGTTACCTCTGGTACCATCAGTTCGTAAGTTTATAGTAACTCCACCGAGCCTCCCTTGAGTAAAGTACGGAGACTTAACCCTCATGCCATTTATGGAATTAATAAACTCTTTCTGAGCTTTATCTTTATTTGTATGGAAGAATGAAGCCACTATGTCCTTAGTGTCAGCCAATCCACTAAAACTGAAATCCTCTAGGTGATCTAGCTTGCAGTCAAGATACATTGCTGATATCTTAGCTATGGTAGACTTTCCTGCACCTAAGGCTCCAGTTAAGCATACATATGGATATGGAACGTGACATGGGTCAGGGAAGAGGTGTCGTAAAGTTTCACGCCAGTGCTTAAATACTGCCTTACCTAGGAACCTACCACAGTAATATTCATCTTCAATAAACTCATCTATGGTCGGAGGTAATGCCTTGTACCCAATAATCTTAGAGACAATATATAATTTATCGTCTCTAGTCAAAGTTCCTGACTCAACTAAGCTAAGTACCTCATTCTTTTCTTCCATATCAGTAATTGGAGGAGTCGGTGGAGTACCTCCGAGAATACTCCACCTTACCTCCTTTCACATTTAACCTTAAATCTATCCTTATGAACAAAAGCACTTTACTCGGAGAAGGATTGTCCAACACTATAAATGTTGTTAACAACCTCAATATACTTCGCAGTATAGTAGAATGCTATGTTGACTGTTACTGCCAACTTGTTCTGAGCCTGCAATGAAGGCGGATTGTTGTCATCATTACAGATTACTTCATATGCCCAAATCTTCTTCTTGAACGATGCGGTATCGAAATAGTTAGCAATAACACCCTGGATTGTATCCCTAAGTGCAGCAGTATTCAGCTTGAACTTGAACTGTTGCATCAAGGTATCTACATCCTGAGCGATACGTACACCAAGTCGCCTATTGAACTCTTCCTTGAACGGATTGTTCTGGACTAAGCCAGTGAGGTCATCATTGAACATTGCATATCCATCAACCTCACGATAGGTAATGGTATTAATCTTCAAGTCGAGTAACCTTTCACGCTCTTCTTTATCGAACGACTTGGTAAGGTTAGCGTAACCAACTACACCGGTCTCTTTACCTGCAACTGCCTCGAACTCCCTACCTGCAACTGCATTGGTACAAATAGTAGCAATGTACTGAGAGGTCGGAGCGATGAGAGCCATGAATCCGAGATTGGTAGTTACAGCGAACGGAGTACATCCATAGAACCTCGAGTTACCTAAGTCAAGGTCATTCCAAGTCTCAGCTCCAGCAACGGACTCCATATTCCTCGGAAGTGAGAGAACATATTGAGCATTGAACTGATTAGCAAGAGGTTTCAGGTATGTACCAACGTTAGCAGTACCAAAGTCGGAGAACATCGGGATATGACGAGATTCGAAAGTCTCGAACTTAGCCCAGTGTTTACCTGACGGATCAGCTACCGGATCATATACGTCACTAGACTCACCTACGATAGTAGAATCAAGAGTTCCAGCCAATTCCTCAGCAGGTCCGTAATCCAGATAAGTTAACGTCTCAGGTTGAGTCGGATCAACCTCAACATACGGATTGGCTACAGTAACCTCGGTAGGCTGAGCCGTACCAAGACTGATCTCGAATGGCCATTCGTCATCCCATACATTCTTGTAGTACAGTGAGTTACCTTGAGCGTCAGCAACCCTGTCATCCAATGCGAATACCACATTGTACTCCTTAACTTGCTCATTCGGAAGTTTCTCAGCAGATACAGAAATCTCCAATCCAGTTCCGTCAGTAGAGGTTAAGTTCGGACTTGATGCACCCTTGAACTGATCCGTAAACTCTGCAGTGAAAGTGCCACTAGATGCACCACCTTCCAATCCAGGACCGATATCAGTAATGAGCTTCAGGCTGGTTACTACACCTTCCTTGCTACCAGAGGTACCAACTGCAAGCACTTTAGCCTTGAGAGATACTCTATTGTTAGCATCAGTGAGAGTTACAATATCACCGATTTTGTAACCTTCACCTCCATCAACGATACCGGTACTTGTGTAACGATATAAGTCAATGATACGCTCATACTTCAGATTGAGCTCGACTGCACCAGGATTTGTTACAGACTTCTTCATGCTGTACACAACTTGGAAGTTGGAATCTTTCATGAAGTCCCTGAACATAATCGAGAACAGTTTATTCTGTTCAGAGTCCTTACTGATTAACTCAGCAGGAACATAATCCTTAGCCTTAGCCCTAACTACCAAGATAGGAGCACTTCCCAATACTTCGTATGCATTGATAAGGCTAACGTCACATCTACCCGTTAACTTACCATCGCATGTGTAAGTCTCGAGGAATTTCTTGCGTGATGTAAAGTAGTTTACATCATAATTACCATAAGCCGACTTGATAGCACCTGCAACTAGAAACGGAGTAGCCGTCGAAGCTAACGCAGGAGCATCTTTCAATACCTCGGTAATTTTTACATATGCTTCCTTTGCCATAGTTATGATAATTTAGTAGTTACTTAATCTTTCTTACGGATCTCTACGATAGTTCCCATCTTGTGGTACTTATTAGAGTAAGCGTAACGAGAGTTCCTGTAAGTTCCACGCTTACATTCTTTCTCATCGAATACTCCATCTTCCACTTCGATTACTACGATATCCAAACCCTCTTCGTTCTGAGGTTCATGAATCTCAGGAATTTGAGCGTCAGGCTTTACTGTAGCCAAGAGTGTAGGCAGAATCTTCTCCTCACTTAATTTGATCGGTTCCGACTTAATTCCTTGAGGAGTAACAGTGTAGAAATTAAATCCATCGCCATCTTTCTCAACGTAGGCACTAACTTCAGTATTACGATGTCCGTTGATACCGCAATACAGTTTGATGCAATCACCGAGTAATTCGGCATTCATCAAATCAATACCTAAGTCATGGCAACCTTCTTTCAGTTTTGTCAATAGACCTAACATACTTAAGTTAATTTAATTGTTATTAATGCGACTAACTCCTCAACTACTCTCTTATATTCCTTAGAAGAGGTTTCAGAGATATTTTTATTTACGTACCCCATTGAGTCTTGAGACATCAATGATTTCTGATATGGTCCGTCAAATGCTTTCAATGCTTTGACTAGCTCAGCTGAATCCTTAATCTGAGATACCCTAAAGATATTGACTAAAGACTCACGTTTCAGAATACGAGGACCTACCTCAATCATCATCTGCTGAACTAACGCAATAAATAAATTAACTACAGATGACCTGAATCTCTCGTCATTCTTGAACTTATTGGATTCCTGACCAATATATTTCTGAAATGCCGAGACTAAGAATCGGAATTTAACTTCAGGTGCTGTATTCCAGAACCTTACTAAATCTCCGATAACGTTACCTCGAATCTCCGAATTTAACTGACGTAACTCTTCATCGAATCCACCTGAGTTAACTCCGAAGATGGGAGCATCTTTATCAATAGTGTGAACTGTAGTGTTCTGAGAGAAGCATATCAACTGACGGACACACTCTCTACCTTTGAACATAAATGTCTTACTCATCTTCGTAAATTTTAACTATTTTAGTATCCTTGAATGCTGGAGAAAATGTAAAGTCGAATCCAATTATCGCCAGCAATTGACTTGCAGCTCCAGTTCTGGTATCTGTTATCGAGTCAACAACTACAGAAACTCCTAATTGAACTCCTGACTTAAGATAACCGATTAATCGACGAATGTTAGCTGCCTGCTTATCGTCGAATATCTCAGGATCTAAGATTACTGCACGACAGTATACATAACCATCATCTCCAATCCAGAACTTCTCGATGTAGTGAGTTGCATTACCATCAAGTAACTGAACGTCATCTTGACCAATCTTTCCATTAAAGTCATCAGGCATATCTCGAGTGATGTGAGTCAATCCACCGAGCATAATCTTACGCCTCAGTGCATCTTTACATCTATCGGAATCAATGTATTCCTTGAAGATATCCTCAGGAATATCAGTTCCAGATACCGACCTGACACCTAATGGGAATAATTTGACATCTATTTTCATATTAGAATCCCTTTCTTTCTAATAATTTATAGAACTGATACATTGCACTTTGGAACATACTACGCTCAGTGCTACTCATCTCAGATTGACCAAAGTCAAACTCATGGTTGCCATTCAGTAAATAACGTAACTCTTGTGATGCAGTTGACCTACTATCAATCATCTGACTTATCAGTGCAACCGCAACCTCTGCGTTAAATGACTTGCTACCAGACTCATTCTTGATATCTCGAATATCTCCATGAGTTACTGACTTATATACTCGACCGTCAGATATTGGAGTATTGTCCTTTAAGTACAAGTCGCACTCAACTCCGAACTTATCAACTTTAATCGCTCCGCTAACATATCCCAACTTATTCATTGAGGTAATTATGGATTCAAGTCCGGTACGAACTTTTCCTAAAACTCCTCTTAATAGGATATGGAAACTGGGTTCGTATAAATTACTCTCAGTATCAGTCACCTTAGTCAAAACTAAATCTGACTTTAGACTATCCTTCAACTTTCTAATCGACTTGAATAACTCAGACCGACCTTTAGATTCATGCTTGGCTTCAAGTTCTTCCATCTTCAGTGGAGTAGATATTTCTTTATCCATAGTTATTTTATTTCTACAATTTTAATGTCAGTGAGTTGAATCAAATCATTGGATTGGTCTAGTTGGTATTCATAAGAGTTAATCTTCTTATAGTCGAAATGCCAGAATCTACACCACCCATTCTTATATGTGTTCTTGTATACTCTATTAACTCCAATCTCAATTTTTATAGTATTGGATATATCAGGCAGAATATCGAGTACAGTATCATGACCATTAACACATATCTCAGTCTCCTCATTTAACTGCTTACATACTTCGAACTCAGGCAGTTCTACAGGAACCTCTATAGTGATTGTGTCATGGATAGTCTGAGAGATCCCTTGCATTATCTGAGGATCTTTCATCTTCTTCAATTTCCGATTCTCCTCAGCAAATCTACCGAGTTCACGTAATAAACTGTCATGCGAATTCTTCAATTCATGCTCAGTCATCTTCAATAGATTATTCTCTTTCAGCTGACCTTCGTACAAATTTTGATACGCATGATAATTGTTACTTATATCTTCGTATTCCTGATTGAGTTTAGCTATTTTAGTTCCAGCTATCCACCAAGCTAACGCTAAGGTAAGTATGATAGTGACTAAGATAGGCCACGCTTTCTTCAGAAATTTAAGAATCAGTTGGATTACTATCTCCATTTTTATCTCCTTTCTGCATTTCTAACTCAAACTCACCGAAATGAATCTTCATGCTATTCTTATCCCGAAAGAATTCTATGATAAATAGAATTAAAGCGACAATCGCAGGTATACAGATGATGAGGAACTGATATGCATTATTTATGTCTGGAATCCAGTTAGCATAAAATGCATATATTATCATGGCAGGCTGAGCTAGTATGAGCATTACGAACCCAATAATCCTAGCATAATTCCATACTCCCTCACTATCTTTCAGCCATGAGAATTTGTCTGACTTTACTTTCATTTCTTGAGATTAGCTTTGATGAATAAGTTTTTACCTTCATCATACAAACTAGTCATGTATGAGTTCATATGTAAGGTATTAACATAATAATCGTAATCAGCTGCCACATGCTCCCAGTAACTCTTATCTACGTTACCTTTCTTCATAATTACGTACTCTAATCTTGCACGTAAATCAACTTTGAATCGGTCACGCTTAAGGTCTTTCATCTCATCAGTCAACTCTCCTAGGGACTTCTCTATAGAGTCGAGTTTCTTATTTTGCTCAGCATTCTGACGTTCTTCACTTTCAGTTTTCTCAGCAATTTTCTTAGTTCTCTCGATACTCTGATAAATCTCGGACCTTGGATCTAGGTCACTAATTTTAATTGAGTCAACCAACTTACAGGCAGTTTTATAGAGGAATTTATCAGCAAACTTGACGAAAATTCCTAAAATAGTTAATACTGAGACAATAATTCCCAATATTGTTGCAATCGACACTAATAATCCAGTTTCCATCTACTTAAGTAATTTATTGATTACAAAATGCACTTCTTTCACTGAGAAGTTGTTATCATATAACTCACGCACTACAAGTGAAGTCAAAATCTCTTCAATAGCCTGACCTACATTCTTGTATGTAGATAAAAATCCAGGACTGCGTACAGTATAAATCCCATCAACAAGAGATACCTCTACTGAACGTTTATCATTAGGCACTGAAACTCTCAACCCGAATCCTGATTCCTCAATTCTTAATTGATTCAGTGCCTCCGTCAGTTCCAGCTTCAGTCTCTCCCTCTCTGAGCTGTTCATTGTCTTCATATTTATTAACTTTAGCGTTTTCTACTTCATAGTTTACTAAGATATCCTCAACCTCAGTATAGATGTTGTCATATACATCATAATATTCTAAGGTTGCTACAAAACCAAATTGATATCCGTATGTGCCTAGGTCGGTAGTTCCAAACTCATGTGCAAATGCATCATCAAGTCTAGCTTGCCATACGATATCATACCTCCATGCATTCTCATACTTATCAGCTACCTTAAACTCACGGATATTTTGGATGAAGTCTATATTATTATACCTCATCCTAAAGTCCTCGTAGATACTGGTATCTGGAGTCATTAACATGAACATTATCTGCGTAGTTGCAGGCATAATGTCATGCTCAGGAAGTCTCGGAGTAATTCTTTTGATAAATTCCTTACCTCTAGTATTTATCTTGAATGTTACTATATTCGGAGTCTCAGCATCTTTTAGCTTTTCGTACTCTACAAGCTCAAATCCGTAGTCTTCGAATATCAAAGATAACTTCCATAGAAAATCTGCGAAGTAATCTAGAGAACATATACGATAATGACGATATTTAGAACTTGGTAAGTAAACTCTACTTCCCTTTATCCTATGGTATCTACCATTATGTATTTCGACATTCCCTAGTTCATCCTTACTCTCTATAGGATTCCTGAGCTCAAACAGTCCAGTATCCAAGAGGGTTTGGTAATAGTCATCGATACTCCACTCAGTTTTAGTCCCTAAGAGATAAGTAAGATTATAATACCTATTCTTAAGGTTTAGACCATCAATCTTATACTTTAACTGAGTTAAGTTTATTCCTTCATGACATATTTTCACCAACTCGTTATCCTTATTAATGTTAAATGCATTTATGGATATCTTAGTTGGAACTAGATAAGGAATAAGAATACTCTCGGGATATACTGCAGTAAGTCCTACCAACCCACAGAACTCAGCTGCAGTAATCCCTCGAGTAAAGTTAAATGTTATTACATCTAAGTGAGTACTGACTGAGCATCTATCGGAAGGTAAGAACTTAAAGTGAGTAACACCTTCTGGTACCTCGAATAAAACTCCATTTACAG
>Ga0256870_1000928_pt1 | contig 11795 bp, 8 predicted proteins | sample RumenRJG_06RNA_FD_186079 | JGI IMG/M metagenome (GOLD analysis project Ga0256870, IMG submission 186079) | Metatranscriptome of bovine rumen microbial communities from Lethbridge, Alberta, Canada - Rumen RJG_06 (Metagenome Metatranscriptome) | ecosystem: Host-associated > Mammals > Digestive...
AAAGAAAAGTATAATAGAAATTAAAAATAAAAGAATCACTGTAAAAAAAGACAAAAGCCACTGTAAAAATTTTTACAATAGCTTTTGTAATTATAATATAACTATAAGAATCAATTAATTTCCGAATTATTTTTAATATGGGAAATTTAGAGGATGAAGTTAACTTTTAAAATATAAAAACCGAACATCCGCACGGCGATTTATACAAAAGCAAAACCTACTCATCAAGAAGACTTGGTGTATTATTATTCCAATTTTCAAGAACAGAACCCATTTGAGAATGAGAACCTGGTGTAACAGAATTACCGGCATTCTCACCTCCGTTTCCGGGATTTGAATTTTGATTAGCACTTGAGCAAATAATATCCTCAGATTCTAAGTTGACAATCATAAAATCAGCTTTCTCATAGACCTTTTTTTTTGAATCATAAGAAACTGTTATAATTTGTTTTTTCATTTTTTATGTTTTAGTTACTAAACTTACAACAACAAAACTTTAATACAAAAACTATTGCACCCCAATTTTTTCGACTCGCAATCAGAGTAAAAAAATCGGGATTACAATAGCTTCTATTTCAAATTTAAAACATTGAAATTTATTATTTTGTGCTCTTTCCTACAAAAGATAGGATACCAACAGCACATGCTTTCTTGTTACCTTCGCCGGCTTTGAAACGGATTGAAATGTAATACATGGCTGTTTTGTTACAAATAAAGTCGAATGATTTTCTATCAGACTTTGTTGTTTTGTCGTATGTACTACCCCAAGGTTTAGAATTTTCAGGATGTTCTCCATCGTAAAGAGTCAGTACTACCTGATCTTGAAAACCTTCGGGAGCACAAAGAGAAAATCTATATTGAGTACCTTTGTTTAGTACTACAGTCCATTTCATACCAGTTTCTTCATCAGCAGCATCACGTTTCAACTTGGTATTGAAATCACGCAAATAGATAGCTTTTTCAGTTTGTGTAGCACACTGATACACCACTTGTTGTTTACATTGAGCATCTGCTTTTGAAGTTGACATTGCGATAGCCACAATTGCAAAAACTAATATAATAAACAGTCTTTTCATATTATAAAGCAATTAATTTATAATTTTATTACGAATCTTATCTGTTGTAGCAATAATTTCCTGAAGCTCTTCGCTGGAAACTGTTACAATACTTTCTTCATTTTGTTCTATTACTCCATCAGTACGCTGAGGAAGATCTGATTTTTCATGAACGGTAATTTTTACTACGTCCAATACTTCTTTCAACTCCTCCAAGTTTTGTACCAATTCAGTAAAATTCTTATCTGTATCTTTCACAAATAATTTTAATATTGGTAAAAGATGGTTAAGAATCTGTTTTTGTTCACCGATTGTATTTTTCAACTCTTCAGTTGTCTGTTCTTTCGCTACTTGAGTTACAAGATACATCGATTCAACCCATACACCTGTAACCATCAAAGCACTAAGATTACTTCTCTGATTATTTCTCAAGTGTTCATCCATGTTCTGATAACTCTGAACACACATTATCAACAACGAATCGATATTGTCGTCAGAAGTTGCCAAACGTTTCAATGATTGAAAATCAAAGAACTGCCCAAGTTTCAATTCTTCGGTTATTTGACGAATAGATACCAAGTAATCCAAAATCATTGAGGTTTTTGAATATACATTTAAGTATCCTAAGTCGGCACTTAACACACCTAAACCTAATGCTCTTTTAAAACTTGTTGTATAGTCTTTTACCATATCCGGATCGACTAAATATCGGTTGTTAAAAGGCACGTCGGAACTTTTCAGCATAGCTGCCATTTCCACCGGTGATGAAAAACTACCTATAACTTCATTCATCGCATCCGAATTGTAGTTAACATCGGTAGAACTCATGTCATCCTGTGGTAAAAATTTGATGTCATCATCTGAATTGGATTCACAGCCCCCGCAATTAAATTGCAAGAACGCCATACAGACCAACGCAAATGAATATAGCCATTTTCTGTGCATGATACTTCTCTAACTTTTGTGTTCAAATATACTAATAAATTAACTTACCAAAAGCACAAAATTATAAAAAAAATTTAGTCTTCTTTCTTTTCTTCTACGATTTCTTGTGGCTTTTGTTCGGTTTTATCTTCTATCTTCGTTTTTTTCTCTACAGTTTCCGACTTTTTATCATCAATTTTCTCAGAATCTTTTTTTATGAATTTACTCGTTATTTTGTCTGTAACTGTTTTGAAAGACAAATTACCAGCCCAATCAACTAATTTTCTCAGCAAATCAAAGTATAATGTTACGTAAAATATTATACAAAACAGCCAAAGAATTACTATATTGAATGAGAACGTATCGTAGTATCTTCCACAAAACCACTTACGTGGGGCATAAAAATGTGCCCTAAATCCAAAGAACCCTGAATTATCAGCATCCAAAAATATTGGATCCAACTGTTGAATTAAACGGTTTTTATAACGAATTATTTTATTTTTATCAAATGAATTTTTTACAATTTCTTGTAATTTTTCGTTATGATACCTGTTTTTACGATTGTTAACCCAACCCGGCTTCTGTGAATTAATATTTTCGACAAACGCGTCTTTTGCTGCCTCTGAACTTGCTAAACGTTTTGCGTAGTAAGCTTTCAAATCTTTAATATATGAATCTACAGCATCATAAATATCTTCGTTGTATTTTTCTACTGTAAGATCTTCCAAATTATCAAATTCAACCTCTTCTACACGATGCATTTCTGCGGATATTTCTTCTCGCAACAAAGCAAGTGCTGATTCTTCAGCTGCCTTTAAACTATCTATATCACTGTCAGGATCTTCGTCCATCTTTTCCCAACATTTTTTTGCATCGAGATTAAAATCCTCAAGTTTAGGTGCATAACGTCCTTGCTTGAATTCGGCAATACTACTTTGCTTATCATATTCATAAAAATGCTTTTCGTAGCTGTTGTCTTTGAATTGTTTTACCATCAACGCTTCGTAAGCCCAACGAGATGCCATTACCTCTGCAATGATAGGAACTTTGCCGACACTACCAATTACCTGATTCAATTTATCGAAACTGAACATCGAACCGCCTAATGCCATCTGTGGAATCATAAGCAACGGTATAAGGATGTAAATTGTAACAGCTGAATTGAACGCCGAGGAAATATTCAAACCCATCATGTTTGCCAACACCCACATCGGGAACAATACCAACCAGTAAGAGAAAAACATCTCTCCAAATTCCAGTATTGAGTTTCCGACAAGGATATACAACCACGATTGGATTGCTGATATCAATGTAAGAATCACAACCTTTGCCACCAAATAACTGGATCGCGAAAGATTAAGAAATGCTTCTCGCTTTAATATCTTTCTATCTCGGAAAATTTCTTCCGCCGAAACTGTCAATCCCAAGAACAACGCCACAATTATACTCATAAAAATATAAGGAACGATGTTCTCATTTTCAAAGAAAATATAATGTGGTTTGTCAGCCGCAGTATATCTAATCAAGAATGCTAAGATGAAACCCAAAAGCGGTGCCTCAATAAGATTCAAGAATACATATTGTAAATTTGAAACTTTGGCTTTGAAATCACGTCGCAAATATGTTACAAACTGTTGAAGCCAATTCGGCACATGCAAATTGCGAGGTGGCTCGCTTTTTACATCAGGAATAATTTCAGGCGTTATCAACTCATGAAATTTTTTCTCCCACTCTTCCGGTTTCAACTTTCGATCGTTTGACCACGAACCGAACTCGTTTACCTTACGCGCCTCGATAATATCGAAAATCACCTCCGGAGTAGCATTACCGCAATGCGGACACTCACCTTCTTCGCTTTTTACCTGACCGTCGATAGTCTTAAAATACGAGATAGCATCAGTAGGATGACCATAATAAACCATGTAACCACCGGTATCAAGAATGATCATCTTATCAAACATCTTGTAAATCTGAGATGACGGCTGGTGAATAACCACGAAAATGAGTTTACCTTTCAAAGTCAACTCACTCAAAAGGTCCATTACATTTTCAGAATCTCGAGAAGACAAACCTGAAGTCGGCTCATCCACAAACAAAACCGAAGGCTCTCGAATCAACTCAAGTGCGATGTTCAAACGTTTACGCTGACCACCGGAAATAAGTTTGTTGAGTGAATTACCAACTTTCAAATCCTTTCTGTCGTACAGACCCAAAGATTTCAAAACAGAATCCACCTTATCCTTGATTTCCTGTTCCGGCATATCCTTGAAACAGAACTTTGCGCTGAAATACAAGTTCTCAAAAACAGTAAGCTCTTCAATAAGAAGATCATCCTGCGGGATAAGACCAATAACGCCTTCAAGTTTTTCTTTTTCTCGGTGAAGGTCGATACCATTGATTTTTACAGAACCTTGTGACGGTGTAGTAATTCCGGACAACACATTCAACAATGTAGTTTTGCCGGCACCGGAAGCTCCCATAATACCAACCAAGCGACCTTGACACTCGGAAAAATTGATATTTCTTAATCCAATAGCATTGTTTGGAAATCTGAATTCCAAATCACTGACATTGAAAGAAAGATTTGCAAAAGTTTTATCAGCCTGGAAAGTCGCTACAACGTCACTATAATAAATAGGACGACCTTTAGACATCTTAAGAGTAGCACCAGGCGCAAAAGCATATATACGGTCACTGAAGATAGGACTACCGTTCAAGAAAACATCGTGACTACCGGTATACCGCATAAAGTAAAGTTCGCCGCCTTCGGTTTCCATCTCCTGACGGAGAATGAAAATATCAGAATCCAAACCTTCGCAACGTATTTGTTTTGCTTGCTTGAATTCGTAATCATTGTCGTTGATTGAAAGAATCTGAGGATAGTCCAACTGCTCTAATTCGTTGTTGATAACGAAATTTCTAATTTCGTTGATAACCTCAGCCTTAAAATTAAAAACCTCACCGGCAGTGTTGATAATCGCCATACGCTGTTCGGTAAACTTCTTACTAGTATTTACCAATTCGTAAAGACGAACAAAAACGACAACTTTCTGCTTATTGTTAATAGTTTTGTTAATCTTTTTACAAAGACCAAGAATTCTTACAGATTCCTTAACAGAAGTAAGCTGCGCATCTTTTTCCTCACGAGCCTTTTTAGCAGGATCATTACCCAACTCCAAAGCCTTGAGACGTTCGCGCTCTTTTTTTCTGCGAGTTTTCTCATCTTCGATAAGACCAACTTGTTTCTTAAAATCTTGCATTACAGGCAGGGAAGCCTCGGCACCTAATTGCGATATAAGAAAACTTTCCACATAATGCAACTCAGATTCCTCGATACCGCCGTCTTGCTTAGCAATAAGGGCAAACATCTGGATCAAAGCTTTTAATATCTCTTCACTCATAATGCTACGATTCTAATAAAACTATACTGATTTTAAGTTAGTTGAGTTTTAATTTTAATATTATACTACAAAAATTAATCAATAGTATAAGGAACTTGTTCAAAAGGAACATCTACAATATCAGAATATTCCTCACCGGCTTCTTCCATATCTTCATCATCATCAGGATAATGCCATTTTACGAGCACATCATGACCTGCACTGTTGATGTCTTCGAGTTTCAAAAGCACATCAAGCAACAATTTTGAAGAAGCAGTATTAAAATACTCCAATTTGAAGTTAAAAACTGTTTTGTCCAAAGGATCTTTTGCATATTCTGAAAGCCAATCCAAAATAGGATTATAGAATGCAACTACATCTTCCGGCAAAGATCTGCCTGAAATTTCAAATATGTTGTTTTCCTTATCGAGGACAACTGTTGGGGTATCGTCTGAACCTTGAATTTTTATAACTGACATAATAATAAATTTTTATTCTTTAATTCTGGAAATAGTTGATGTTAATACAAAAAATGAATTGGTACTGTCTATTTTGAGAAAACTGTAAAGAAGTTTCTCTCCTGTTTTTCTCGCAATATCAATAAAACCCAAACCAGCACCGCCACGGTCTGAAATATGACCATCACGCATTTGCTGTTTATAGAGTTTATTCAACCCATCTTTATCTAATTTGTTGATATTCTCCAATATACCACGGAGTTTTTCAACATTTTCATTTTTTATAATATTACCTGTAGTAACATTATATTCGGTATCGCCCTTGGAGACCATGAAAATACCACGTCCGTCTTTGGCTGACCCGTTTGGCGCGCTTTCCGAGTGCTTACTGATGTTTTGAAGACACTCCACCATAACATGGAACACCTTCTTCTGCACAGAACTTGCATCCTCCTCCCGCGCCATATTGGTTTCGGTGAGTGAGGTGAACGCTTTTGTGATCTGATGCGTTATCTCGCCCTCGTACGCCAAATTTATCTTGTTTCGCTTCATCTTTACGTAGAAGTCATAAACAAAATCTAGCGACTCTTTATGATCCTTTATACTTGCCATAATATGATTTTTTGTAAAATATTATGAGACTATTAAAACTCTATGCCGATTAATAATATATCGTCTACTTGTTTGTTTACGCCCTTCCATTCAATAAAATCTTTCTCAAACAACTCTTTGTATTGAGCCATTGAATAATCCGGATTTGCTGTTATCAACTCTTCGATACGTCCCGGACGATATTTTCGTCCTGCATCGCCGCCTATCTGATCCGGCAAACCATCGGAGAAGAAAAATACTTTTTCTCCTGCATTAAATTGAATTTCGTGATCTTCAAACTCTTTTTCTTTACCCTTTCTTGTCGGTTTACCACCGATAGCTTGAGGAGTTCCGCGATATTTTACCAACTCCTTCTGATTATTCAGATAATAAAGCGGTCTGTGAGCTCCTGAGAAGTGTAAAGTTTTTGTATCAAAATTAATCTTACATAAAGCAATATCCATGCCATCTCGTGCTTCTGTATCATCACGATCTTGTTTCAAAGTCTTTCTAACTCCAAGATGCAAGTCATCAAGTATCTGACCAGCATTAAGTTTGTCTGAATATTCTGCTATTCTGTTAAGATTAAAATATCCGATAAATGAAATCAACGCACCCGGCACACCGTGTCCGGTACAGTCAACTGCCGCAATATAGATGTTGGCGTCTTTTTCAAAGAACCACGGGAAATCACCGCTTACAACATCACGCGGACGATAGAACATAAAGAACTTCGGCAAACGAGCCTCTATTGCATCCAGACTCGGAATAATCGCAGACTGAATTCTTTGAGCATAGTTGATTGACTCGGTAATACTCTTGTTCTTTTCTTCAATTTCCATTTCAATACGTTTGCGCTCGGTAATATCGTGAGCCACAAACAAAATGGTTTCAAGCTCTTTTTCCTTGTTGTACTCCGGAATGGCATTAAATTGGATAATAATATCTTCTTTACCATCTCGAGGGAAGGTAGCTTCTGTATCAAACATACGCTGATTATGAACGACTTGTTCCAACGACTCCTTGAAAAATGTTGCAATTTTTTCATCAAGTTCTACTTCATCTATTTGGTGTTGCAACAAATCATCCTTTTTAACACGCGTAAACTGTTCTGCAACAGGATTGACATAGAAAAATTTGCCTTCAGGTGAAAGTCGCAAAATTGCATCCAAAGAGTTTTCGGAAAGTGCCTGCATTTCACCTTGCATACGCTGTGCTTTTTCTGCAATTTTTCTTACGGTAATATCTCGTGTATTAAAAATAATACCTTGGATAGCAGCATTACTCAAAAGGTTTCGTCCGGTTGCTTCAAGCCACAAAATCTCATCATTCGATTTTTTGAACTGATATTCAAATGTTACAGGTTTTTCCGGCTGAGCAATCAGCTGTTTGAAAACATCATGGAATTTTTCTCTTGAGTTGTCATCAAACTTTTCGTATGCTGTTTTGCCAACAATATAATCAGGATCGTAACCCAAAATGCTCTTTGAAGACGGGCTTTCGTATGTTACAATCGCACTTTCGTCGTAAATTGAGATGACCTCAGACGCATTTTCAAGCAATGCATACTGACGTTTTTGACCACGTTCCACCTCGCGAATCTGTGCCTCCAATTTCTTGTTGGTCTCTTGAAGTTCCATCTGCGCTTTTTTCATGTCTTCTGCATTCTTACGAAGTTCTTCCTCGTTTTTCTGAAGTTGACGGGTCATTGTCTGCGCTTCCTGCAAAAGTTTTTCGGTGGTTGTATTAACTTTCAAGTTGAAGATTGTCTGCGCAATAATCGCACTTACTTCTTTGATAAGTTGCAACAATTTGTCCGGCATATCTTCTTCCAAAGACGCAAATTCTATTACGCCTTGCAACTTTTCGTCGTTAATAAGCGGTGAAAGCAATAATGTACGCGGCTTTTGATCGCCCAAAATACCGGAACTTATTGTTACATAATCATCCGGAATTTCTTTTCGATATATAATATCGCGCTCAAAAGCTGTCTGACCTACAAGTCCGATACCGATTTTGAATTCTTGTGTAATATACTTCTTACGATTGTAAGCATAAGTTGCAATATTAATCAAAACTTGTTTGTCATCGTCATATAAATAAAATGCACCTTGTACTGCACCTATATATTCTATCAAATTGATAATTGTTTCGTAAGCCAACTCGTTGATATTATTGCGCTGACGAAGAATATCACCAATGATTTCCTTACCTTTTGCAATCCAACTTTGTTCGTTTTCACGTTTGGATGTTGCCACAAGGTTGTTTTTCATTATCAACAACGAGCGGCCCAAAAGGTCGTCTTCATCAATATCTGAAGTGTCAAAAAACAAATCACCTTCACCAATTCGTTTCGCAATCATAGAGTTCTTGCGGAAAATCTCATTTTTTTCTGCAAGCATAATTTCCAACTTTTTGTTTTGCTGACGATTTCTTCGAGCAAAATAGAAGAATATCAAAGCAATAACAAAAGGAGCCATATCCAACACATAAGCCAACGACGACTTATGCATGTGTTCGATACTGTTTAGGTTGAATGTTAACGACTTATCAAAGATGTACACAAAAATAGAAGCCAATGGAAACAGCAATCCTATCAGGAATCCTACAATGGTATATGTCAACACCATATTAGAACTGCCTGATGTATTAGCCTCTTGAGTTGATATGTTAGTATCCTGTTGTGCCATTATGCTTTTCAAATATTGTTGCTAAATTACGGATTTTTTTTTAACAAATAAAAATTTTACCTCATTTTTTTAGACTAATTGTCAAAACTCTTCAGCCAACTGTGATATTTATCATCGAGCGAGGTTTGTTGTCCGCTGTCAACAAGGCTGTTTACTTTCTCTATTTCACCCAATTGATTCTTCAACGAAGTCTCTCTTGTTTTGATTGTTTCCAACTGTTCAGCAAGTTCGTGGTTTTGTTTTCTAAGGGTTTCCACTTGCTTCATTGCTTGTTCCTCAATCTCCTTGTGAGAGGTAATATCAAACGCGGTGTAAAGCACTTTGAAAACTTTTCCGTTAGTATCTCTTACCGGTGTATACTGGTTGATAAGCCAAATATCGTTTCCAGTAAGTTTACTCTTACGTTTTACTGTCATCTGGTGTAAATTACCTTCACAAACACTTTGCCATAATGACTTGAATTCAACAATTTCTTCATCCGGAATGAAGGTAAGGATGTTGGTACCTTTTGTTTTTTCAAAGTCATAACCCATGGTTTTGATGTGTTTCTGGTTGGCTGACAACAAATTACCTTCTACAGAATACTCGGCTTTCATAAGTGTTTCGTCGATAGCGGTCATGACTGACACCATCTCGATTCTGTTTTTAGCCATACTTTCCTGAGTTGCCATAAGCATTTCGGCACGCTCGGTGGATTCTGCAAGAAGTCGTTTGTTTTTCTCTTCTGTAACTTTCTGTTCTGTAATATCGTTCGCTATAAACAGAATACGTACCACATCGCCTTTTGGGTCAAATATTGATGTATACTGTGTTAAAAGCCAAACAATTTCACCATGCTTGTTTTTCTGATTGATTGTACTTTGATATGATTGTCCTTGACAAATATTTTGCCAGATAATATCAAAACTCTTAACATACTCGTCAGACAAAATTGTACGGATATTTCTGCCAATTAATTCGTCTTTACGGTAACCCAATGCCGAAAGGAACTTTTGGTTTGCTGACTCAAATTTGCCTTCCGGATCCAACTCTGCTTTCAACAATGTATCGTCAACGGCCTGAAGAATACCAGCCATTTCTGCCTCACGACGCTGAGCTTCATCGCGGGCAACTGTCATTTCGTCCATGGTCTTACGAAGCTCTATTTCTCGAACCGCAAGTTCATCGGATTTTTTCTGTGACTCTTGCAACAATTCTGCTGTTCTGGTGTTGATTCTCAATGACGCCAATGTTGACGCTATTGAATCGCAAAGCTGTTCAACAAAGAGTATCTCGTATGGTTTCAACAAGTTGAAAGATGCCAACTCGATTACTCCCAATATTTTGTCTTCTGATTTCAACGGTACAATAAGCAAACTCTTCGGCTTGCTGTCTCCAAGTCCGGATTCTATTTCCATGTAATCGTCAGGAACGTCTGTAATATATATAGTGTTCTTTTCGAGAGCACATACTCCGATAAGACCGTCACCAAGAGCGATTTTTCTTGTCAAGAATTTCTTTCGGTCGTATGCAAATGCCGATACCATATCCAAAAAGATGTGTTCGGGATCGGTTTCGTCTTGTACGAAAAGTCCGCCTTGACTTGCATTTATATAATGTACCAAATTTTTTACAACGTCGTCAGAAAGTTTGTGAATATTATCGTTGGAGTGACGCATAATATCACCAAATTTGGCAAGACCTTGAGTTGTCCAGTTACGCTGCTCGTCTTCCAATCTGCGCTGAGTCTGCTCGGTTTCTGTTGCCGACAATCTGTCACGCAAATCGATAAGACTCTTTGCCATAGAACCTTCCGGAGCTTCAAGACCGGCATCTGCGGTATAAACTCCTTTGGCAATTTCGTTGGAAAATTCTGTCAACCGCTTGAATAGCTCTGCCGTATGATTTACACGACTGTTGAGTGTACCAAATTCTGAATTGTCTTCTTGTAATCTGTAATCCGGAATAATACCCTGACTAAGCGGTTTGATAAAATTATTAAGTGTAACATAATTGGTTCTAAGGTATCTGATGATGTACAACGCGAGGAAAAATATTCCTAACAACAATGGTACAGACAAAATACCACCCCAAATTCTTATTGCTGAAATTCTTTCACGAATACGCTGTTCGCCTTTTACTAAATCTTTGCGGTGAGTAACATACATCTGATCCAAAGTCTTACGCATTTGGTCGAATGCACTTATTTCTTTTACGCTGAGCAATTCTCTTGCCGCATCTACCCTACCGTTGATCATAAGGCGGATAATATCTTTGTTAACATTTTGATATATAACAAACTCGCTCTTGAATTTGTCCAAAAGCTTGAGTTCGTCTGCCATCTGAAGAGAATTTTCGTATTCTTTCAATCTAACTTCATAAAATTGATTGAATTTGTTGTGGTGACGCTGTATAACAACAACATCAGTTTCGTTTTCAACAATAGCGTGGTTTTGTACAACAAGACTGTATATTTCTTCGGTAAGAGCATACAGAGGATAAATGCCGCCGGCTTGATACGAAGTAAACGACTCAACCTCGTTTCTAACCTTGCCAACCGACATAAAAACATAAATACAAAAGAACACAATATATGCCGATACAATTGAGAACAATAAGATCAATTTGCTCCTAAAGTTCAATTTATCAAATATTTGATGAATCTTTCCCATTATGTCGACGTTTGTATTTTAGTTCTAATTTGTTCAAAAAATGTGC
>Ga0256870_1000937_pt1 | contig 11747 bp, 7 predicted proteins | sample RumenRJG_06RNA_FD_186079 | JGI IMG/M metagenome (GOLD analysis project Ga0256870, IMG submission 186079) | Metatranscriptome of bovine rumen microbial communities from Lethbridge, Alberta, Canada - Rumen RJG_06 (Metagenome Metatranscriptome) | ecosystem: Host-associated > Mammals > Digestive...
CAAGCATTGATTTAAAGGACGGACATGTTGTCCAGCTAAAAAACGGTAAGGATTTGGTTCTTCAGCGTGACGATGCGGATGCTCTCATCGCTGATTTTGACAAATATGGTGAAGTCGCTGTTATCGACTTGGATCAAGCCCTCCGTCATACAGATGAAAAGGGAAATACAAAAAATACAGAGCTTCTTAAGCATCTTCTCCGACATGGAAACGTGCGTGTTGGCGGTGGAATCCGTGATGTAAAGAAAGCCCGCGAGCTTATTTCCCTTGGAGCTGAGAAAGTCATAGTCGGCTCTGCGGCATGGAATCCGTCTCCAAAGGCTGGTGAGTCAGTTTTGAATACAGCCTTTTTGGAAGAGCTTGTTGCCGCAATTGGCAAGCAGCGTGTTATCATCAGCGTTGATGCTATAAATGGAAAAATTGCAGTAAAGGGATGGACGGAGACTGTTGACATTCCTTTGATAGACGGTGCACGAGAAGCCGAGAAATACTGTTCTGAGCTGCTTTTTACCTGCGTTGAGAAAGAAGGCTGCATGCAGGGAACGGACATGGATTCTTGCCGTGCATTGCGTGAGGCTGTTTCTTGCCGTGTCGTTGCGGCTGGCGGCGTAAATTCTTTGGAGCAGATTGTAGAGCTTGAGAAGCTTGGCTGCGACGTTCAGCTTGGAATGGCTCTTTACACGGGTAAAGTTTCTTTGAAAGACTCTTTTATTGGATGTCTTAATTTTGAGAAAGTTGACGGGATGATTCCTGTCATTGCTCAAAGTCCTGCTGGCGAAGTGCTTATGATGGGCTATTCTAACAAAGAGGCATTTGAAAAGTCTTTTGAGACAGGAAAGCTCACATTCTTTAGCAGGACTCGCAATAAGCTATGGACAAAGGGCGAGACAAGCGGACATTTCCTTGAACTTGTAAAAATGAGAGTTGACTGCGACCGCGACACAGTTTTGGCTACTGTAATTCCGCATGGTGGCGTATGCCATACAGGAAGCTTCACTTGCTTTGGAAGCGAGCCTGATGCGAAGTCAACTTTGGAGCGTCTCTACGGAACAATTTCTGAGAGATTTTCAAATCCTAGACCTGGCAGCTATACCGCGACGCTGGATGCAAAGCGTGTTCGCGAAAAGGTCATGGAAGAAGCGGAGGAGCTTACGGATGATGCTGAGTCTAAGGACGAGGTAATCTGGGAAGCTGCCGATTTACTTTATTTTGTAAGCGTTCTTATGTATAAAGAGGGCGTTACGTGGCAGGACGTTTATAACGAGTTAGACCGTCGCCACAAAGAAAAATAAGCTTAGGCGTAGTTTTTTGCAAGGTCATTGCAGGGGAAAATCATGATAAAAATACAAAAATATGCTGATATAGAGCCGGAGTTTTTTGACGGACGAAATTTTGGGGATTCAATTGATACTGTAAAGGATGTTCTGGCAGATGTAAGAAAGCGTGGAGACACGGCTCTCGCAGAATATGGAGCTAGATTTGATGTTTCGGCTCCTAGCTCGCTCGAAATTCCTTTGGAGGAATTAAGACGTGCTGCTGATAATCTCAAGCAAAAAAATCCCGATTTGTATAAAGCCCTTGAATATAGCCATGATCTTGCCTTGCGCTTTGCAAAAAAGCAGCGAGAATCTTTTGATGATTTTGAGACGGAGCTGGAGCCTGGACTTTTCACAGGACAGAAAAATATTCCTGTTGACAGGGCTGGTGTATATGTTCCTGCAGGACGCTTCCCGCTTGTTTCTACTGTAATTATGACTGTAACTCCAGCCGCTGCTGCTGGTGTTTCCGAGATTGTGCTCTGTACTCCTCCAAGGGTTCATCCCGATGACAGGGAGGCTGCCGAAAAAGCTGGTCTTGGTGTTCCTGGCAAGCCTTTTATAGGCGGAAAACCTTATGCTGACGAGAACATAATGGCAGCAGCCTATATTTGCGGAGTAACGAAGGCATTTGCTGTTGGCGGTGCGCAGGCTATTGGCGCGCTTGCGTTTGGAACAGAGTCCGTGCCTCGTACTGATGTTATTGTAGGTCCTGGAAATAAGTTCGTTGCCGAGGCAAAAAAACTTGTGTATGGTACTGTTGGAATCGATATGGTTGCAGGTCCTACCGAGGTGTTCATAACTGCGGACAAATCTGCAAATCCTGCTTGGGTTGCGGCAGATATGCTTGCTCAGGCAGAGCATGATGTTGTTGCGCAGCCTGTAATGGCAACAAATGACGAGGCTCTCGCAAAGGCTGTTGCCTCAGAAATTGAGAAGCAGCTTGCCGTCCTTGAGACAAGGGCTACTGCAGAGCAGAGCGTTGAGAAATGCGGTCGAATAATCATCTGCGATAATCTGGAGCAAGCCGCCGAAGCTGCTAACAGAAAGGCTCCTGAGCATTTGGAGCTTGCAATGGAATCTGGTGCGGAGTGCGATAAGATTGCTTCTTTGTGCCACAATTATGGCTCGCTCTTTATTGGTCACGGAAGTGCGGAAGTGTTCGGAGATTATGCCGCGGGTCTAAACCATACGCTTCCTACTAGCGGAAGCGCAAGATTTACAGGTGGACTCTCTGTTCGCGTGTTCTTGAAGACCGTTACAACATTGCGTACCATTCCTGGTTCTAAGGGTGCCGTTGCTAGTGCTCAGGCCGCAGGGTGCCTTGGAGATGCAGAAGGTCTTGCTGGTCATGCAAAGGCTGCAAGAATTCGTCTTGCATAGTCCTAAAATTGAAATTGAATAGATTTTATGCTAAAATAGGATGCTATGAAAATTTATAAATTAGGTGAAGAAGTTTTACGCAAAAAGTGTGAGCCTGTCGCAGAAATAACGGATGAGATGCGCACTCTTTTTAACGATATGTTTGAGACAATGATTGAGGCTGATGGCGTAGGTCTTGCAGCTCCTCAGGTAGGAATCTCTCAGCGTTTTTTTGTTATTATTTCTGATGATGATGTTCGCAGGGTTTTTGTTAATCCACAGATTATAGAGACAAGTGCGGAACAGAGCGATTTTGAGGAAGGCTGTTTGTCTTTGCCTGGATTCAATGAGACAATCCGTCGCCCAGTATCTGTTACAGTTCAGGCTCTTGACGAGAATGGCAAGCCATTTACTATTAAAGCAGACGGATTGCTTGCCCGTATAATTCAGCATGAGTACGACCATTTGGATGGTATTGTTTATATTGACAGGGGCGACCCTGAATTTGCGGCAAAAGTTACCGCTCAGATGAAAAAGCGCAAGGAACGTGCTGAGAAAAAGGAAGCTGAGAAAGCTCGCAAACAGGCAAAAATCGCCGCTAAGATTGCGGCAAGGCAAAAATAGGATAGATGCGAAAACTTCGGATATTGTATGCAGGAAGCCCGATTGCTTCTGCCATGCTGTTGGAAAAATTGATACAGAATGCGCTTAATTGCGATTCGGCAAATCGCGAATTTGCAAATTGCGACTCTGGAGATGCAAATTATGAATTTGCAAATTATGAATTTGCAGGCGTTCTTACAAATCCCCCTAGCGCGAGAGGTCGCCATAAGGAGCTGCTTCCTACAGAAGTTGCACAGTGTGCGGCTTCGCACGGAATCCCTGTGTTCAGTTTTGAGCATCTTGATTCGGCAGCTCGCGAGGCAATCTTGCCTTTGCAGGCAGATTTGCTTTTGTGCTTTGATTATGGTCGAATCTTTGGTCCGAAGTTTCTTGCAATGTTTCCTCTTGGAGGAATAAATCTTCATCCGAGTCTTTTACCTAAGTACAGGGGATGCACGCCGGTTCCTGCCGCCTTGTTAAATGGCGATGAATTCTTGGGCGTTAGCGTGCAAAAGCTTGCCCTTAAAACTGATGAAGGCGACATCCTTGGTTGTACAAAAATTCCTCTGAATGGGACAGAGACAACACAAAGCCTTATGGATGGTGACGGCACTACGAGCCCAGTAATTGAAGCTGGTTTTGGGCTGCTTTCAAAAATTCTTGCTGATATATGTGCCTCAGATTGTGATTGCAAAGGTAATTTTGTGCTTCCTGCTGCAAGTGCTCAATGCGGTGAGTCCAGCTATACGCCGTTCATAAAAAAAGAGGATGGACGCATTGACTGGAGCAAACCAGCCGTTGAAATTTGTCGAAAAATACGGGCTTATACGCCGTGGCCAGGTTGCTTTACGTCTTCGGCTGGAATCCAGCTTAAAATCCTGAAGGCTTTTGCACAGCAGGAATCTGCTTTTGCCGCAGGGGAGGCTGGCAAGGTCTTGGGTTCTGATAAGAAAAATGGAATTTATATTCAGACGGGCAATGGAGTGCTGGTCGTCTCTGAGCTACAATGGGAAAAGAAAAAAGCAATGGATTTTAAGTCATTTTTGAATGGTTCCCGTGATTTTATAGGAACTGTATTGGAATAAGAGGAACAGTATTATGGAAGATATGCGTGATATTTTGAATGAAAAAAAAGAAGGAAAAGGCAGAAAATTTTTTGAGAGTCATCTTGAAAAACTTCAGGCAAGTTCTTTTAATTTGCTTTTAACTGTGATTTTGGGAATCGTCGTGATGTTCCTTGTTTGTTTTGCAGTTTTCTCTATAACTGTAAGAGGAGAGGAGCAGGTCATGGTTCCGAACGTTGTTGGAAAAGACTTGACGGTTGCTCTTTTGGAGATGCAGGAGAAGGAGCTTTACCCCAAAATTCAGCTCCGTTATACAGAAACTGACGATGCAGGAAAAATTCTGAACCAGAATCCTTCTGGGGGTACAATCGTAAAGGCTGGAAGACGTATTACCCTTACTGTTAGCCGAGGTGCTGTAATTGGTTACATTGATGACTATACAGGAAAATCATTTGATGAAGTGAAGAAAACTGTTAAAAATACTGTCTCAAAGATAAATACTCCAAAATACATAAAGAATGAGAAGCCGGCTGGTACGATTATCGCTCAGGAGCCAGCTGTTGGTGAGACGATTTCTAAAAGCGTCCCGATTACTTTTGTGGTTAGCCTTGGCAACGAGGAAGAAAAAGCCTCTGTTCCAGCTCTCAAAGGTATGAAGCTTGAGTCTGTAATGCACGAGCTTGAGAACAGCAAGGTTGTTTTTGACTTTGACTCGCGAGTTGCCGTTGCAAATGAGGAGTCTTGCCTTGTTTTTGCTCAGGACGAGACACAGGGCGATGTTCCTGTGTATTCGAGAGTTCATGCCGATATAGTTCTTCCAGAGAACGGAATTGAGGGAAATTCTCAGTACGGGCTTTTTAAGGCGGCAATTACGCATTATCCTTTTGCTGTTCCAATGACATTAGAAGCCGTATGGAGCAATGGAGCGGAGGAGAGGGTTGTTACTCTCATGCATACAGGCGGAAACGTAACGATTCCTTATGTTGTTACAAAGGAAAAAAATACAAAGGCTGAGAATCCGTCTTCTGTTACGGAACTTGTTCTGTATGTTGCAGGACAAGTTGTTGCGAGAGAATCCTTTTCGTGAGTTTGAATTATGGTGCTGAAATTTCTTAGTTTTGCCGGAAGTCTTTGTTTTTTGTTGTACGGCATGAAGTTGATGAGTGACGGAATCCAGAGAAGTGCTGGTCAAAAGTTGCAGGCGGCACTTGCCATTGTGACCGGAAACAGATTCGTAGGATTCCTTACTGGAGCCATACTTACGATGATAATCCAGTCTTCTGGTGCAACTACGGTCATGCTGGTATCATTTGTAAATGCGGGGTTGCTTACAGTTGCGCAGTCTATTGGTGTTATATTCGGTGCCAACGTAGGAACTACGGTAACCGCTTGGATTGTTGCATTCTTCGGCTTTAATTTCAAAATTTCAGCTTTTGCAATTCCGATGTTTGGAATCGGATATATCTTGCTTTCTTCAAAAAAACTGAAGAAAGAGGGCTTCGGAATTGCAATAATGGGCTTCGGAATCCTGTTCATCGGCTTGGACTGGCTTTCTGACTTGTTCAAGGACAGCAGCGGTTTGACAGCGTTCTTGGCAACGGCAAGCGGGCATGGAATCATAAGCCTTGCACTGGCATTTATCGTCGGCATTGTGTTTACAGCCCTTATTCATTCTTCTTCAGCGATGACTGCGATTGTAATCACACTTGCAGCAAAAAATCCTGATATTTGGGAATTTGGTTCAGCAATGGTCATTGGAAGTGCCATAGGTTCTACCGTTGATGCCGTCATGGCAGCAATGAACGCACAGGCAAACGCTAAACGTACGGCACTTGTCCATTTCTTGTTCAATGTGGCGACAACAGTCGTTGCACTTTCTTTATTTCATCCTTTCCTTGCTTTTGTTGATTTCATTGTTCCAGGTTCTGTTCAGGATAATATTGTTTATCACATCGCAGCTCTTAATACAGTATTTAAGCTTTTAGGAACAATCCTTTTCATTCCGTTTGTAAAGCAGATTGCGGCTTTGACACATCGTATGATACATGATGCGCCAGAGAACGAGGTTGCTGTATATCATCTAGAATTTGATGAGAACACAGCGGAAAGAACTCCTGAGACCATGGTCTTTCAGGCTCAGAGGGAGATAGCGAAATTTACTGATGTTGTGGTTGAGATGTTCGATAATCTTCAGGTTGGCATACAACGCTTTGACAATGATTTTGCGGGCGAGGGCTACAGAAAAATTGAGCGTCTGGAAGATTATACAGACCAGATGCATGCACAGCTCACACACTATCTGGTACGCTGCACGGCTTTGAGAATCTCAGACCAGTCGCAGGAAAATGTCTCTCACATGATGCTTATTTCTGAGGAGCTTGAGAGCATGGCCGATGGCTGTCTTTCAATCGCTGGGCAGCTCCGCAAAGCCGTTGAGAAAGAAATGCCTTTCAGACCGGAGGATTTGGAGCGACTTGTTCCGTACTTTGAGCTTTCAAGACAGCTCTTGCAGTTTATATACAGGAATGTTTCAAAAATTGAGCGGCTTTCAAAAGAGCAGTTTGATTTTGCGGCGGAGCTGGAGCAGCAGATTGATGCTGAGCGAAAGAGCCTTAAAAAGGTTGCTAGAAAACGTCTTGAAAGCGGTGCAGATGTTAAGGCGGAGCTTTTGTACCTTGATATTGTACGTCAGATTGAAAAACTTGGTGACAGGTGCTTTGATATGGCAGATGAACTTGGCGGCAAAGTTTCATAAATTTTATATTTGTCAGGAGTAGCGTATGTATGAATCTGGTGAAGACTATTTGGAAGCGATTTTACGCTTGCAACTTGAGAACGGCTTTGTTCGCTCTGTTGATGTAGCACGTAAGCTTGCTGTCAGCCGTCCAAGCGTTAGCCGTGCGATGGGGCTTCTCGAAAAAGAGGGCTACATTGAATTTTCAATGGGCAATATGATAAAACTTACTGCAACTGGACAGGCTATGGCAGAAGACGTTTACGGTCGCCATAAGCTTTTGACGGCATTTCTGCAAAAAATAACTGGTGTGCCAGAAGACCAAGCAGAAGAGAACGCTTGTCGTGTTGAGCATGATATTGATGCAGACATTGTAGCTGGCATACAAAAGTGGATGAATGAGAATTCGGAACCAAAAACAGAGAACTAAGAAAAAGGGGCTGTCCAAAAAGAACTGGGCAGCCCCTTTTTGTTTACGGCAGAATTACTGCCTTATTTTGTTACTACATCTTCAACGACAACTTTGTTTATTTTCCAGATGTCCTTTACATAATCTTCTATTGTTCGGTCTGAAGAGAATTTTCCAGAATTTGCAATATTGATAAGTGCTTTTCTTGCCCATTCCTTCTTGTTCTTGTATGCTTCGGCAACTTTTTCCTGAGCCTTCACATAAAGCTCAAAATCGGCAAGGACGTAGTAAACGTCTGGTCTCTGTCCTTCAACGCCGTATACAAGGGAATCGTGAATTTCCTTGAAAATCTGGCGGCTTGGGTCATAAGTTCCGTCGATGAGCTGCTCCACAACCTTGTTGAGGGCTGGGTTTCGCTCCAAGTACTGCTGCGGGTTATAGCTGTGCTCCGCTTCCATTTTGAGAATCTCAGCCGAAGAAAGACCGAATGGGAATCCGTTTTCTTTGCCTGCTTCCTCAAAAATCTCAATGTTTGCACCGTCCATAGTACCAAGTGTGAGAGCACCGTTTACCATGAATTTCATGTTTGAAGTACCAGAAGCTTCCTTTCCAGCCGTAGAAATCTGCTCGCTTACATCTGCGGCAGGGAAAATCTTCTCTGCGACAGATACGCGGTAGTTCTCGATGAACACGACTCGGAGCTTGCCACCTACTCGGCGGTCATTGTTGATTCGCTCTGCAACTGTGTTGATGAGCTTGATAATTGATTTAGCACGTCTATAGCCAGATGCTGATTTTGCACCGAAGATGAAAGTCCTGCTTGGCGGGTTGTAGCTTGGGTCTTCAATGAGTCTGTTGTACAGATACATGATGTGCAGTACGTTAAGAAGCTGTCTCTTGTACTCGTGGAGACGTTTTACCTGTACGTCAAAGATTGAGTCAGGGTCAAGGAACTCGTTCTGCTTGTGCTTGAGGTAAACAGTAAGAGCCTCTTTATTGTGCTTCTTGATTTTAATAAGCTCTTCGAGAGATGCGTCATCGTCAGCATATTTTTCCAATGCCTTGAGCTTTGTCAAATCCTTTTCCCAGCCATGACCGATTCTCTGCGTAATGAATTCAGCAAGTTCTGGGTTAGAGTTGAGCAACCAGCGGCGTTGAGTAATACCGTTTGTCTTGTTGTTGAATTTCTGCGGATAAAGCTTGTACCAGTCTTTAAGCTCCTGATTTTTGAGAAGCTCTGTATGAAGCTCTGCAACGCCGTTTACGCTGAACCCTGCATGAATAGCAAGCCAAGCCATGTAAATCTTTCCGTCGTGGATGATTGACATGTGATTCTGCTTTGCGTAGTCATTAGGATACTTCTGGCGAAGTTCGATGATAAAGCGGCGGTTGATTTCTTCAACAATCTGGTAAATACGTGGCAAAAGGCTCTGGAAAATGTCAATCGGCCATTTTTCCAATGCTTCTGCAAGAATTGTATGGTTTGTATATGCAAATGTTTTTTGCACGATGTTCCAAGAGTCGTTCCATCCCATGCCATACTCGTCCATGAGGATTCGCATCATTTCTGGGATTGCGACGACTGGATGCGTGTCGTTGAGCTGGATTGCGTGAAGTTCTGGGAACTTTGCGAAATCAGTTCCGTGGTCAGCAACAAAGTGATGAATCAAATCCTGCAAGCTTGCAGATGTGAAGAAGTACTGCTGCTTAAGGCGGAGTGCCTTTCCGCTTGGACCTGAGTCATTAGGGTAAAGTACGCGGCTGATGTTCTCAGCTTCGTTCTGTCGTATTACAGCTTCGTTGTATTTCATGTCGTTGAAAAGCTGCAAATCAAAGCCGTTAGGACTAGAAGCTTCCCACAGGCGTAGGGTGTTGACTGTATTCGTCTCGAATCCGACTATAGGCATATCATAAGGCGTTGCTATGATTTCCTCTGCATTCTCTAGATAGAATCTGTCCTGTCCGTCTGGAGTTTTACCGTATTTGATTTCTCCTCCAAATTTTACGGTAACCGCAAGGTCTGAGCGTTTTACTTCCCAAGGGTCGCGGTGTTTGAGCCAGTTGTCAGGATATTCGACTTGGTAGCCGTTCTCAATTTTCTGCTCGAACATACCGTATTCGTAGCGAATACCGTAGCCGTGTCCTGGATAGTCAAGGGTTGCGAGAGAATCAAGGAAACATGCTGCAAGTCGTCCAAGACCTCCGTTTCCGAGGGCTGCGTCCGGCTCTTCGTCCTCTACCAAATCAAGGTCTATGTTCATGTCTTTGATGACTTTGCGAACTTCGTCCTTTATTCCAAGGTTGATGAGGTTGTTTGAAAGTGCTCGTCCCATAAGGAATTCGGCAGACATGTAATAAAGCTGTTTTGTAGGCTTTTTTTCATATTCTCGCCTAGTAGCCATCCATGCCGGCATAATAAGTTCCTGAACTGAAGCCGAGACCGCATCAAACAAATCATGGCTGTTTGCCTGAGAAATATCCTTGCCGTACTGTCGTCTTAAACGAGCTGCAAGGTTTGCTCTAAATCGTTCCGCATCAAATTTCATAGTAGCTCCTCTAATATGAACTTTTTTATTAAAAACCGAGTCTGCACCCTAATTTACAGCTCGGAAATTGCCTGTTTATTTTGCTATAAGTACAACAATTGACTTTGCAAGAACGACATAATGTTCTTGTGATGTCAGTTCTTCCGCGGCACCGTCTTCAAGGGCGCAGTTAAGATGCTCCATTGAAGTGTCTATGAGCCTGTACCAGCGTCTTAGCTTTTTCTCGGTCTCATAAGAAGGGTGGGGAAGTGTTACCGTCAAGTCATGTATGTCCATGTTGTATGCAATGTAAAAATCATTGTCCTCGGAATCAAGCCCTTCTGCCTTTCCGCCAAGCCTGAACGAGAGGAATCTGCTCATCTTGTTCCAATCAGGAATTTTTCCGTCAAAATTGAACCAAGTTATGTCTGGCGGATTATTAAATTTTGAGGTGCAGGCTCCGCCAAAGAACTTCCGTCTTTGAAAAACAGGATGCCTTACTTTGAGAGCAATCAGTTTCTTGACGAAATCAAGCATTGTCGCATTGTTTGTTACATTATCCCAGTTGAACCACGAGAGCTCGTTGTCCTGGCAATAAGCGTTGTTGTTGCCGTGCTGAGTTCTGCAAACTTCGTCTCCTGCTACGAACATAGGGACACCCTGTGAAAGAAGCAGTGCCGTAAAGAAATTCTTGCGTTGTCTGGTCCTGATTCGCTCGATTTTTGGATTGATTACAGGACCTTCAAATCCATAGTTGTAGCTGTAATTGTTGTCGTTGCCGTCGCGGTTTTCTTCTCCGTTCTGCTCGTTGTGCTTGTAGTTATATGTAACAAGGTCTGTGAGCGTAAATCCGTCATGGCTGTCGATGAAATTTATTGAATTTATCGGGCCTCGTCCTGCCGCTGCGTACAAGTCGCTTGAACCAGCAATGCGTGTTGCGGCTTCGGTTGCCAAATATTCATCTCCGCGTATGAATTTGCGTATACCGTCCCTGTACCTGTCGTTCCATTCGCACCAACGCTTTCCTGGGAAGCATCCCAACTGATAGGCTCCTGCACAGTCCCAAGGCTCAGCTATGATTTTAGTGCCCCTAAGGACTGAATCTTCTGCGATGCGACTCGTTAAGGTGCTGCTGTTCATAACAAAGCCTTTCTGGTCTCTCGTAAGTTCAGATGCCAAATCAAATCGGAAGCCGTCTACATGCATCTCAAGTACCCAGTACCGCAGACAGTCGATTATAAAATCTGCGACAACAGGATGATTCGCATTCACGGCGTTACCGCATCCAGAATAATTCATGTAGTATTCTTTGTGGTCGTGCACCAAATGATAGTAGATAGTGTTGTCCAAGCCCCTAAAATGTAGAGGAACTCCGTGCTCGTTGCCTTCTGCCGTATGGTTAAAGACAACGTCAAGAATTACTTCGATTCCTGCGTTGTGAAAAGCCTTTACCATGTTCTTGAACTCGGTTACGGCTCCTCCAGGAGTCTTATCAAAAGCATAGCTTGTTTTTGGTGCATAAAAGCCGATTGTAGAATATCCCCAGTAATTTTTAAGCCTTGCTCCAGTCATTGGGTTTACGTTCGTATTCTCGTATTCATCAAACTCGTTTATTGGCAAAAGCTCTACGGCTGTAATTCCGAGCGACTGCAAGTAAGGAATCTTCTCGACTGCCCCCAGATATGTTCCTGGATGCTCTACGCCAGAAGTCGGCGAGGCAGTAAACCCTTTGAG
>Ga0256870_1000938_pt1 | contig 11747 bp, 3 predicted proteins | sample RumenRJG_06RNA_FD_186079 | JGI IMG/M metagenome (GOLD analysis project Ga0256870, IMG submission 186079) | Metatranscriptome of bovine rumen microbial communities from Lethbridge, Alberta, Canada - Rumen RJG_06 (Metagenome Metatranscriptome) | ecosystem: Host-associated > Mammals > Digestive...
AATAATTTTTTACAAAAATTAGTGATTGGATTTACTGTTTTTTTTGCGTCCATGCACAACTAATGCACTAGCTACCACAGCTGCTGTAAGAAGAATTGCAAAATCTTTTCCAAGGTTAGACTCATCTCCTGTCCTACGTTTTCTTCCAAGAACAGCAGGCTCATCTGCTTCCTCTTCTTCTGTAAGCTCTGTATCATCTACTCGTCTAGCACCTAATACATCTGGTGAATCCGGGAATACAGGAGTTGGTGTTACTACTACTGTAGTTGTTGGAGTAGTAGGTGTTGGTGGCGTTGGCGGTGTTGGTGGCGTTGGCGGTGTTGGAGGCGTTGGAGGCGTTGGCGGTGTTGGTGGAGGTGTTGGAGTTGTAGGTGTTGTAATAGTAAGTGTTCCAATCTTCTCAACCAACGTATAGTTATCCTCTTTTGCTGTACCATCCCAAATAATCTCGTAAGTGTTATCTGATGATCCAACTTCAATCTGTTTTCCAGTTACATTCAACGTAGCTGTTTCATCATTAACAAATCCTTCTAATGTTCCTCCAGCGGTAATCGCTGAGCCATCATATGTCTTTGACGCACTAAAGGTTGTAACTGTAAGTGGTACTCTGTTAATTGTAAGCTTTCCTAATGTACCATCCTCATACGTAAACTGGCTTCTGACTTCATTATTTTCAGGGTCATAAATCTTCATATTACTTACATCTAGAACCATGCCGTATTCGCCAGCATCAGTTCCAGTTGTTGTAACCCTAACACCTGTAACTTTGAATTCAACGCCATCTATACTTACAGTTGTCTCTGTTGTTTCGTCCATATCTGCGCGAACTTCAGTTCCGAAAAGTCTACGCAAGTTGTCTGCCATTGGTTCAAATATCTCATCGATAGGTGATCCGCCACTTGCTTCTAATCTGTAATCAAAGTTCTTATATTCTAATCCGCTATAAATCTTATCTACGTCATCAACTGATCCTTTAATTACAAACTTGTAATCTCCTCTATCAAAAATTTCAAGAGTACCAATGTTTTCAACTAATTCGTAGTTGTCAATCTTTCCGTTTATCCACTCAAGTTCATACGTATTAGGAGTAGTTCCTACGTTTGTGATTTTTCCAGTTGTCTTAACTATTGCTTCTTCGCCTTCTACGATTCCATTCAAGAATCCTTCAGCTGTAAGCGGTTTTCCAGTATAACGCGCTTTAGCACTCTTAGTGTATACTTCAAGAGGAGCCTTTGTTACTGTGAGTGTTCCTTTAACTGTACTAATGTTAGTAAAGAACTCAGTAACATTTATATCACCCTTCTTAATAGCATATCCTTCAGCAATTACGTTATCGCTTTCTCCTGCATCTATCTGACTTCCGGTTGCCTCTGCTTCAACTGTTAATCCTTCTGGAAGGCCCTCTACTTTAATGACTTCATCTTCGCCAAGTGGTAGAAGAACCTGTTTACCCGTAGCTGTAAGTGGTGTACCATCATATTCCTTTTTAGCACTTGGAGCAATGATTTTTACCTCTCTACTATTAGCCAATACTTCCAATGTTCCAAGTGACTCAGTTATCTTATAATTGTCTTTATTTGCGCTACCCCACTCAATTTCATATACGTTAGGTGTTGAACCAGGATCTGTAATACTACCCTTTCCAGTTACTGTTGCTGTTTCTCCATCGATTAAACCTTCGATAGTCGCATTTTCATTTGTAAGCGGTGTTCCATCGTATTCCTTTCTGTCTGATTCTGTTGTAATTATGACCTCTTTAGGTGTTACAGTTAACGTACCAGCTAATTTTTGTACCTTATCGAAATAGGATGTCTTATCATTTCCATCAGAATCCAAGAATTTATATCCATCTTCAACTACGTTTTCACTCTCGCCTACATCTGTCTGACTTCCTTTTGCTGTTGCTTCAACTGTGAATCCTTCTGGAAGTCCTGTTGCTGTTACTGTACTATTAGTAAGCTCTGTTCCGTCATATTCCTTATTTGCTGATCCGGCCTGAAGAATAACATCAACATCCGATTTGGTAATAATTAATTTACCTAAAACTGATACAATTGTATAATTGTCTTTCTTTGCTGATACCCATTCAATATCATAGGTATTATCTTCCTCTCCTACATCTGTAATAGTACCAGTAGTTGTAACTGTTATCTCTTCGCCGTCAACAAGTCCTTCAATATCATAGCCTTCGCAGGTTAGTGGAGTTCCGTCATATACCTTTGAATCACCATCAGTTGTTATAGTAAGTGTCTTTGGTGTAACCTCAAGAATTCCTTCATCCTTTATTATTGATTCAAATGCTTCGTTACAAGTATTTCCTGCTTTGTCTTTGATTTCAAAGGAATCATCAATCAAGTTGTCACAAGTACCTACATCGGTCTGGCTTCCTGTTGCTGTTGCTTCAACTGTGAATCCTTCTGGAAGTCCTTCGTAAGTTACTGTAGGATTAGTAAGCGCTTGTCCATCGTAAGCTTTGCTACCACCTTTAGATATCAATTTTAGTGTCTGAGCTATCTTTTTAACTTCAAGTGTTCCTAAACTTTCTTCAATACTATAGTTACCACTATTTACAGTTCCCCACTCAATTGAATAAGTATTCTCAGATTTTCCTACATTTGTCTGGCTTCCTGTTGCTGTGATTGTAACTATAGATTCATCTGTGCTTGCAAGGTTTTCAATTGATGCTTCGTCTTTTGTAAGAGGAAGTCCATCATATTCTTTTTCTGCACTACCAGTTGAAACTGTTATTGTTCTCTTTGTTACTTCAAGTGTTCCTGTAACTGTAGTTATACCAGTAAAGCTTTCTGTCTCATCTTTACCATCTTTATTGAGAATCTTATAGCCGTCATTTACGGTATTACTAGATGATCCAACATCGGTCTGGCTTCCTGTTGCTGTTGCTTCAACTGTAAATCCTTCTGGAAGTCCTGTTGCTGTTACTGTACTATTCGTAAGTGGTGTTCCGTCATATTCTTTTTCTGCGGAACCTGCTGTAAGTACAATCTCAAGAGAACCATTTGTTGTAACCTTCAGTGTACCAAGATTATATGTAACCTTGTAATTATCCTTATTGGTATCGCCCCAAGCTACATTACATGTATTATCGCTATGTCCAACTTCTGTCTGGCTTCCTGTTGCTGTTACTTTAATACTATCTGTTTCTGCAAGACCATTTACTGATGTTTCACTACTAGTAAGCTCTGTTCCGTCATATTCTTTTTCTGCAGAACCTGTACCAATAGTAAGTTCTCTTTGAGTAACTGTTAATGTTCCATTAGTAACCTTAACATTAGTGAAATTTCCTGTCTTATCTGAACCGTCTTCTCTTAACAAAATCTGATAAGATTTAAGAATATTCTCCTTGGTTCCAACATCTGTTATAGAACCTTCTACAGTTGCCTTAACTTCAAATATAGTATTATCTAGAACACCAAGTGTTACTATATTATTTGTTAAAGGTTTTCCATCGTATACTTTTTCACTTGAACCTACTGTAAGTGTTACCTCAACATTACTTTCATTAACTGTTAATACGCCCAAGTCTTCTGAAACAGTATAGTTACCTTCCTTTGCATTACTCCAGGTAATAGTATATGTATTATTACTATGACCAACTTCTGTCTGGCTTCCTGTTGCCTTAATTGTTGCATCCTCTCCGTCTGCAAATCCAGATATAGATGCTTCATCTTTTGTAAGAGGCTTTCCATCATATAACTTTGAATCAGAACCAGTTGTTACTGTCAATGTTCTTGGAGTTACTTCAAGAATTCCGGACTCTTTTTGAATATCTGTGAAACTAGAAGTTCTATCTTCGCCTTCAGAATTCTTAATTACATATCCATCATCAACAGTATTATCGCCTTTACCAACATTTGTCTGACTTCCTGTTGCTGTTGCTTCAACTGTGAATCCTTCTGGAAGTCCTGTTGCTGTTACTGTACTATTAGTGAGCGGTTTTCCATCATATACCTTATTATCTGAAGCTGCTGTAAGTGTGATTGTTGCAGTGTTCTTTTTAACAATAAGCTTACCTATTGATTTTTCTTTAATAGAATAGTTATCTTTATTAACTGTTCCCCAATCAATAGATTCGGTATTATCGCTCTCACCTACTTCTGTCTGACTTCCAACACCTTTAATCTTTACTATTGCCTCATCAGAAGCGATTAGACCGGTTATAGAAGCTGTTTCACAAGTAAGAGGTTTTCCATCGTATTCTTTTTCGGCACCTTCTGTTTTATAAGAAATTTCTATAGGTGTAATCTCAAGTTCATTACAACCTTGTGTTCCAAGAACAAATGTTACATCATGATATTTAGTGCTAAGATTTGTGAACTTAGATACATCTATAGCAGTTGTATATGATGCAAGATTTCCTGAAGTATCTTTCTTAACATTTTTTCCGGTTACCTTGAAGTCATCAGTACAAGAGTATGAGCTTTCTGTATAATCTGAAAGAACTACTCCATTTGCCTCTGCTCTTAATGTATATCCTGAAACAAAATGATCATCGCCATCGTAAGGATGTGTCTCTTTAGAGCCTTCAACATAAACAGTTACAGGCAAAGTCTTATACAAAACATTTATAACATTTGCATCTCCCTTTTGTACTACAAAAGGAATATCTCCCTGCTGAACACCATCTGCATATTCTGCGCCTGCAGCTTCTTTCTTCCAGTTAAGCTGTCCTTCAGCAGTATCAACTGTAAGTGTAATCTCTGTAAGTGCATCAACTGTAACTGAACTTGATGTGCCAAGAAGATTGTTTTCAGAAACAGAATCTTTATAATACTTAACTACATATGATCCTGTCTGTTTCTTCCATATAGCATAAAGAGTATTTCCACTTAAAATGTTTTTGTTAGCATCATATATAACACCATTGTTATCAGCTGCTATAAACTTATATCCAGGCTTTACGAGTTCTGTTTCTGCATCCTTATCAGTATTCCATCCAAGGAAGTCATATCCAGGTCTTGAGAATCCTGTCTGATCTAATGTTGCTGCCGCAATTGATTCATTAACTTTAAGTTTAGGGCTTATAACATACTGCGGGAATGCTGATTCTCCACTATCTAAAGTGTAATTACAATCATATATAATAGTGGTATTTTCTGTAGGACCTTCACCAAGCTCTACGTATACTGCAACAATATTTACTTTTCCATTTTCAATATAATCACCTTGAATCTGGAAACTATTATTTGGATAGTATACCTTAGCACTTGGATCTTTTTCAATTTTCCATCCTATAAAAATGAAATTACTGTCAATAGTGTCAGGACGTGCTGCAACAACTACCCATGAATCACCTGCATAGTCATACTGATCAGGCTGAGCATTGTTATCAAAGCTTCCATGAGGAGCTGCAATATAGTTAAGTTTATAGGTACCTGGTTTACGCCACATAGCTATAAGTTCAACATCTCTATTTGGCTGACCATATTCATATGGAAGATTTGTTGCCTTATCAAACCATCCTATGAGTTCATATCCTTCTTTACTTACACTCTGCGTAAGCGTTTCTTTACTAACTTCTTCAAATTTTCCTTTCGACTCATCATATCTTAATGTAAACTCTGTACCGGCTGTGTATATACCTCCGTTAGGATCAAGTTTTACATGATACTCTAATGGTTTGTAATATGCAAAAAGAACTTTATCAGCTGCTGGCATTTCGGAATTCCAGTCAAACTTCTTCTGACCACCTTCGTCTTCATACCATCCTTGGAACTCAAAGCCTTGCTTTTTAGGCATATCCTGGGCTTTAGGTGCAAGAGCTTCATACTCAGAAAGGTTCTTTTCATATGGAATAGCTGCAAAACTACTGTCTGCAGAAATACTGTCTGTTCCATTCTTGAACTCAAGAGCATATTTATTTCTTGCAAATCGTATTCTTATATCGCCTTGTGTTACTATTGTATCGTTTGGTTTTACTTTTTTCCATGAAGACCATGTTGTAGAATAGCTTTCTTTTTTATAGCTTGCTTCATCCAAAGAAAAACCATTATACTTATCTGTTACATAAAATGTTCCACCAGAAAAGAATACAACATCTGTAGCTAATGCTGAATCAGCCACTGATTCAATCTCAGGATATGTTCCATCAATTTTTTGCTTTATAAAAAAGATGCTAAGATTTACATTTTCTTTGTCTTTTGCATACAAATCAAGAGTATCGCTTCCAGAAGACACCTGATGCGTCAAAAATGCATCAAGTAATACCAGTCGTGTTCCGCTTCCATAATGCTGGTTTCCTTGGTCTGTATGCCCTTCATAATACAGATAGTCACTTGGCCAAGTATAATTATTCTGTTTTAATGTCTGACCATATAGTCCTTCAAATGTATGTATTGGTGCCCATCTTGTGCCATTATGCTTGTTAAACCTTATAATAACTTTAACTCTATCGAAATAAACATTTATTACTGTATCACCCTGAGGGCGCACTACACCTGTCGCTGTGCTGTCACCTGTTGTAGGAACATTTTTACCATTTTTATTTCTTACAATCTCATACCAGCTGTAGCTAAATCCTTCTGAACCTTCGTTCTTGTATGGATTAACATTATTCTCGCCAAGAGCAGAACCTGTTGTTCCGTTAACAACAATTGTCTTCTTATAGTCATAGCTCTTATCAGCATTATTTGTTGTAGTCTTGCTATCAGAAATCTTTTGCTGCCATATTACAACAGAATACTGAGTGTCTGACTTTGCAGTCCACTTTGCATATAGAGTTATATTTTCAGTCAGTTCACCGCTCCATGCAAATTTCTGGCCGGAAACCTGTCCATCTCCATTTCCTTTTTGCTTGTACCATCCGCCAAAAATATACCCTCTTCTATTAGGAGCTATCGGCTCTTTACCGCTTAATGATTCTCCATGCTTAACGAAAATAGGGCTTGTGTAATCAGCACCTCCGCCTACACCACCATCGTTCTCATCAAACGTAATCCAGTGTGCTGTTACAACAACTGCATATACAGTCTTCACCTTTGTAACATCAACTTCTTCAACTGTTGTACGATTATCCTGAGCTGCACCTTCAACCGGTGGTTCTGTAGACCATCCTTCAAAAGCATCTTCTGCATTCTTAGGTGTTACAATAACTCCCTGAGTTGAAATTTTCTTATCAGAGGAATCATTAACAACGATTTTACTCTTAACCTGAACTACCTCTTTATCAGGTCCTATAAATGTAACATAGTAAGTTGTTTCAATCTTTGCATATACTTTTATAACTTCACGTGATGTAATCTCTTCTGTAATTTCTCCAAATGTTATTTCGTCTTTGAATTTACCATCTTCATCTTTGGTATACCAACCATAAAATACTTTTTTGTCACTGTTCTCACCAGTGAATTTTGGAATTCCAGGATTGTGGAGAGTATCACCTTTCTTTACAATCTGAGTATTAAATGGTGTTGTTTCATCTTCTGAATAGAATTCATATGTACGTGTTGCTTTTGTATCAGTGCTATCTTGTGAAGAACTATCTCCTTCACCTGCCACAATAAATATAGAAAACTGATTAGTATCAAATGTTGCACTAACCGCATTTCCTTTTGAATCCTGGTTAACATTTGCGCTTATTTTCTCAACATCACCTTTATGATCATGAAGTACGCTAAATGAATCACCTTCGATAGCTTTTTCCAAAGAAATGCTTACATGTACATACTTATTGTCGGCTGGTTGAATTTCTTTTCCTTCATATATAAAAGTAATATCAACACCCTTTGCCGAAGTAACTTTTTCACCAAGTTCTTCTTTTGCGGTTTCAAGAGCCTGTGAATCTGAAATTGCATTAATGGACAATTCTGTTCCTGCCGGGAAAATACCTACTTCAGCATTAACTGAAACAACCATTCCGCCCTTATGAACATCAGAAACCTTTATTGCAGGCATCTTATCTTCAATATTCTCAACAGCTTTAAACTTTGCTGTAAATGTGATGTCCTTATTAATATTAGAAGGAACATATTCTTCATTAGTACCTACAACTTTTCCTTCTTCATTAATCCAGGCTTCAAACTCATACTTATCGTTCCACGCTACAGCTCTAGATCCTTTAAATTTAGCTCCTTCAGCATTTATGTCTATAGTTTCACTACTAGTTGTAACACTTCCACCCTTAGAAGCTTTATATGTTACTGTTACATATTGTTCTATGACTGTTTTTTCAAATACTGCTGTATAAACAGTATCTTTATCAATATTAGAAGGTACAAAAACATTTTCTGTTGAAACTACATTTCCATCCGAATCTTTCCAGTTTACAAATTTGTATCCTTCATTTGCTATAGCTTCAGATCCTGAAAAAGTAGCTGCTTCATCATTTAAATTGACTGACTCAGTCGCAACACTTACAATACCGCCTTCTGTTGCTTCGTAAGTCACTGTTACAATTTTTGTTTCAAGTTCTTCTTTATTATCTTCTTCTACTGAAGTTTCTGCAGTTGAAGCTGATGATGCTTCAGTTGCTTCACCATTTATAGAAGCATCTTGATTTGCATTATTTGCTTCTTCCTCTGCCGTACCCGCAGCTTCAGACGATGAAGATTCATCTTCCTTAGGTGCTTCCTGAATTTCTTCAGGAGTTATCTCTACCTCATCTACTTCTGGTTTCTCATTTTCTGTTGCTGCTTCTGTCTCTGGTTGTTCTGTGATGGACTCAGATTCTTGTTCTGTAATCACAGTTGCCTGCTGAGTAGCAGAATCATCATTACAATCTTCTGCATAGGCTGACATCAGATTACTGAAGAACATAGTAAAAACAAGAATACTCGTCATCAAAAATGACAGAATACGATTCCTTTTCCTACGCTTCATAAATCATCCCTCCATTTTTTTGTACCTTTTTTAGCGAAAAAACGACAACTAACTGTTTTTATTATACAAAAAAACCTATCACTCAAATCATCATAATTAATTTATATTTTGTTTATCGAAAACTTATAGACTTTTTATTGATAGTTTCTTTTTACGCTTTACTTTTAAGGCGTTTTGCCTAAATAAAGCCCGTTTAGTTTCCGTATTTTAAAAAAAATAATACTTGTGGAAATATTAGTAAAATGAAACTTTTTGGAACTAAGAAAAGATAAATAATAATGACTATTATAGTCAAATTAGTAAATAACTCGTAAACTTGGCGAATTACTTCATTTTATATGCTTTATATATCAAGTCATTCCATAATAAGCATTTATGGAATGACTATAATGCCTAATAACGTATACTGCTATAATTCCTATATAGGTACTAGTTTAATCCTTATGATTTCATAGAGAAATTAACTGCATCTGCAATACAATCTCCGCTCACAAGCTTTTTTGCTTTTGTAAAAGAATGAATACGTAAAAACGAAAGCCCGGTATAATCGCTTATCGCATTGGCGTCAGCCCCTGTTTGCAACAAGTCGAGAATTGCACGACTTCTTAAGTCTTTTAACGTATATTTCTCGTCAACTTTAGCAGCTTTGATTATTTTACTCACAGCAACATCTAAGTTTTTCAACGTTAAAGGTCCTTTTCTTGAATTAAAAAATATGTGCCCCTGTGAATCAGCTTCAACTGTTTCAAGATATTTTTCTAATATAGAAGAAACATCTTTTGGTAATTGAACATATCTATCATCCTTAAAATCTGACGTTGCAGCAAAATGTAAAAAAGTATTTCCTTCTTCATCTACTATTATCGAATTTTTTCGAATACGCAAGATATTGGTTGCACTAAGCCCAACTCTAGTAGCAAGTGACAAAATCAAATAAAACATATAATTTGATCTAGCTGAACTCATGATTTTATCTAGTTCTTTCAAACTTGGTATTGATTTTGGATTTATAGAATCATCTGGCTGCATCAATCTAGGAATTTTCAAAAAAACATTTTCTTTCAGTTTATCAGGAAAAGTATCAATAATATAATTTGAAACAGTCCTATAGCAAGAAAATCTAACATTTGCTGTCTTTCTGGATAACTTGCCATCATTGTATTGAGAAATTAAGTAATCCTGATATTTCTTTGCATCTTCATAAGTAATTCTCAAAAAATCTTTTTTAGTATAATTACAGATTAGATTAATGTATCCGCAGTATTCATAAAATGTTCTTTCATTACTACAAACAGAAATATAAGTCTGCAATATATCAGTAAACTCTTTAGTACAATACTCACTTAATTTTCTCAATTCTTCCCCCTACCTGATGGCAACAATTTCTAGCTTTGGGTTTTCCATAAGATCAACATAATCATCTCCACATTTTACTGTTGGTCTCGAATATCTGTTAGGATTTATATAAACTATGTCACCAACTCTTCCGTCACTTAGCTGCAATTTTGTCTGTCTGTATGTTTCAACAACGTTTTTGCAAAAAGTAATTATGGCATCTGGATTGTATTTTTGCAAGCCTTCTTCTTCAAAAATTTTCAAAGCAGTAAACGGGCATAATGGACCACGATAGACTCTTGCAGAAGTCATAGCATCATATACATCTGCTACAGCTACAATTCCAGCAAACTCATCTATTTCATTACCTACAAGTTTATATGGGTATCCGCTTCCATCATATCTTTCATGATGCATTAAAGCAGCGTTTTGTATATGATCATTCATACTTAGATTTTTTAATATATTATATCCGATAATCGGATGTTTTTTCACTTCTTCATATTCTTCATCTGTAAGTTTATCTGGTTTAGTAATAATCTTATCCGATATTCTCATCTTGCCTATATCATGAAGCATTCCTGATGCTGTCAATATCTCTAAATCAGAATCCGACATCTTCATCCATTTTCCAAGAACAAGACTTATAAGTCCAACATTTATGCAATGAACATATGTTGCATCGTCATAAAGTCTTAGCAAGTGAATCATCGCAAACAAATCATGAACATTAGGTGCCTCTAAAAAAAGATCAAATAGCGGTGAAACAAGCTCCGGAATCTGAACCTTTTCATCTTTTTCAATGATTTCATTTATCATTGTTTTAAAGCTGAATACGCATCCATCAAAATCATCTTTAAACTGTTTAAACTCTTTTCTCTGCATAAGAAGTTCAGAGTATGATGGAGCATCGCTTCCAGGTTCAAAATCAATGTTCTCTTCGATAAGAACACTAACCACAGAATAATAAGACAAACGCGTAATATCTAGATCATCCAATATATGCCCTTTTTCGAGCAATAAAGTATTATCTGACATTCCATATACATTTTCAGCAATGCACATTCCCGGACGTAATTTTGAACGTAATAATCGCTTCATAATCTATCTTCCTTTAAACATGGATAGCTACTTTTTTATTTTATAACTTTAAGTTTATAAACGCAATACTGTTAATAATATTACTTTAGAAAAAACAGGAGTCGGTTTACTTCTTATTCTAAATAAACCGACTCCTCAAAATTCATTGTCCATTGGAGTGTACCTCATATGAAATTGTTTTTAATGTTTCCTTATATATCAAAAAAGCAAATTCGTTGGAACCAATAAAGTATTATTACCACCGTTCCTGAATTTTTCTAAGAGTCCGAAAGCAACTTCTCCAGTTAGGTGAAGCATCGCCGCCATCCCTTTGAAGTCCTTTCGTTCAATTATCAAAAACTAATTAGGTGAAGCATCGCCACCATCTCGCATTTTGTGATAATTGGTTTTTCTCTTCGCTTTTCTTGATTATAATTTATCATATTGACGACTCCGTGTCAAGCACTTTTTAATTTTTGATGTCATTATGTACATTAAAT
>Ga0256870_1000940_pt1 | contig 11731 bp, 7 predicted proteins | sample RumenRJG_06RNA_FD_186079 | JGI IMG/M metagenome (GOLD analysis project Ga0256870, IMG submission 186079) | Metatranscriptome of bovine rumen microbial communities from Lethbridge, Alberta, Canada - Rumen RJG_06 (Metagenome Metatranscriptome) | ecosystem: Host-associated > Mammals > Digestive...
GTTCATAATACCATCTAGGAGAGAGAAAAATGGGTGCGCAAAGTCAGACTGAAGAGGTACTTAGAAAAATACATGTTTTATTTGCAAAGGCTGAGCCATACGAGAATAGCAGTCGTCGTGTTATTGTAGACAAAAACGACTTAATGGATTTATTAAAGGAGCTTAACTCCTGTATGTATAGCATGATGGATGAGTATGAACTCACCCAGTCCAGCCGAGATAAGGCTACCAGAGAGCAGAAAAAACGTGGAGATGATATCCTCTTTGATGCGAGAAAAGAAGCGGATGACATTTATGCAGCGGCAATGATGTATACCGACAGAGCCTTAAAGAATATCCAAGATAGCATGTTAGATGCGTCACGAAAACTCGAGAGTCTTATGGAGTCAACAAAAGAAACCATGGAAGAGCAACGCTCCAAGGTGCAGAGTGATCAGCTAGAAGCTAGAGCACGACTACAGGACATGGTGGATTCAGATAAGTATATGAGACTGATTCAGGATGAGAATATTCGTCTTGAAAAGGAGAAGGATCAGACGACGATGGATACTTCTGCTTTAGACGATGGTCCAGACTATTCAGCAATTAAGCCTGAAATACATATCAATGAAGCTTACCTTCAGAGAACTGGTATGAATGTCCCAGGAGAAGAGGAGGAAAGCAAGGATCATTCGGATGAAAAAGTGGATGATATTACCTTGCCGGAAATTGAGCTACCGGCAGATTTAAAGATGGATCTAAACCTAGATGATTCAAGTCTAGATATAGATAAAAAGGAAAAAGATGAAAAGAAGAGTTTTCGGATTGGAAGCATCTTCGGAAAAGACTGATTGGGAGAAAAGAAATGAAACTTTATGACAACGGCGTGTACCTAGTAAATGGAACAGAAATTGTTGAAAATGTTCAGGGTGCATCTGAAAGAATCAAGCAAATTACGGGAAGAGAAGTAGCTCTAGATGTAGCGAAAAAGGGAACAATTGCATCCCATATACTGAATGCCCACAATGTCTCTGGGAATCAAGAACATCTACAGATTAAGTTTGATAAGTTGACATCTCATGACATTACTTATGTTGGAATTATTCAGACTGCAAGAGCATCAGGATTAGAGAGATTCCCGATTCCTTATGTACTAACCAATTGCCACAATAGTCTGTGTGCAGTAGGCGGTACTATTAATGAAGATGACCACATGTTTGGTCTGACTGCAGCAAAAAAGTATGGCGGAATCTATGTTCCTCCTCATCAGGCGGTGATTCATCAATTTGCCCGTGAGATGCTTGCATCCTGCGGACAAATGATTTTAGGATCCGACTCCCATACACGTTATGGTGCATTAGGTACCATGGCAATGGGTGAAGGTGGTCCAGAGTTAGTTAAGCAATTACTGCAGAGGACTTATGACATAGATGCACCAGATGTAATCGCGGTTTATCTTTCTGGAAAACCAGAAAAGGGCGTAGGACCTCAGGATATAGCGCTGGCTATTATCGGAGAAGTGTTCGACCGCGGCTATGTCAAGAATAAGGTAATGGAGTTCGTAGGACCTGGTGTGGCTAATCTGTCCGTAGATTTCCGAATTGGTGTCGATGTAATGACTACAGAGACCACGTGTCTGTCCTCTATCTGGAGAACGGATGATAAGGTAAAGGATTTCTATGAGATCCACAACCGGCCACAGGATTATATGGAACTGAATCCTGAAGCAATTGCTTATTATGATGGATGTATTGAAATTGACTTGTCAGAAATTAAGCCAATGATTGCTATGCCATTCCACCCAAGCAATACATACACGATCGAAGAGGTGAATGCTAACCTTGGAGATATCCTGAATGATGTTGAAAAGAGAGCTCGAGTTAGCTTTGGTAATAAGATTGATTATTCTCTTCAGGATAAGATTCGAAACGGACGATTATACTGCGATCAGGGTATTATCGCAGGATGTGCAGGTGGCGGATATGAGAATATCACAGATGCTGCTGATATCCTTAGAGGGAAGAGCATTGGTGCAGATGCATTTACACTAAGCGTGTATCCTGCAAGTATGCCGATATATATGGAATTGCTTCGTAATGGATGTGCTGCAGATATTATGGAAACAGGTGCGGTATTTAAGACTGCTTTCTGTGGACCTTGCTTCGGCGCGGGAGATACACCAGCCAATAACGGATTCTCTATTCGTCACTCCACACGTAACTTCCCGAATAGAGAAGGATCTAAGGTACAGAGTGGACAGATTGCATCTGTTGCACTTATGGATGCTAGATCGATTGCAGCAACAGCAGCAAACCAGGGCTACCTGACACCTGCAACAGATGTGGATTGCGATTTTACAAAACCAAAGTATTTCTTCGACAAGGGAATCTATGAGCGCCGCGTATTTGATAGTAAGGGCCAGGCAGATCCAAGCGTAGAATTGCAGTTTGGACCAAATATTAAGGACTGGCCGAAGATGGAAAGACTGCCAGAGAACTTGATTCTCAAGGTTGTATCCGAGATCCATGATCCAGTTACCACCACCGATGAGCTTATTCCTTCAGGCGAGACATCTTCCTACCGTTCTAACCCATTAGGACTTGCAGAATTCACATTATCTAGAAAAGATCCTGCGTATGTAGGTCGAGCAAAGGAAGTCCAGAAGGCTGAGAAGGCATTGGTAGAAGGCACTAATCCAGTAGATGCATTACCAGAAATGGCTACTGTTTTTGACACAATTGAAAAGTCATTCGATAATGCCAAGGAATCCTTAGGTATTGGAAGTACAATTTTTGCAGTAAAGCCTGGCGATGGATCTGCAAGAGAGCAAGCTGCATCTTGCCAGAAGGTGCTTGGCGGATGGGCGAATATTTCAAATGAGTATGCGACAAAGCGTTACCGCAGCAACTTAATTAACTGGGGAATGCTTCCATTCCGTATTGCTAAGGGAGATCTTCCATTTAAGAATTGTGATTATCTGTTCATTCCAGGAATCCGTCAGGCGGTAATCGATAAAAAGGAAGAATTCACAGCATATGTAGTATCTAATGGTGAATTACATCCATTTACACTCACAATGGATCCATTAACGGATGACGAGCGTAAAATTATCTTACGTGGTTGTTTAATCAACTACTATAAAGAGGAGAAATAATTTCGTGGCAACTTCTGGAAAACCGGATATTCGGTGGGATAAACAATCGAATAGAGACGAAATACAGCGATATTTAGCTATGGGCGGTGTTCTATTTCTCACCTGTACCCTGATTATTATTTTCTACTTTTGTGTGAAAAGATATGACGGATTAAAAGCCGGATGGGATGGATTTGTTAGAGTACTTGCGCCATTTTTATTAGGTGCAGTAATGGCATTCGTGATGGATCCAACCATGAGATGGATTGAAAGACATCTGCTGAATCGATTGCTCCCCAAGGCGAAAAACAAACGGAAAACGCGACACAGAATCCGACTGTTTGCAGCTTCTATTGCAATAATAATTCTCTTGGGAATAATTGTTTTGTTTCTGTCATTTGTAATCCCTCAGGTGGTTAGCAATCTGACCTACATTTATAACCATTTAGAGAAGCAGTTAGTCGGAGTTATTGACTGGGCGAATCAGATATCAGGCTACCGCTTCGATGACACGATGCAAGAGGCGAGAAAGCCCGAGAATATTCATAATTTTCTCCAGAAGTTTACAGACTTCGTCCAGAACTATTTGAACTGGAATAAGCAGAGTCAGATGATTTCAGACCTGACGGCTGTGGGTATGAATGTTGGTAGAGGAATCGTAGCATTCCTGATTGGAATTGTTGCATCAATCTATATTCTTACAGACAAAGAGAAATTTAAGTGTCAAATCAAGCAAATAATATTTGGTGTATTTAAGCCCAAGACTTCAAAAGTAGTCATGGAGGTTTTGAGAAAGGCACTGGATATTTTCTACGGATTCATTGTTGGAAAAATAATTGATTCCGCAATCATAGGAGTAATCTGTTATGTCTGTATGCTGATATTCCAGATGCCATACCCTGTATTGGTTTCCGTAATAGTAGGCGTTACGAATGTCATTCCAATATTTGGACCATATATTGGTGCAGTTCCTACAGTAACCATGATCTTTTTCATGAACCCGATGAAGGGGATCTACTTTCTGATATTTATTATTGTCCTGCAGCAGATTGACGGTAATATTATCGGCCCGAAGATTCTGGGTGACTCCACGGGGATATCATCCTTTTGGGTACTATTTTCAATTGTGGTCGGCGGTGGACTGTTTGGATTCTTCGGTATGCTAATCGGAGTTCCAACAATGGCCCTTATTTACTATATCTGCAAGCGTCTCTTTGGTCACCTCGCAGTCCAGAGAGGATTGCCGAGAGATACAAGGGCGTATATAAATGTAGACCATGTTGAAGATACTGGGTTAATACTCCATACTCCGGAAGCAGAAGAGAAAAAAGAAGAAACTGACAAAGAGGAAGACAAAGAAGAAGACAAAGAAGACTAATTCCTTAGAACAGACAAAAGTAACGAGTGATGATTTTTGAGGTGTATAGCATTGGATAAAGATTACCGCGAGAAAATCGAAGAAATCGCTGAACTGGCAAAAACAGAAGATAGAGAAGCAGCTCTGCTTGAATTAGATGGAATGAATTGGAGAAAAATTCATAATGTAAATATTCTCCTAAAGGCATCTAAAGTGTATGAAGAAGCTGATCGATTTGATGATGCCAGAGATTTGCTTGAGATGGCACATGAGAGATCTCCTATTGGACGGCTTGTAATATTCCAGCTTGCTTTGTTGTGCATAAAAATGGGAGATTTGGAGTCAGCGAAGGCATACTATGATGACTATGTCTCCATTGCACCAAATGAATATCGAAAATATATCATTAAGTATCGTCTAAGTCAGGCTCGCGGTGCCGATGAGTATACCCTGATTGCGGTTCTTGAGGAACTAAAGAATACAGAGTTTATCGAAGAGTGGGCATATGAACTTGCTTGCTTATATCATAAGACACAACAGGTAGAAAAGTGTGTGGACTTATGTGATGAACTAGCACTTTATTATGGAGACGGTCCATACGTAGAGAAGGCATTGGAATTGAAGATGCTGTATCAACCTCTTAGCAAAGAGCAGGAGGAACAGTATCGTGCGCTCCAGAGAAATGAAAACTATATTTACAGTGGAAATACAGCAGTAAAGCAAGTTCAGCCAAACACAATTCCAACTGTAGAATTGCCACCAGAGAGATTCGATACAGTGAATCTTCAAGCAGAGATTAAGAAGAATATCGATGAGATTATGAATGCTACAGAAACAGGTGCTGTTTCTGAAAACATGGAAATCATCAAGGAATTAGCTGGAGAAATCCCATATTTAACTGTTCCTGAGGAAAAAGAAGAGCCAGAAGCAAAGGAGACTGAGACAGCTGAAGATAGTTTGATGCAGAGTTATCAAAAGTATCTGTCAGAAGAATACGATGGACAAATCAGTATGAATCTCCCTGAGGAAGGTCAGCCGGAAGACGTACAAATCGATGGCCAGATGACTATTCAAGATGTAATAGAAAACTGGGAAAAGACTCGACGGGCAGCAGAGGCTGCTTTAAATGATGCTGAGCAGGAAAAACTAGAAACAGAAAAAGCGAAAGCATTGAAAGAAGCAACTCACATTATGAACCGTTTGGAAAATGTCATTCCTAAGTTAGACGCTGGAGTACAGCCCAAGGAACTACTGAAGGAAGAGTACTTATCCAAGAATCCACAAACCGATGTAAGTGAAGCAGCGAAGAAAGATGGTGAGGGCTTTGGCCTAGGTCTACATACACCAGTGATTTCTCCTAATGAGGCTGGACACGAAGAGGGAATCGGTAAGATCCTTGGATCTGTTCCAAAGGGACTTCTAGATGAAGAGGAAGAAAAATTAGCGGATGATTGGTTGCCACCTCATCTAGAAAGTGAAGTGGCGGAGAATACAGAGTTTGAAAACGAGGACGAAGACGTGAATTTACAAGATGCCAGCCGAATTATGGAGGGCGTTAATGATATGCTCCAGAGAGAAATCGATCGCTTGACTGGAGATAGTGACTTGAAGATGGATCTTGATGAGGTTGAAATCCCAAGAGCACCAGAAGCAGAAGAATTAGATGAAGTCGTTGAATCAGAAGACGAAGAAGTAGACGAGACACCAGACGATCAGCAGGTTCTAGCAGATACCATTGTTGCATTGATGAATGAGGAAGAAGAAACTGCTGAGCCGGTAGAGGAATTCGAAGAAGAGTACCAGGAGCCAGAAGCAGCAGAAGAAATCGAAGAACTTGAAACAGAGGAAGAAGAGATCGAGAATCAGATTGCTGAAGATGAAGAAACCCTTGAAAATGTAGGCGGTATGGCTGAAGAGGGTCCAGATAGCGACATTAATATTGATCTAGGAGAAATAAAAACCAAGGAAGAAGAACCAGAACTCGGCCTTACACAAAGTATCTCAGCTGCACTGCAAAGCGCAGCTACGCAAATTGAAGAGACCAAGGTTGATGATTCAGTAGAAGAAACTGATAAAAATGAAAGTGAGTTAAATGATAAAGTAGTGCTTACTGAAGAGGAGCAGGATTTATTCACTTATTTCACTCCAATTGAAGGCTTAGAAGATGCAATATGTAATTCCATCAGAGGAGCGGGTCAGAGATTGTTATCTCGTGAGCCAATTTCGACTGGTAATATTGCAATTATTGGTGGTAATGGAAGCGGCAAGACAACACTGGCCAAGGGCCTGATTCGAGTGCTCCAGGGTAGATTTAATAAGCCTAAGAACAATGTGGGTAGAATCGATGGCGATAAGCTAAATGATAAAGACATTCAGGCGCTTTATGATCGAGTTCGTGGCGGATGTCTTGTAATTGAAAAGGCTGGCGAATTAAGCCTAGAGACAGCCGTTTCTCTATCCCTGATTATGGATAACGACCAGGAGAGAACCCTTGTAATTATTGAGGATAATCGTAAGGGAATTGATCGTGCACTTAGCTTAAATGGTCAATTTGCCAAGAAATTCACGGAGAAAATTACGATCCCGGTATTTACCGTGGAGGAACTAGTTAACTTTGGTAAGACCTATGCAGCAGATAATGGGTACGTAATTGACGAGATGGGTGTGTTGGCGATGTATGATCGAATCAATAGCATCCAGCGTTTAGATCGTCCTACTTATCTCACTGATGTAAAGGAAATTATGGATGAAGCAATTGAAAAAGCCTCTAAGAAGAGCTTTTTCCATCGTAGAAGATCCAATGAAGAGGGACTATCTGTATTAATTGAAAAAGATTTTCTGTAATCGTTAATTTCCGAAGGGGGGATAATAATGAATCAGTATTTTTCGGATTATGATATGTACCTATTTGGTCAGGGGACTCACTATGATATTTATCGTAAGTTAGGGGTGCATCAGATAGAACGAGAAGGGGAAAAAGGGTATGTATTCGATGTTTGGGCCCCTCATGCAGAAGCAGTAAGCCTAATTGGAGAATTCAATAACTGGAATGAAGAATCCCATTACATGATGCGCCTTCACCCAGAAGAGATTGGCATATTTGAGTTATTCGTTCCAGAAGCAAGAGATGGACAGTTGTATAAATTTCTAATTCGTACATCTGATGGGAGAAAACTATATAAAGCAGATCCATTTGCTGCCATGGCTGAACTTCGCCCAGGAACAGCATCGAGAATAGCAGACCGAGAGAATTATAAATGGAATGATTCCAAATGGATTAAAAAGCGGGAGAAAAAGGAACCTTGCTATGAGTATCCTATGTCCATCTATGAGCTTCACCCAGGATCCTGGAAGCGGCATCCTGGAAGAGAAGATGATGGATTCTATACTTACAGAGAATTGGCGGAATCCCTAACCGAATATGTTACAACCATGGGATATACCCACGTTGAATTAATGGGAATTTCCGAGTATCCATTTGACGGATCATGGGGATACCAGGTGACAGGTTATTATTCTCCTACATCCAGATATGGCACGCCTGAGGATTTCTCTTACTTGGTTGACTATTTACACCAGCATGGTATTGGCGTGATTTTAGACTGGGTTCCAGCGCATTTTCCAAAGGATGATTACGGACTGGCTGAGTTCGACGGTCAGCCATTATTTGAATACGCGGATCCTAAAAAGGGCGAGCACCCTGAATGGGGGACTAAGATATTTGACTATGGAAAAAATGAAGTTAAAAACTTTTTGCTTGGTTCTGCATTAATGTGGGTTGAAAACTATCATATTGATGGATTGCGAGTAGATGCAGTGGCATCCATGCTCTATCTAGATTATGGCAAGGAAGCAGGCCAGTGGACTCCAAACCAGTATGGTGGTAATGAAAACCTAGAGGCAGTAGAATTCTTCAAGCACTTAAATACATTAATTACAGGTCGAAATCATGGTGTAGTAACCATCGCAGAAGAATCTACAGCATGGCCACAAGTGACAGGATCAGTGAAAGAGGGCGGATTAAATTTCTCCTTCAAGTGGAACATGGGATGGATGCACGATTTCCTGGACTATATGAAGTTAGATCCATACTTCAGAAAAGATAATCATCAAAAGATGACCTTTGCAATGTCATACAATGAGTCAGAGAAATACATTCTTGTTCTCTCCCATGATGAAGTGGTTCATCTGAAGTGCTCTATGATAAATAAGATGCCTGGTATAGGAGTAGATAAATTCCGAAACCTTATGGTGGGATATGCATTTATGTTTGGCCACCCTGGAAAGAAACTACTTTTCATGGGACAGGATTTTGCCCAATATCATGAATGGGATGAAAAAAAGGAACTAGACTGGTACCTACTGGAGAATCGTGAGAATAAGGCGATTCAGGACTTCGTGAAGGAGTTACTCCATATCTATAAGAAGTATCCTGCCATGTATGAACTTGATTCAACATGGGATGGATTTGAGTGGATTAACGCGAATGATTCCTATCGCAGCATCTTCTCATTTGTGCGGAAATCAAGAGATAGGAAGAATAGCCTGCTGTTTGTATGTAACTTTACCCCAGTGGCCTACGACGATTATCGTGTTGGAGTTCCGACAACAAATAAGCTGAAATTGATTTTGAACAGTGAATCAAGCAAGTTCCTGGGAACCGAGAAGAAGAGACAGGTAACATACACTCCAGAGCATCAGGAATGCGATGGTAAAGAGTATTCCATAGGATATAAGCTTCCTGCATATGGAGTGGCAGTATTTGTATTTTAAATGTAAACCACACAGTAGTCTGGCTTGGTAGCCAAGATAGAAGCAATTAGAAAGTAAGAGAATGAAATTATCGGAAATGCAACATACAATCCCTTGGAAGAAAATAATATTTCTAGGACTGATTATTCTAATTGCGATCGTGGGTTTGTGGCTTGTATCAGCTCTAAGACATTTTTCTGGTTATGATGTGGTGTCGTCACGGACACAAAAAGACGCATCTAACTCCTCCTATGTTGTATTGGGGGATAATATTGTGCGTTATGGACGAGATGGAGCGATTTATACAGATAATCAAGGGCATACTATTTGGAATGCTACTTATGAGATGACTGCTCCAGCTGTGGATACGTGCGGAGAATACCTGATCATCTACGATAAAAATGGAACCGAAGTAGAAGTGATGAATGAGACTGGCAATGTTACAGACATTACCAGCAGTTATCCAATTACTTCTGCCAAGGTATCAAAAGATGGCTCCGTAGCTGCTCTGATGCAGGATGGAACTGTTGCACACATTTCCCTGTATAATAGTCGTGCAAAAGTTATCGCATCAGGAGAGATTCATATGAATAAGGGGGGATTTCCTCTAGCAATTGCCCTATCTCCCAATGGGGATCGTCTGATGGTATCTCTGGCAGGTCTGACCAAAAAAGGGATTGGTACCACCATCAATTTTTATAGCTTCGGTAAAGCAGGTAAGGATAAGATTGACAATATGGTGGCAAGCTATGAATATCCGGGGACTTTAATCCCAGATATTGATTACTTTGACTCAGGACGGGCTGTAGCGATTGGTACAGATAAAATAATGCTGTATTCTTCAGCTGAAAAGCCTGATGTACTAAAAACCATTAAGCCTGAAATCGAAATGAAGTCAGTATTTCATAATGAAGGATATGTGGGCTACATATGCAGTAAGAAACAAGAAGACGGAAAACTCAAAGAGACAGCGGAAGTATATAGTCAAAGAGGTTTTCATAGATACAGTAAGACACTAACTAGTGAGTACTCAAAAGCAGAATTGCTCCCTACAAATGAGCTGCTGTTAGAGAATGGAACCAATGTAACACTAGTTACAATATTTGGAACTACAAGATTTAGCGCAAATCTGAAGCAAAGCTTTTCGGACTTTTTACCAATCACCAAAAATCATAGATTCTATGTAATCTATTCTGAAAAGATAGACGAGATAAAGCTACATTGATTTTATCCATAATTGAAATGTAAAACACTTGATTGGTAAAGCTACAATGATACTTTGTCAATTTTATCCCAGAAAATAGAATTGTGATTATTTTGAATAGAAATAGAAGTGAACTATTATTTCTATGAATGTAGTTTAATAAAAAATAAAAACGTATATATAATAGAAGAAACTCACAATATGGAAATAAGGGGTTGATTTATTGAATATTCTAACGATTGTATTATTAGCGATTTGCGTAGCATGTATTATTAGAGGAATAAGAAAAGGCGTATTGATGATGCTAGTTGGATTAGCATCATGGATATTCGTGCTCCTATTCGTCCCTCAGATTAGTCCAAGAATAGAAAAAGGCCTAACGGATAATAAGAAAGTGTATACCACCATCGAAACACAAGTAGATCGGTATGTTCAAAAGAAAGAGAAATCCCTAGGCACTGACACAAGTGTTAATACAACTACAAACAGTACAAATAATGTATCCAATGAGCAGAGTGAGAAGCAATCTGTAGAAGAAATGATAAACTCTCTAGGACTATCCCTACCAGATAATATGAAAGAGTCCTTGATTCGTAATGTGAATGCCATTGATGCACAAGCAAATCAGGCAACAGACAGCATAGCAAATACGGTCCGAGCAACCTTAGTATCGACGATAACCGCCTACTTTATTAAAGGAATAGCGATTATACTAACAATACTAATTGCTTATCTAATCATATTAATTGTTCAGACTATAATTAGATTCATCGGTAATATTCCAGTTCTACATGGTCTAAGTAGAGCCCTAGGAGGAATACTTGGAGGTATTGAAGGAATATTATTAGTATTTCTGATACTGTTTGTAATATCCTGTTTCGTTGGAACAGAGACTGGTGCAGCAGCCCATAAAATGGTGCAGGAAAGCCAAATATTACAATCTATAAATGGATATAATATATTTTTTAGGTTATTTTAATGAAAAGTGTTGACAGTATGGCCTGCGTTTGGTAACATACCTCATGCGCTGATGAAACAGCTTCAGCACAAATCAAGTGAGCGAATTGATTTTCGAAACATTTGAAAAAATAAAATAAAAAACTTCTTGACAGATACAGGAAAAGATAGTATCATCAATGAAGTCGGCGCGAGAGAGCGCTGAACAAAAGAACCTTGATAACTGAACAATGAAACAACCTTGAAAGATTCTAATGAGAATTTTTTAAAGAGCGCGTTATGGTAAAACATAACAAACCTTAAAGCAGTAAAGCGAAGGAAACGAATGACTAGCGCATTCGAGACCAGA
>Ga0256870_1000950_pt1 | contig 11640 bp, 8 predicted proteins | sample RumenRJG_06RNA_FD_186079 | JGI IMG/M metagenome (GOLD analysis project Ga0256870, IMG submission 186079) | Metatranscriptome of bovine rumen microbial communities from Lethbridge, Alberta, Canada - Rumen RJG_06 (Metagenome Metatranscriptome) | ecosystem: Host-associated > Mammals > Digestive...
CTATGCAGTGTTGTACTACCCTGTCTGGGTAGAATGGGAGCTTGAATATCTCCCTTTCCTTTCCATACTCTGTTTTCCTAAGGTCCACATTATATGGTGAAGGAATGAATTTGTTGTTCAGTAACTGAAACCTTAAATCCTCAATGTACCAGTCAATGTTGTTCAATACCTCTCTGACTTCCTTATATGAGTGCTTACCTTTAGCCCCATTATATATAGCCTCTCTAATAACTTCACGGCTACACATATAGTCAAAGACATTATTCACTGTTTTCATACAGTATGTATTAATTTACTAGCTTTCCGAATACAAGTATAGTACCCTTACTAACAAGCATCCACCCTCGTTGTATAGTGGCTTGTCTTTTATGTTTCACACTGCTGGTGAGGTCGCATATCCCAACACAAGTTCTGAAAAGAATCTTTATTTTTTATACATACGTTAGACTAGAACCAATGTTCGTGTTAGCATTAGAAGGAGCATTGTTGACATTAGCATTGCGTAGAACACAATTCGTGTTATTAGCATTGTTGCCAAAATGAGTGTTGTAGATATACTAACCTGTAAAGGACTTTATTAGAAAAGTTAAAAAAGGTGGGGAGTCATTCGTGGGAACAACCCCCGACCTGTATTTAGTCTGTATATCCTGCTGCCTCAGCTGCCTCAGTGATTTTAGCTACGAAGGCTGTGTAAGCCTTAACCTTAGCATCCTTGGACTTACCGATATTCAGCATGACATAATCGACATCACTCTGAGAGAACTCAGCTGCCACAGCAGCCTTAACAATACCAGTCACTGTAAGTGACTCAACACCATTGATAATATCAGCGGTGAAAACAGGAACCTCATTGCCCTCACCATCTACCTGAGAAGTCTCCTCAATAGCGATGGGAACAATAAACTTATTACCCCACTCCTTAGGAGTTGGCATTTCAGTAAAACAGCTTCTGAAAATCATAACTTTACCCTTTTATTAATTAAAGACCTTTGAAAATGGGGGAGGAATACTCGCTCCTCAATGCTAAGAGCATCCCTCCTCCAAATGTTATCTTTAGTCTTGCAGTGTAACGTGTAGACCAGAACCAACGCCCGTGCTAGCAGAAGAAGGAGCATAGTAGACACCAGCAGCGCGCAGAACACAAGTCGTGGAATCAGCATCGCCGCCAAAACGAGCGCACTTCCTCTGATAGATGTTCTCAGCAAGAGCTGATGTGTCACCCCATACACCTGATGACTCATAGTTGTCTCTACCTGCTACACTTGGAGCATCAGCAGTGATACCAAGAGATACACCATTGAAGGTCATCTGCCTTGTACCATAACCACCAACACCAAATGCGCCTACAAAGTCATAAGCCTGCTCAAATGCAAACTGACCCTTAGTGGTCTTGTTAGTCTCATCGGAGTCTGCCATGATACCAGCAATGCTCTTAGCCCTGTACAGCTCATGTACCAGGTTAGTACCATTGAAGTATCTCAGTACATCATAACCAGACAGATGCTGGTTCAGATGACCCCAAAGCCTTGTTCTACCTCTCCATACTGGAACTCTCAGTACAAAGTCAATGTTAGCTGAAACAGGAGCACCTTCCTGTGTGAGGCTGATGTTTGCTACAATGCTAAATGTCTTTGTCCAGATACCAGTCATAACACCATCTGCAATACCCTGAACATTGTCACCATCAGCGTTCTTTACTGCCTCAAGAGCACCACCAGCAGAAACTGCTCTCTGAGCCTCAAGACACTTCAGAAGTGGGCTGTAACCATTGAGCAGTGCCCAAAGAGCTACACCAGCCTGACCCTGAGTTGGGAATACTGTAGTACCAAATGTTGCATAAGTATAGGTGTTACCACCATCAAAGGTAATCCTAGCACCACTAACCTTACCCCATGTCTCTGCTGTAGGAGCAATGTTACTTGAAATACCATGACCAAGCAGGTTATTGAGCTGCTTTGTCCTGAACTCAATAAACATAAATGCCTGAAGCAGTTCAAGGTCAAAGTTGTTGTAAGGTGCATAAGGAGTGTTCTTGGTAGACACAGAGTTCTTAGCCCTAGCAGCTGCCTCATAGCCATACCTCGAAGTAGAAGTTCTTGGGAAACCACCTGCGGCAGTAGCATCACCTAGACCACTCTCACCAAGGTTGGTAACAGCAGCATTGGCAGCACCCTGAGTACCAACTACGTTCTCATTGTAGATACTCCTTGACTTGCCATCCTGAATGGTAACATAGTCAGGTGAGTCACCCATTGGGTCAAAGGCAATAGCCTCATCACCATCATAAGTGAATGGAGCATCACTCACAATGAATCTCTCATAAGTAGCGTTGGTTCCACCCAGCACTGCATACACAGTCTTTGTGTGCAGCTGGATAACATCAGAACCATCACTACCATTAACACTAGCTGCGGCACCAGATTCAGTCTGGTTGAAGTTCACCTGGTTGTAGAGATACTGAAGAGTAGCATCCTTGACATTGGCAATCTTAATCTGATTGTGGAATCTCATTTCAGAAAGGAGATTCTCATCACCAATCAGCCTATAATAGCCCTTATCACTACCACCATTAGATGCACCTCTTACGAACTCAATGCCATAGTAGTGCTCCAGTTTTCTTAGCTTGCCCTCAGGGTCAGAGACTGCTGAAGGTAGAACCAATTTCAAACCTTTACTCATAGTTGAAATGATTGATTGTTAATGTTAATTATCTCTTGTTGCTTTTACTTCGCAAATTCGAGTGCAAAGGTAAGCAAATTTTTCCAAACTACCAAATTTTTGACCTAAGTAAATTACTTAGCTTAGGCTTTAGAGGGTTATTGAGCATCTTCCAATGCTTTAACCCTAGTCTTTAGTGCCTCAATCTCTTCCTTAACATCAGTAGGTATTCCTTGGAAATCCACAGTACCATCAGTATTTATCCATAGAAGCATACGATTCTCTGGGTCAATGAGAGTAAAGACCATGCCACCCTCATCTGCTTCTAGTAACTTGGAGTCCCCGATGAGGGCTTTGCCACTAATGGCAGCATCACCCTCTACGGAGAGTCCTGATGTTACAGTGCCAATAGGATGATGTACCTTACCATTACTATCAATGAAACAGAGAATATGGCTGTCCTTATCTACTACAGCAGAAAGGTAATTGCCCATATCCACTATCTGATATGAATTAGTATATGGTTTGATATTCTCCTTTTTGACAAAGATGCCTTTGATGCTTTTGAAGAACTCATTGAGACCAAACGCATCTAGGAAATTCATACACTAATGGTTTAGTGGTTTAGCTCCAAGTACCTGCAATAATAGCAGCAATGTCCGTGCTGTCAATAGCTGCATAGTCAGCAGCAGCGGCAGCAGCATCATCAGCCTTCTTCTCCAGCTTACCGATAGCAGCAATCAGGGAATCAGCAGGAGCAACATCAGCCTTTGATGAAGCCTTTGCATAGCCAGTCAGTGCATTGATTGTGCTACCATCCTGATTGTGTGCAGATGGAGTGTAGCTCTCAGGCTTGCCAGTAATACCACTCCAAGGAGCAGATGTAGCAGAACCTGCGGTGTAAACCTCAAATGCCTGAGCAGCATCAGCACCACCAAGCTTGGTGTCATCCTTCACAAAGTAAAGGACACCTGTGTCACTCTGCTTAACGGTATCACCATTCTGAACACTAGCTGTAGTCAGAGCCAGTCTTGCTGTCTCATCAGCAACTACAACCATCCTCTCAAGAGCACCAGCAGGAAGATTAGCAAGGTCAATCACACCCTGAATACCAGATGCGGGAACCTCATCAGCAGCACCTGCTGCACCCACCTTAAGAGTACCATTCTTAAGGGCGGTAGTGTACTGGTTAAGACCAGCAGCGTCAAGATAATTTGCCATAAATCTTATAAAAAATTAGAAGTTAGAAAAATGCTCCCTCCCTTTCGAGAGGGAGCTGTTTATTTAGCCATTAATAATGTCATCAATAACACTCGAAGGGATGCTTGAATCAGCACCTGGGTCAGGTGCAGGCTCATAAGCCCATAGAGTATCAAGGTATGCAAGCCTCTGCTCAAACCACTTGATTGTTCTCTTTGGTGAGTCAATAACACCACCGCTAGTAGGACTACCACAAGTGTAAGTCTCAGTAGGATTCTGACCCTTACAGTTTGCAGTACACTGATACCAATGAACTGTATCACCATCTGTAATGGTGCAGTACATAGTCTCAGTAGTACCATTTGCACTTACATACTGCCTCTCTGGGTCATACTCAACAGAACTTGGGTCTGCATCATATAGAGCCTTGAGTGCAGCAGGCATACTAGCATAGTTGTTATTGTCCTCATTGTAACCCCAAGACTTGAACTCACCACTCTTGTTAGTAATTGCAGTCAGAGAGCCTGCTGGCATCCTCCAGTAAACAGGGGTTCTGTAACCAGGCTGTGTCCACAGCTTAAGCTCAGTCTTGTAATTCTCAACACCAATGTTGTCAGTAAGGTCATAGACAAGCTTAGAGAAGCTTGCAGTACTGATAACACCTGCATCCCTGTACTCTTTCCACCTCTGTTTGATTTCATCAATGTAGTATCTGTAGAGCCAGCCAACAAATGTGGCATCACCTGCATTTAGTACACCTGATGGAACAGCAGGGAATGAGTTAGTGTAGGTAGATGACATACCAAGTGCAATGTCAGTATCATACAGGTTAGGAACAACCTTCTTACCATCATAGGTAGTGTAAAGGGTGTTGTGAGTGATACTATCATAGTAGTTGGTAGCATTGTACACAAGGAAGAAGTCAATAGCATGGTCAACATCATGGTGCTCAGTGAAGATTTGTTTCTTCACATGGTTGGTCAGAGTTGCCTGCTGACTTGTTGTTAGAGCATCCCAAATCTCCTGATAGTTCTCCAGAGTTGCTTCATCACCCATGAAGCCCCAATCAAAGAGGTTTCTAGGAGTAAGAGTGGTTCTGAGAACTGGGATTACCCTACTATACTTCTCAAGATTGGCTCTTGTGTTCACTGACCTGTTGTACTCTTTCTTACTGAAAGCCTTAGTCTCACCTGTTGCAATGAGCTTTGTGAGATTCTTCTCTGAAATCATATCAGAAGAGATAATCTCATGTGTGTACTCATACACACCACTATATGCAAAGTCTGCTGGGCTGTCATAGTTGTAGTACTCATACTGGTACTGCATGACACCATCTTGCTTACCAAGTGGGTATCTCACAACAGTCTTCTTAGGATTCCTTACCTCAAGGTGTCTCCAGCAAATCTGAGAAGGTCTCAAAGAGTTGTAATAAGGAGAAATCTTACCACCTCTCCTAGTCATCTGCTGACCAGTCTCTTCATCAATGTAGTACACTGTCTGATAAGCAAAGCCTGTCTCATCATCATACTCAATACCTGCGAAGGTAGTGTTGTTTGAAACCTGAAGCCTGAAAACTCTCCTGATAGTTACAGAAGATGTATTACCATTAACCTCATAATCAAAGGTCTCAGGGTCATACACAATCTGATTGACTGCATAAGGTGTGTCCTCAGTCCACCTCTCTCTCTTGACAAGGTTGAAGTGGTAGTCAGGAGAAGTACCCTCTCTCTTGATATATACACAATCACCTGCTGCCCAAGTATTCTCTGCTGTCACAGGAGCACCATTGTAGTAAACAGGATATGTGTAAGTGGTAGAGCTATTGGTAATTGAGAGTGTCATACCCTCAACACCAGCACTCTCCATAACCGCATGAGCACCATTGCTAGAGCTATATGAAGTGATAACAGCACTCCTTGCATCACCAGCACCACTGACTAGTTGAACATCCCAGTCAACGATTGCCCAGTAATCATAGTTGAGTCTCTGGAATACACCTGTCATGTAGTCTCCAAAGAACATCTGAGCACCAGTATCATCATTCTTGGTGATATGATAGTTATCCTTGCTCTTCTTAATATTCCAAGTGTAGATACCATAAGGCTTGCCATTGATATAGAGCATGAATGGGAAACCATCAGGTCTGCCTAGAGCACCATCCCTCATATCTTGGTCAACCTCACCAATACCACCCTTGAGTGCATCAGCTGTCTGCTGAGTAGCAGCACCGAAGATTTTATCCCAAGGTCTCCTGTTATAATAAGGTCTGTACTGTGAAATAAGCTCTGCAAGCCTATACACACACATAGCCCTTGTCTTCCAGAAGTCTGAGTAGTGAGCCTTCAAGTGGAATGAATCCTGAGGAACCCAAGTACCAAACTGGACTGTGAACTCTTCATCATTCTCACTAAGGAGGTCAATAGAGTAGTTCTTCTTGTCAAAGCCTGCTGAAATGTTACCTTGAATGTTCCACTGAATCTTCTTGGTAAATGAGTTACCATCGAAGTCACTATAGGTAAGTCTGCCATCAACAGGAATATATTTTGAAGTAGGAATTGTACCCTCAATCTCAACTCTTGCACATACTCTAGGAATAGGTAGCCATAGGTCAGCTTCATCAGACCAGTCCTTACCATGTTTCTTCAAGTAGTCAATGTCTGCCTCAACATTGGCAAACCTCTTGTCAACCTGCTTGAAGTAGAGCTTTGCATCCTCTGACATACCCTTAGGAATGTAGATGGAACCATCCCATCTTACACCTAGGACAATGTAGCCCTCAGAGTCTCTTACAATGTGGATGAACTCCTCATCATCAAGACCTGAAAGATAACCATTTGCAATGTCAGAAGCAGACTCTCCATCAAACTTGGACATCCAGCAAGTACCATCTTTAAGGATTGCAAAGAGCATATTGCCTGTGCTGTCATAGATTGCATAGACATACTTGTCAGTCTCAACAACCTCTACAGTACCAATACCAGTGATTGCATTGACAACAGACCTACCCTTATAGTCAATACCAAAGAGTACATTGTCATCCTCATCACAGATTGCATACAGGTACTGCTCATTCTGCATCACCTTATATCCTAGGTCAGTCAGCTGTTGTAGCCACTCCTTAGCATCCTCAGGGATGCCCTTTCCTTGATAGATTGTACCATCAGGCTCAATGCCCCATAGGATAGAACCTTCTGTATCTTGGATAGCGTATAGCCAGTTATCTGTGTTCTCCAACACTTGTAGACCAGCCAACTCTTTCATCCTTGATTTAATATCAGAGAGTTCTTTCTTGGTCTCCTCAGGAATACCTAGGCCCTGGTAAATGTTACCATTAGCTTCAATACCCCATAGAACCTTACCCTCTGAGTCAGTGATAGCAAATAGCCAAACACCATCATTCTCAAGCACTTGTAGTTCATCAAAGTCACTGAGTCTGCCCCATACTTTCTTGAACTCTGCCTTTACATCATCAGGAATACCCTTACCCTGATAGATAGTGCCATCTGGTTGAATACCCCAGACAACAGTGTCTGTTGGGTCAACAAATGCAAACAGCCAGTTATCTGTGTTAGTCAGGACTGTGAGAGCTGAGAGTTGATTGAACCTTTCTTCAACTTCATCAGGTACACCCTTAGGAGCATATAGTGAACCATCCTTCTTAATACCAAAGAGGATAAGCTGGTTCATGTCAACTACTGCCCATAGGAACTCATCAACATTCATTGATGAGAACACAGCATTACCTGTCTCCAAGGTAGGATTATAGACAGTGCCGTCTACCTTAATGCCTGAAAGTATCTTTCCCTCAGAGTCTACAATGGCATAGATGAACTCCTCAGAGTCAATTTCCTCCATACCTTCAGAAGTCCTCCAGTGACCAGTCATTTCTGAGTGGAAGTCAGCATCATACTGATACCATTGCTTCACCTCTTTGACATAGACTCTGAAACCTTCAGGTATGGTATTGGGGTCAATGTCTTTCAGGTTATTAAGAGAAAGGACACTAGACCTTTTGTCTAGGAACTCCTTACCTAGAAAGACAAATCCATCAAATAGTTTTGTACCCTTAATTTCCATAGTTCTGAACTCCGTTTGAAATAGTTATTGGGTTAGTCAGCACATAGCAGTAGTACTCTATCTCATCAATAGCAACTACAGACCTTGAGTATGAGTCAATGAGTTCATAGCCATTCTCATCAGTAATGGTAGTAAGCTCACCTTTACTAATAGGATAAGCATATACAAACTTCTCATAGGCAAGGTTAATGCCGCTTACCTTATACTTATTAGTAGGAATAACCACTGAGGAAAGACCCTTGATAACCTCTTCATCAGGAATGAATGAAGGAGATACACTACCATAGTAGGTCTTATAGGTGACAGCAACTGTCTTAGTGTCAGCATAGGACAGACCCTCATACTCAACAACCAATGCAAAGTTGAGAGTGCCAGTCTCTTCAGGAGTAACCACAAAGGATGTGGTGTGTTCTCCATTAATAGTGATGTCTGCATCAGCAGTAACATCTACACCCTTTCTCATCACCTTGACATTAGCCACGATTGTGGACTCCTGTCCTACTTCTACTGCACTCTTACTAAGTGAGTAAGTAACCTCAAGTGGCCACAGACCCTGCTCAAGCAAAAGCAGCCTGTCATCCTGTTTCTCCTGCCATCTTACCAGCTTCCTGAACTCTTCCCTAGTCTCATCTGACATACCCTTTGAGGCAACAATGGAACCAGAGAAGTCAATACCTAGAAGCAGATTGCCCTCATCATCAACAATGGCAAAGATGTACTGGTCATTTTGGATAATGTGACCCCTGGTAGGAGAACCACACTGTTCCCAGTCACTGACCATAGTGATGTCCTCACCAACAAATTGCCATACCTCATAGTCAGCTTCTGCATTAAGGAATGATACCTTGATACCTTTCCTCTGCACTGACTCAGGCAGTTTGGTGATGGCAGTGTCAATATCATAGAGGTTGGTTCCATTAGGACCACCTGTAGGATAAAGGATTGAGACATTAATCTCAGTGGCAAGCTTGCTAGTCATTGCTTCTGATACCACAGCCTGCTCATCTGCCCCAAGGTTCTCATTGATTACATTACCATTGTAACCTCTCCAAGGCAAATCATTCCAAGTGTGAATACCATCACCCAGCTTATATAGGTTGGGATTGTCAAGGACATAGCCTTCCTCACCCTCAAGTAGGATAGGATTAATCTGTTCCCACCTAAGACGAGTGTCTCTCCTTAGTTGTATTCTGTCTGCCATAATCAGTTAATTATTGGATTTATTCATTTTGACTGCAAAATTACTTAAACTCTTGGACATAACCAAGGGTTTAAGTAATTTGCTTTCTCTTAATAAGTCAGTTTATATTCTTGAGGCATTGCCACAATCAATTTCTCTGGCACCTCCATAGAAGGTATCTGCCCTGCCACCATCAAAGACTCTGTCTTGCTCCACATCAAGGACTGTTAATTGCCAAGACTCTCCATCATAGTAGAAAATACCGATGCTAAACCTGTCAAGTGACAAAGGATGACCTTCACTATCCTCGAAGTGAGTATATTCACCAGCCTGAGTAGCTACATAGGCAACTTTCTGGCCTGGTTCTACAAGAGGATTGGTAGTTGGAGTAGCAATACCTTGTAGCAGACCATCAGTAAGGGCTGCTTCAGTAGCATAGTCAATCCTATAGTCAAAGTCTTTCAGAATGTCAGACAGAAGCTCAAGGTTTCTCTCCTTGAAATTCTCATCATAGACATTGGTAGTAGTGGTAATTGGGTTAATATTCTTGGGGTTACTCTCAGTACCACCTTTCAGTTGTACTCTTTCAGCTTCATAGTCAACTTCACTAGCTGCCTCTGACATCACTTTAGGTACAATCTTAACCCATCCTGCTGCACTTCTCCTGCCAGCCCAATTAACCAGCTGCCAGTAAGCACCATCAGCAATGACCCACCAATACTGTCCTACTGCATCCTCACCTGTCTTAGTGATACTAAGAATAGAATCAGGCAGGGCAAACAGCTTGTCTAGTGATACAATAGCCCTGAAGCCAGAGACTTCAGTTGCATCCACAATACCATAGGTATCAGGGTTATTGGATGCAAGTTTGGCTGGATAGAATAGTTTGTTCTCTGCCATATCTTAAATGAATTGTAGTTGAACATTAGTAAATGCACCATCATTGGCTGATACATAGACATTGAGTCTGACAGTATTGCCTGGAATAGCTACATAGTCAACCTCATACTTGTTAAAGGCTGTAAGTACTGGAGTAGCACCATCCTGAATGATGTTTGTAAGGTCTCCAAGAGACTTAGGATAGGCATAGACAAAGTACTTGGTCTTAGGAGCAGTGATGTTCCTGATTGTCTTAGCCCTGCTGCTTACAAGTTCTGAAGTCAGATTCTTGATTTGTGCAGCTGTAGGTACACCATCAGTAAGTCCGTAGAATAGTCTGTCCTTGAAGGTAACAGATACACTATCCTTGGTTTCATCCTCACCAGTAGCATTGACTACTTTCTCACCCTTTACAATCATACCAATCTTCTCTGCAAATAGTGACTGTTCAATCTTGCCACTATCAGTGAAGGATTGGGAAAGAGTAGAGGAGGGCAGTCCACTTGCAGGCAGTGAATCACCGAAATCACCATCTGTTCTCTCAGGTGACTTGTGACCATCTTCCTTATTCCACTGGAAGTTACCTTCCCAAGTAGCAGTATATCCTCTTTCAGCAACAATGTCCTTGTCAGTGTAAGAGGCATTTCCCACAGTCCACCTACCACTAAGTACAGGTGATACAAGAGGACTATCCTCAATAACTGACTTTGCAACTAGAAGGTCAACCCAATAGTTCTCAATATCAGTCCAGTTCTCAGGAGTATCTCCCAGATACTGCCAGATGTGCCATTCATAGTCAGTGCCCATGAATGTGATAACCTGACCACCTCTGTGAACATCAGGGGGACAGTAATTAACAGCATCTTCAAGTGTCATCCTATACTCCTCATAGGACTCAGTCATCCTATTATAATAATGTGACACATTGAAGAAGTCAACAAGACCGAAATCATTCAGTGACTGGAAGAACTCATCAACCTGTACCCTCTTGTTGACCCCATCCTGCACAATGGCAATCTGTTCATTACCCTTAAGAGGAAGGTCAGCCAAGTCAAACTGAGTGTCCTTTGACCCACTTTGGATGGATAGTCTGTACCTTATCTCATCAATTTGTTCCTGGGTAAATAGATTAGTCATATCTTTTATTTGTTAGATGTTACAGTCTTTTTCTTTAGAGCAGCCCTCTTGAGACTTGCGTCTTCATCAGCCTTATCTTTGTCAAAGGCAAGCCTGTCTCTGTCAAGGGCAAGCCTAGCATCAAACTCCCTCATTTGTTCTGCAAGCTTATCCTTAGCCTCCTGAGAATATTCAGGCTCCTGAATACCATCATTGGCTTGGGCTTGTCTGCTTGCAGCACCAATCTGAGCAACAATGACCCTAGTCTCATTATCCCTCTGGTTGAGTAGGTTCTCCTGTTCAAGTTTAGCCTGTTCAAGGGCAGCTTTCTGCTGAATCTCACTCTGCTTAATCTGCTGTTCTGCCTGAGCCTGCTGTGCTTGTCTCTCCTGAATCCTCTTCTCATCATTCTCAACCATTCTCTGCTTCTCAGCAAGTGAGGAGCTACCATACAGTTTTATAATGATAGAGAAGGAAATCAGCTGGTTCTGAATACCAGCCTGAGAAAGCATATCCAGCTTCTGATTAAG
>Ga0256870_1000962_pt1 | contig 11584 bp, 7 predicted proteins | sample RumenRJG_06RNA_FD_186079 | JGI IMG/M metagenome (GOLD analysis project Ga0256870, IMG submission 186079) | Metatranscriptome of bovine rumen microbial communities from Lethbridge, Alberta, Canada - Rumen RJG_06 (Metagenome Metatranscriptome) | ecosystem: Host-associated > Mammals > Digestive...
CTCAGTTCCCTCTCCTTCAGAAAACATATTGCCAACCATATACTGTGCATCAATATATTCTTGTTCGGCCGCTTTCATAAACCACGTAAAAGCTTTTTCAAAATCTTGTTCAACACCTTCACCATAATAATACAAATAGCCGAGATTATATTGTGCAGGAGCGTATCCGTCTTCTGCAGCCTTTGCATACCAAATAAATGCTAATTTATAATCTACCTGAACCCCAAATCCAAAATAATAACATTCCCCTACATCGTTTTGTGCTTTAGTAAGACCTTTTCTCGCTGCTTTTGAATAATAATCAAATGCAGTTACATAATTCTTTTTAACACCAATCCCATAAAAATATTTTTTTGCGAGCTCATAGTCTTTATCTTTTTCTTCTACACTATCAAACCTGGCACCACAATAAGGACAAAATTTATAAAAATGAGAATATACGTACTTATTACAGTTAATACAATACTTCATTATAATCCCGCCAATCATTCTTAGTTTTTATGGGAACAATAACTATCTTATCTCATACACTTAGTAAACCAGCCAATCTGAAAACCGGTTGCACGTCCATTACTTGTATAAGTACCTCCGCACCCGAACTTCTTATAAGCAATTCCAACATATGGCCATAAAAAATCAGAAGAACCTTTCACCCAAAGGGCTCCGCCTTTCGCTCTATTATCCTTAACCTGTAAACCAAATTCTTCAAAAAACGATTTTAATGTTGTTGCTGACAATGCCTTTTTCACAACAGTAGGCGGAACATGACATTGCCTATCTTTTGTTTTGTAAGTAATTGAACCGTCCGGTAATACATATGGCTTGTATTTCTTTATATCTATAGGTGAACTACCAATTTTAGGTTGTGGTTTAGGCATTACGGGATTAGTAGGAGCTGGTTTAACCAACGTTGCTTGTCGCACAATATTGTTAACTGAATTAAGCCTTTTTTGTGCGTTTGCTGCTTCTTTTTGGATGGATTGCAACAATTTTTCAATTTCTTGAATTTCTGACTGTAACTTTTGAATTTCTGCTTGAGACAAGTTGCTCATTTTTATATTAACTCCACCAATTTAAAATTATTCTATCTTTTTTAACCGTTTTTATAATTTACTTTTGTAACATAAGTGTCTTATTCAGGAATATTAATATATTTGAACGATTTTTGCCAGGTCTGCGGCGGATATAAACCTCTTAATGACTTGCCTTTATATTTATTACGTATTCTCGGATTTGCTAGACGACCAACAAATTCATACCTTTCTTCACTAACCTTTTTTTCATTTTCACGGGTTGCCATGAATGTTGAACCAGACGGATACCAACCTTTAACCTCATAAACTTCTAAAATTCTTCCCTTATAAATAGAAAAAACATATTTAGCCTGCTCAGCCCGTTCCAACTTTACAGGCCAATAGCCGCGTGTTGCGTCATATAGTTCGGCTTCTGTCATATTAGGGTGATACAGTTGATTTGGAACAATGCACAAAACCTTTTCTTTAATATCCCCTGGTTCAAGCTCGTCAGCATACTGCGCAATAAGATCATCCACAGCGATTCGGCCGTATTCATTACTACCATGTCCGACTACTATATTCGTCAGGTTATCCACACCAATCAAATCAATAACGGCAGCCTCCACGATATATGCAGTTTCTTCGTCTAAACCATAAGAAATAATCTCAATAATCGGTTCTTGCCCACGCCTTCTAATTTCATCTATCTTTTTCAGTTTTTCACTAGAATCTTCCGTATCATCGACGTCAAAATTCAAATGGCTGAAAGCGCGATTCCCTGTTCCTTTTCCTACATAAAACGGCTTCTTGGTTTTGGGATCAGAATACATGTAAACATAATAGCCAAGATCTTCAATCAGATTTTCCGGAAAACTTTGAGCCATGTTTATACCCCCAAAAAATAAATCACAACGTCTGTAAACCAAACTCTTCCAATATTTTATTAACATCATGCACAGAATACTCATGATGCGCAATATGGTAAGAAATAACTAAATCTTTCACGCTGCCACGCGACAATTCATAACCTGCGCTTCTAAGCAGTTTTTCAGTATCTTCTAATGATAACTCCAATGCCAATGCCAACCGGACAGCAGTATTTTTTGTCGGCTTATATTCAACACGTCTTCTTCTTCCATAAATATGTCTGACACAGCCAGCTTTGAAAGCCAACTCTTGTATTGTTATATTCCTTTCCTGCATAAAACGAAATAAGATCTCTGTAAATGTTTCTTCAGAAGTCAGAGTTGTTTCCAGCTTGCCTGCCTTTTCATGTTTAGACTTAAGGCTCGATTTTAGCTTTTTAATAAGTTCTTCTTTATGGCTTTTAATATTTATTTTTTCTCTATAAAATTTTCCGGAACAAATTAACCAAAAAACCTTATCTACTTTATATGGGGTAATGTCCGGATACACTAATTTACAATCTTCTGCTATCTGTTCGATTACTTCACAAACTGTGAATTCATCGTTATTACACAAACCAATTGAAGAAAAAACTTCCCTTATGTGTACATCAGGTTTGGAGAATTTAGAAAAACCCAATTCTTTAAGAGCATCACAAACAAGGGTAAAACCCATCCCTTTAATTCTTTTTGCTATTCCCAATGCCAGCACTTTTCTTGAATCATTATTATCGTATTTATTATTTACAAATTCCGTGAACTCATTCAGAGTCTGAAACTCGTTGATAAATTTAGCAGAATCAATAACTGCACCAGTCCATTTCCTCCAAGCGCTTCTTTTGCTATCTTTTGTTTGTACATTAAATTTTTCTCGAAAAAGTTGATATAAACTATCTTCAGCCATGCCACTGATTGTTTTCAAGTCATAATCATGTAATATTTTCTTTATCTCCTCTTTTCGTTCATAAAACTTAATTACATTTGGCATCATTTGATAGTTTTGAGCAGAGCCTATAAATCTTTCATACACGTCTGCGAGTGTTTTAGCGTTTTTCACTTGAAAATACGCTTCTAAATCAATACCATGCAGACTTTCGTCTCTTTTAACTATGTCATCCAAAAACTTATACGCAGTTTCGAACAAACAGATATTAGTTTCTTTAGACATTACAACACCTCGTGTCCCAACACTCTGCATTAAAATACTTCATGAATATTTCTTAAATAATTTTTCATTTTTAATACAATATTTATTATTCCACACCCAACGCCTTAAACACTGCGTCTTCCGCACTATTATAGAAAATCAGGTTAAAACATCCAACCAGTTCTGCCGGTACAGCGCCAATATCTGCAGCAGAAGTGATCGGAAGCAGAACTTTCTTTGCACCACTGTCCAGACAAACCTGCAACGCGTTTGCCAATTCGTCAACTTTTATTATCGTTCCGCTAATACTGATTTCACCAAGAACAGCCAAACTTCCAAGCGTTGGTTTGGTCAACGCAATGGAAGAAAGAGCAATAACCGTTGGCAAAGCCAACTTTCCGGTCATGCCAATACCTTGCAAATCCTGATAATTAACAATGTAATCTTTGGTTGTCGTACTTATAGCACTGCTGATCCTGCGTCCGTTTGCTTTTAAAAAGTTAAAGGCTGTATTCGTGGCCTCCCTTGCATCTCTGTCTGATCCAAGACCGGTGCGCTCAAACTTTCCGTTACCGGGAAGCATCTGGCTTTCTAACCTGAAGACGCCAATCATCCCTGTTTTTCCACGACTTACCGTATAAACCTGTCCCGGATTACACAATCCCTCAGGAATCAGTTTACCGCCGCCCTGTTCCGGTACAGAAACAAATTTTTCTTCAAAGGTTTCGTTATCCGTATAAGAGAAGTTTACGTCGTAAAATTCCATACCGCCTAATTTTTTTAACTGTTCTTTCACACGGCGACGCATCTCCAACGCAATCTTATGAATCTCTTCCAAGTCTTCTTTTGTATAAACTCCATTCGGATAAACCAGTTTTACTAACCCGCCAACCATTTTACGGACGGCAATTGTGTCACGCTGGTTCAGATTTCTTCCAAGATGGAAATACTGATCCAATGCATCGCCATATTGTTCCTTGCGCAGTTCACGCAAAAACTCTGCAAAGTAATCTGTAATAAACCCATAATCATCCGTAAAATGTTCCGGACGGAATTTTGGAATCTCCCATCCCGGGATATAACAATGCATACGATCAAGGAACGCCGTATCCGTTCCCATTTCCGGTGGGAAAGGGTCAAACAGGCTTGAGGTTTTTAAAAGTACGTCAACACTTTGGTTTATGTTTCCCACAAACACCATGGAAGCACTGGCAGCCTTTTCTTCTTTTCCACGGGCAAAGGATCCTGATGCCATGTAGTCCTTCATAATCTGAATGCCATCTTTATCCTTGAATCGGATGCCAGCGACTTCATCAAAGGCAACGCAATCCCAAAGACCAACTAGTCCCATAGTACGACGGCTCATGTTATAAAACAAATTGGCTACTGTCGTCTGTCCACCAGATACCAGAATACTGTTGGGTGAAATCTCTTTATACAAATGTGATTTACCGGTACTGCGAGGACCCAGCTCACACAAATTAAAGTTATTCTCTACCAGCGGCAGCATGCGAAGCAGAAGCAACCACTTCTCACGATATGTCAGTTCATCGGGTTCCATACCAATGGAACGGAGCAATACATCGATCCATTCATCTTTAGTAAAAGATTTGCGGCCGTTCTTCAGTTCGTTCAATTCAATATGGGGCATCTGGATCGGGGTCAGTTTACGGATGCCAATCAACGGTTCCTCCCGTTTACGAGGCTTCTTAGACGACGCGTCATCCGTTTCTGTTTCATTGTTATATTCCAACTGAACGATGCACCAAATACCTCCGCACAACAAGCGGTCGAACTTTTCAGGATACTCTTCTGCAATGGGGATGCCCTTTAAGCCTAAATTGGAAAAGCTGGCTTCATAGAAATCAAATTTCAGGTTCAGTTCTACCGTAACCTGATCAATGATAGTCATAGCTCCGCGCTGGCGCAGTTTGGATAAAACTTTTTCCGATTCATCCGGGCGTACGTAATTATCCGCCAGAATGCGTTTTACATTTTCTACGCCCTTCTGTATGATTTCGTCATCATCTGAACTGCAGTATTGCCCAAGCAGGAACTCAAGCACATAGGTTGGCACATTCGCCCCTTCTTTGATTTTCTTGGTCAGATCTTTACGGACAATCTTACCGTCAAAACTCCCGCGAAGTTTATCTTTAATAATTTCTCGTGTTCCTTTATCTTCGCCCATATCATAGCCCCCAATTAATCGTACTTCTTTTTTCTTAAGTCAAATGCAGGTTTTGTTCCTTCAAGTACATCTACAACATGTTTTTTGATATCCGGATTTTCAATTGATCCGGCTTTATATCGAATCTGATAATTACTCTTGTCCATTTCACAAAAAACAATCTGTTCTGCGTCACAAGCAACAGCAATATTAGGGTTATGAGTAACAATAATCACTTGTCGTTTTTGTTTTGCCTTGCAAATACAAGGCACCAATTTACTATAGACAGACTGATTATCCAAGTTATCTTCTGGCTGATCAATAATTATAGGCTTATTTTCTTTACTAAGAGCAAGATAGAAAATCATTAATACAATTCCTCTCTCACCAGGCGATAGCTCATCGAGACTTCTATCTCCCATTTTTAACTTAAAGTTTACCCCTATATAGTTAAGACCATAAATGAAATCATAAAATTCCTGTCGTTTCGGGACTTTCTTTTCTGCTTGCTCAAAATTCTCTGTCACGGCTTCAGATATGGAGTGGACAAAAGTTAGAACACTTTCTAAATCGTTAAAATTTGTACTGTGAATTAACTTTTCAATTTCTTGATACCCATCTTTCGGCCTACCAAATTTTCCTTTCATTCTTTGATCTATAAATGATATGGCATGTTCCGTTATCTCAGAGTCGCTCATGAACAACTCTTCTTTAAATGTTACATTATCTTCAATATTATCAAGAAGCTCTGTAATTTCTCCCTTAATCGGAGCATAAATAGATTGATAGACGGCCAACAACGCTGCTTTATCATGATACAATTTTCGGGTAAGTTCATCTCTTTGCGAAACACTCGCTGTGTAGTCTGCTTCTAATGTCTTTTCTATATACTCTTTTTCCATTTTGAAATAATCGAGAGTGTTTTCTGTGTCCTTGTTTCCTATTATTTCGGTTCTGCGTTTATTCCATTCATCAATGTCTTTTAAATAATTTTGATACAACTTTTCTTCGATGTTTGCAGTAGCAATCAATCTCTTTTTCTCTTCTTCGAGGTTCTGGATGGCAACTGCAATTCCATTTTCCGGATTTGCTATTACATCCTGAAGTTTTTGTTTCTCCTCAACAGCTTGATTTTTAACACCCAGTAGATAATCTCTTGGTGTTATCAGTTTCAACTCATCATATTCCTTAACCAAATGGTACTTTTCTACAAACTCGTTAATTCTTTCTTTTATTGACACAAAATTTGTCTGTAGAATCTCAATTTCAGCAATAACAGCAGTTACTTCGTCAATTAGAACAGTTAATGTTGAAATCTTTACCGTCAATTCTTCTTTGCTTTTCTGTTTTTGTTTAATGTCCAAATTTAGTTTTTGAAGCTTATCTATGTATTCAGTATTGGTTTCTTGCGGTTCAGGTTTTTTTACTTCAGGTGGTTTCAATTTATCATGCCGAGAAAGTGTTTCCTGCGCTTTTTTTAGGCTATCAGAAATCTTCTTTTTATAGGCTTTGGTCTTTTTTTGCTCTAGTTTAATGATTTTTGTATTAATCTCATGAATTTTCAAAAGATCCGCTTGAACAATTAACTCGATAGGACGGGATTTTTGTTGCACAAGCTCATGTAGATTCTGTGATTCTCCACGTTCAGTCCGATCTACATATGAGAAAATAACTTTGTCGATTTCGTCTTGAAACTCTTTATCAATATCGTTACAAGTTTCCTCTATAAACTTCTGAGGAAGGTACTGCGCGTCTTCGATGGTCGTTACGTATTCTTCTGAAGATAATGAACATTGACTACTTTCACCATCGGCCCACAATATTGTTGCAACATAATCATCCGCAAAATTCTTTGGCGGCTTTCTAAATCTCTTTATATTCAAAAAGGATGCACTATCCATAGTATTGCACTTACATAAGTGCCCAATAATATCAGAAAGTGCACTCTTTCCTGTACCCTTGTTTCCAATGATAGCAGTCATACCCGGATTAAGAGGGAGCTCCGCATCAAACCAATGTTCAGAAATATTTTTCGGACTATCAATTCGCTTTATTGTAATTGTATCAATATTTATTTGTCTATTTTTGTTTAGGCGATCCAAAATCGGGGGTATTACACCAATAAAAACTCTTTCCAATGGTTGGTAAAGACACTGCTTGAGACCCTCAAAAGTTAAATCCGCTTTTATCCAAAGACTTTCTTTCGGTGAATAACTCCTTGGGTCATGATTGTCAGAACATATTATTAAAGGCTTTCTATTAATTTCTTTAAATACTATATTTTCATATTCATCACGGTCACGAATTTGAGCAATTTCAAAGAAGTCAATCTTTGATGCTATATCTTCCTTTATTGCGTCATGCACAGGGAGCGCACTTGTAATTTCTTGGTCTATGCCGTTCGTTTTTCGTCCAGCATGAATCGTAACAAGCGCATCGTAATCCTGTGCAAACTCTATAATATCTTCAAATGTCCAATATATCTTCTCATTAGAAGTCGAAGAATTTGGTTCATTGTAAAATGAAGTTGCACAGTAAAAATTGAAAATAAAAATCCATGTTGGTATCTTTACTGTTAAAATTAAGTTACCACACAAAACATAACAGGAGAAAGATCAACATGGATCAATCTAAAGATACCACATTTCATCAAAAAGGGAAACACTTTTCTAAAACAGATCGGCGGGAACTTCAGGGAATCTTGCGTACAGCCAAACTTTTGGGCCAATCTCTTTCCCTTCGTAAGCTGGCCAAACTCATGCACTGTGCACCGAACACCATCCGGAACGAGCTGAAACGTGGAGCGCATCCCCATACTGGGCATTACGGTGCAGCCAGAGCACAACAGGATTACAACTGTAAACATCAGAACAGTTGTACCAAGCACAAACGGTTCGTTGCCAGCCCCTTTGTAACCTGGGCCATACAGAAGGTGAAACAGTTCCACTGGTCGTTAGATGCCTGTGTCGGTTATGCCCGGCTGCATTCTTTGTTTCCCAAAGAACAAATGGTCTGTACCAAAACCCTGTATAACTACGTAGACGCCTGTCTGTTCCAGGATGTGCGCAACATCGACCTGCCGTTAAAGGTTCGTCGTCGTACCCATCCGACTGTGGTCCGCCAGCACTTGAAGAAATTAGGACGCAGTTTGGAAGAACGTCCGACCGAAGTGACCCAACGTGCTGAATTCGGACACTGGGAAATCGATACGGTCATCGGCCGAAAGAGCAAGACAGACAAAGCCATCTTGTCTCTATGCGAACGGCAGACCCGGAAGTACATCGGGATCCAGATAGCCGGCAGGAACACAGAAGCGGTAAAAGTTGGGCTCCTTCGGTTAAAGAAGTGGGCCGGCAGCAAGTTCTCCGAGATATTCAAGACCATTACTGCGGATAATGGGAGTGAGTTTGCAGACCTTTCTTCTTTGGAACAGGACACAAAGACAACGGTCTATTTCGCGCATCCGTATTCTGCCTGGGAACGTCCCAGCAATGAAAGGGCTAACGGACTGCTTCGACGGTTCATCCCCAAATACAGACGAATAGACGGATACGATACCGACGAAATCTATTTTTCCTGTGAATGGGCGAATGATTTACCCCGAAAGATCTTGGGATACCACACACCAAACGAACTGTTTGAAAAAGAGTTAGACCGAATTTATAAGGTTTGATGGGATTTTTTAAGAAGTGTGCAACTTCTTATTGCAATTTACGAGTCGAAGAATTTGCTTTTGACCGAAGCATAATTGTATCAAATGCAGCAGATAGAACATCAAGATCAGAAGTCTCAGGGAAAATCAAAATAACGTGGAGGTTATTTGCTCCTTTATCCGTACGAAGCTCAACGCCGGGAAAGAAAACAATATCCTTTGCCTTGGAACGCAGATTTCTAATCCTGTCTTTATCAATTTTAAAATGATCCGTAATTACAACCGCGCGAATCCCATTTTCTAATAGAGTAGCACACAATAAATCGTCTGCATCGTCACCCTTATATTTATAATCGTAAGAAGATGCTGTATGCACATGCAGGTCCCATCTATTCCACTCCGAACCTCTGTAAACACTCATAAAATCCTCCATTTTAAAAGAAATTAAATTCATCCACTGCAAATGCGATATCTATCTGGAATTCTTCTTTCACTGGCATTTGCAATCCGTTTTCATCGGCAATCAGCAGATAATAGCTGTCCGAATTATTGTACTTCTGCGAACGCAGGTTGAAATTGCAGCGGAAGCCTCTTTCCTGCGCGTTACTGTTGGTTCTGTCTGCAATTATTTTTTGTACATCGCTGATCTTCTGCCCGTTAGAATCAATAAAATACAGCAGATATGTAGCAGCTTCTCGATTTCCACCGACAGCTTCGTTCTGGAAGAAATTCAGCGAGAAAATCATATTCGTAATCTTCCGGTTGGAAGAAATGAGGCTTACCGTAACCGGTTTTGTATCATATTTCTCCCGGTTCTTCTGGTATGTTTTGGAAGAATTACGGAGGAACTGATATTCAATCACCGGCACGACCATTTCCTGAAGACTGATACCGCCATGGACAAAATTCAGGCCGCCGCCACGTTTCTTGATTCGCACATTTTCCCGCGGAGCCCAGGCTTCATACCCGGCTTCGTTTCCAATAAATTTGACCGGGAGAAGATATTCCGGCTTTGTGCCTTCTTTGGTTATCAGGTATCTGCGGTCAATTTCCACATCCAGACTGCTGGGCGTAGTCTTATCCACTTTATCATCTTCTGATAAGGGACTATAAGTGTAAAGGAACCCGTGATCGGCTGTAACATAGATGTGTGTACCGCCAAAATCATTCACGATGATGCGAATCAAATATTTAATTTCCGCAATTGCTTCATCACAGGCTGGGAATACTGCACTGTCAGAAGTATGGCTGGCTTCATCAACCTTGTCGTGATAAATATAAACCACATCCATGCCTTTAACCAATGCCTGTCGTTCCGCACGCTTCAGCCCAATAATTGCGTCATATTTCAAAGCTGCGCTGGCCGGGTTAACAGCTTTCAAAACTTTTTCCCGGTTCCCCGCATCGGTAGACTGATTATCTGCCAAAATGCCAAGAACTCCATTACTTTTTTCCGCTACCTTCAATTTATCATGAGGAAGCAACGCAGCCATGCCAAACTTTGTGACCGTCGGGAAGATTGCTTCCATACTTTTCAAATCCACTTTACTTTGGGTTTCCCGCCGTAACTGTTCCGCCAATTCCGCTGCCACTTCGTATCGGAATGCATCCGAAATGATGACAAAGACCCGATTGTCACTGTGGGCCACTTTATGGCGATAGAAATCTTCCTGCTGGGACACTTCCATAATATGCCCAAACTTTTTCAGTTCTTCTGCTGCCACATCGGACCAATTTTCTCCTAACAGGCCAAGGAACCAGTGGGAATACAGGCCTTCCACTTTTTCTTCCACATGCTTGAACAAATCATCCAGCATCGGGTTGGAAATGGTAAGGCATTTTTGGAAACACAGATGGAAATGACGGTAATAGGAATCCATCTTGTAGTAATCTGTTGTGTACTCTTCCCAAATTCTATACGGCTCCACCGTATGGAAACCGGCAGAATGTTCTATGAAGAACGCCTGCATGTTTGCCACCTGAAGCAAACCGTCATAATAGCTGGCAACAGTGTCGTACCAGACCATGGCTCGCCGTTTTTCCACCGCCTTGCGAATTCGTTCTACTTCAATGATCTGGTCGCTGATTTCTTTCATCAAAGATGCTAAAATGCATTCGTTAACACAGGGAAAAACTTCCGTATTAACCAAATCCTCAACTGAAAGATTAGCGAAGCGTTGCGCAAGACGGGCTTCGCCTTCCACATAGCGAGCAATTTCATATAACTTCTGGTTGTCATCCCCATGCAACCATTCGGAAATAAAGTCATAACAGTAGGACTGGTGCGGAATAGAAAAAAACATATCCAGACCGGCCAGATGGTCAGTATGCAATGTCCTTGTGGAAGCGGTGAGAAGCATATGCATAGCCAGCCGGTTCAGGCTCATGTCATCGCCTTCGTTGTAACCGGTTGCCTGAGACACCATTACCCAAAAGGGCTTATCCGCGCCGTAACTGACGAAGTTTTGATAAATTTTATTTGTAATTAAATCCAGGCCTGCTTTTATAACAGCCTTAATGATATGATTCGGCTGGATGTCGCTGTTCCCGCATAAGGCAGCCATAACCGCCAGATGCATCTGCGGCGCCGTTGAAATTAGGTTGTTCAGTTTTTTTACCGCTTCCCGCCTTTCTTTTGCACGGAAGAACTTACGATAATTTTTAATCTGATTACGAATGATTGGCGTAGCGGGAAGC
>Ga0256870_1000967_pt1 | contig 11574 bp, 21 predicted proteins | sample RumenRJG_06RNA_FD_186079 | JGI IMG/M metagenome (GOLD analysis project Ga0256870, IMG submission 186079) | Metatranscriptome of bovine rumen microbial communities from Lethbridge, Alberta, Canada - Rumen RJG_06 (Metagenome Metatranscriptome) | ecosystem: Host-associated > Mammals > Digestive...
CACAGTATTATCCTAAAAGTTCAAGAACCCGATCGACAGCTTCATTTTCTCCATGAGAATAATCTTCTGTAAGCCAGTCTTTAATCTCATCGAGGTCACAGAAACTCATCAGTTCATACCTTTTAGCTTCATCCTCGTATTTTCTAATTAGCTGATTCTTATATGGATCCATTGTTCCGAGATCATTCCAGACTTCAAGAATTTGAATCGCCATTTCGAATTTTGGATCATCTTCGATATAACTCCAGTAGTAATTACGGAGATGGTCAGTATCAGCTTCACACTTGAGAGCTCCGATTTTATTTTGAAGTTCCAAGTAAGATTCGAGTCTACTGGAATCTATTACAATAAAAGTAGTATCATAGTTTCCATCTTTAAACTCTTTAACTGCAGTTAAGAAGTTATCTTCATCGAACTTCCTAATCCATTTTCTACCATTTAACTGCTCATGCCAGTCAAGGATAATAAAACTTTTATCTTGAATTTTCATCACCAACCGTAATAAGATTTTCTAGGAATAAAGTCAGACCATATCACTCCATGTCTGCAATCATACGTATTTTCTTGATTAAGGAATTTCACTTTTCGATAATCAATTTGATCCGGTGGAGTATCAGGGAATTCTTCTTCTGCAATGTGTACCAAAGCTGCATAAATAATATACGCTCCAGTTGCACATACCATATCATCAAATAGATCCATTGAGAATTCATATTTCTCATAAGTTTCAACGTCACCTCCAATGAAATACGAAGGAAATCCACGAACTTCATTAGAATCCGCTATAAATTTCTCAATGTACTCAATCGACCTAAGCAGTCTTCTAAAATCAGATTCATCCAATCTTCGAATAAGCTCAATTACATTGACATGATCTGAGAAGATACAATCCGTTGGATCCCATCCTGTATCTCCATCATTATTCCAACGATATTGTAGCCGTCTACATTCATTAAGAAGCTCACCATATATAGTATTAGCTGGACCACTTGGAGGAAACATGTGAACTGCAACTGAATCGAATCCAATATACTTATCAAGTACAGTTTCGATTGGTCTAACTACATGCTCATGATGATTTCTTCTATCACTATCTGTTAATCTTGGATAAAATGACAAATATTGAAGAAGCTCATCGCAGTAATATTCACTCTGATTATAATATCGATTTGATTCAATGACTTTAGTCATCTCTTCATCTTCGAGAATTATTTTTATTAATTGAGAGATAAAGTCTCTATATTCTCCATCAGGTGAATATCGATTTCTTCCATAAATTTCAGATTCTAGGAATTCTTCCAAACCTTCATCACCTACTACTATATTTTCTAAGTGATTTTCACGCTCTATCTCATTTATCCTATCTCTAATAGTATTAAATACCCAAGAATAACCTTCGACAAAGTTATTTAGAATATTATAAAATTTATAATTAAATTTATAATCTGGATCTAGTCCAACTGACTTGAGAAGTACTGATTGGACTTCATCATCTAATTTAGAAGTCCTATATCTAATATTACTTTTTATGACACGTTTATCATATGCAGTTAAGTGCACTTGAGGCATGTCAATGTATTTTTCAATACTTTTAGAGATTTCGACCCTTTTATTAGCAAACTCATTTTTAAGTTCGAGGCACTTTTCATACTTATTCTTATTAGATAGTAAGTCTTTTAGTAATGCCTGTCCATCGATTGTTTTACCTTCATATGTGATAATAGTTTCATTTCTTTTAATTTCAAAACTATAATCACAAACTTGAAGATTAATAACATTTTCTTCCATTTGTAATTGGTTTTATAAGTTAATAAAAAAAAAAACCTACCGTCCAGATCTGTGATCCTTTGGGTAGGCTACACTTAATTTAATTCCACTACTTAGTTTTCTTGTCAGTTAGAACTTTAATTACTGCAGCAGCAATTGCTCCAATTGTTACAAGAACATCTAAGACTTTCTCGACTGTAATACCCATTACACAAATTAAATTAAAGGATTAAACAATAGTGCTTGGATGGTTATTACAGAATATGAATATTAAATTAAGATTAGTTAATCCATATTATATTTACTATATCGTTACTATATGTAATATCAATTATTTCAAAGTACTTATTAGATGAATGAAATTGAACTGCAAGTTGCTCAGCTGAATGGATTCCATAATGTTTCCACTTCATTAAGTTACCTAATAATTCAAATATAAATTCATCTAACGTATTCTCAGTATTGTGATCTGTAAATTTTATGATTAAACCTTTTCTTTTGTCAAAATAAACTACACAATCTAAGAATTCACCATTACATAGCACCTTTGCAGTACCATGACCTTTCGATCTGATCTCGCAAAGAATTCTTAAAGCTTGTTCTATGACCATATTATTTAGTTACGTGAGAATTAGTAAGATTAAGGTATCCAATGTCATGAATTATGTAGTTTACTTCCACTTCTCGATTAGCCAGTTGACTCTTAACTAAGATAAGGTCATCTTCTTTAGCATTATTTTTAAGAAGTTCAGATTTAAGTAGATCATATGTATCCTCAATTTCAAGGTATGGACCTCCATCTGGATGTGGAGCTTCAAATACCCAACCTCTAGGTTTGAATTCAGATAAGTGGATACTCTGTACTGGTGTACCGAATGACTGTATTTCATCAGTTCCACAATCTGACTCAATATACTTAATTAATAACTGAAGGAATTCTTTTACTCGCATATTAATACTTCAACACGACTTCTTTTTTACCTCTATAATTTATTAGCTCAACTAATTTTATAGGTTTACCTTCAACTAAAGAAGTTGAGTTAAATGGATTAAAATAGACTATATTATGATAATCTATATTAGCATCCCAAGCAAATACCATATCGATCAGCATATAAATCAACTCATCCAGTTCGCACACAATTCGTGATTTTGGTGAACTTTTAGATGAAGTTAACATCACTCCACTATTAGTCGGCATTTTAGCTATATATACTGCACTGACTGGATCACTAAATACGGTAACATGAGTGGTACCTGGTACTTCTGATCTTATCTTACATAAACTTTGGATAAGGTCATTTACATTCATATCTTTTGTTATCATATTAAATTATCTTATTAGAAAAGGGTCACCCTTCACCATGAAAGAGCTTTAGATATTAGGGTGACCCTAGGTGATCTTAAGCAAGCTTTAGAAGTAGGTAGATCACCAAAAGAATAATAGAGAGACCTGGTAGAATCAACTGCCTGATCCCTTCGAGGAGGTCTTGGGGAGATAAGCACTCAACTGCTTGAGTCACATATTTCCTATCCTTGAACTGCTCATAGAATCCCATTTTAATATGAAAATCCATTGGCAGTGAAGCTTTAAAGTTGGCTATTCCAAATCTATTTACTAGTACTGACACTAGCATTAAGATTAATACTATTCCAACTATTAAATCAATGATCAATTTTTTCATATTAGTATTGATTATATACCTCTACAGCATTATCAAGACGTTTTGTAATAATCTTGACCTCTTTATTAACATAAACCAGGTAGTCTACCTTTGGCAGTTTCTGTTGTACAGTAATCATTATCTCGATTCTTTTATACCCATCTGATGCTACTACATTAGTGATGGTCATATAGCAGTCAGAATTCTTAATTTTATGTCCCATAATTGTTATTGATTTAATGGTTCATTGAAATCATGCTCCATATAGGTCCTGACGGATCCACCATAAGTGAGTTTGATGTTATCCTTGACCTTCTTTCTAGCTTCAGCTTCAGAATTTGCTAATACTGAAGTATGACCTTCAGCGTAAGAGATTATTCCACAACAGTACACATCAATCCTAAAATAAATTTTATATACTTTAGGTTTCTTAGTTTCCATAATTATCTCCAGCTAAAAGTTCCACTATTGCCATGGCAGTCAGACCAGTGACCAATATTTCTTGGATTATCTGGATGATAATAATGTTCTACTGTCATAATTGCTGCCATTTCATGGGGATGTTCCATCATGTATTTCATGCACTCTTCTTCCGTTCCCGAATTAAAAAGAGTACCATCGATATAAGAAGCATTAACATGTGTAGCTCCAGGTTTAATTGTTGCCATTTTCTCCAAGAATAATATCTGTAAGTTTTTTAGTTTTGGAAGGTTTGAGTGGATTAAGTAATGGTTCAATCCACTTTCCAGGATGACGACCATCAGTTACTAACTGTTTGATATCTTTCAGCCAGTCCTTATTATAGCTACCAAGACCTTCAGAAAGAGCATCAGATGCAACTCCGTAGAAACTCGAAAGGTAGAAAGTTCTTTTACGATTACCGTCATCAAACTTGCATCGGAACCAGGTAAGCTGATCATTTTCATCCTTACTCCAGTGAGCTGCAATAATTCTTACTGGGTTTTCACTGATATCTACCACCTCTTCGATGTTATCCTCAGTAACTCCCCAACGATTAGCTAATGCAGTAATTACTGCTTCGCTCTTTGACATAGCATTAACAATATAATACTCAATGCCTTTAAGTTTAAAAATTGTACTCATATTGTAATTGGTTTTAAATTGCTGACAAAAATAAAATCCAGTCAGATCTCACGACATGACTGGAAAAAATAAAGGGAAAATTTGTTAAGTCTAGTGCCCCAGGCGAGAGTCGAACTCGCACGGACGTTTCGGTCCAAGGGATTTTAAGTCCCTCATGTCTACCATTCCATCACTAGGGCGATGCAATTAACTGCCCTCATTTCACAACGAAGGCAGTTTGGACATAACGTGTACTAAAACCTAAACCTTCAAAAATGGCTAATCACAACATTTGGACATGGAGCGGAAGACGGGATTCGAACCCGAGACTTTTAGCTTGGAAGGCTAACGCTCTACCACTGAGTTACTTCCGCTTAAATGGGAGGATTACCTCCCATGTTACTCAGAGCTCACCTGACTTACGAAGCTGATCTAAGCAACCTTCGATACAATCATAAAGATTGTCACCTTTGATTACTTCGTAATCAGTCATAGCAGTCACTGTAGCAAACTGCCCATCTTCATCATCAGGATCATAACATCTGTAACTTGGAACTCCATACATTCCAAGTCCATTGACCAGATTCATGATCGCAACTGAGTAAGACCTTTTAGAACCTGATCCAATCTGGATCACGCTCAAGCAGAGGTCGACGCTTTTCTTTGTGTTGAGTGGAATCAGCATCGTTTTTGATGTTTTGGTTTATATTAAGATAACTCAACACTGAACAATTAAATAATAAAATAAAAATATCCTAAATTTCTCGAGAATACCTTAAGCTAATTTATGGCCTTCACCCTCTCATCGAGAAGGTCAGCCACTGTAGACGATTCTACAGCAATCGCACTTGTTATCAAGATGTTATTAACTTAAGATAAATTTAGGATATTTAGAGCCGATTGTTGGACTTGAACCAACGACCTGGAGATTACAAATCACCTGCTCTACCAGCTGAGCTAAATCGGCATTATAGGTTATAAGCGGTATCTAGTTCTTTGCCTAGCTTACCACTTCACTTCCCCTAAGTAAATACTTTCGACGTGCACTTCGATTTCTTTAAGTTTCTCTTAAACTATTCCTCCACTAAGAGCTAAGTTCCTACTATATTTATATACCGGCATTCACAATATGTAGCGTGAACATACGTCGGTCGAGCTATACTGGTGGCGTCAGCTTCCTACGAAGTTGACCAAGGTCGACTGTCATCTTCGTGCTCAATTAAAATTTAACTGCTCTAAATTTACCTACCGTCCGCAGTGCGAACTGACATGATTATGTGAGGTAACAAACTTGCAGTTGCCAGTACACTAATGTTGTGTAGGACTAGTTTAAAACTGATAGAGTTAACTTTATAGAATCTGGCATAACACTCCATATCGATTAGAATCCTGACGGAATTCTATTGGGGATTTTGATGAGGAGCTGCTTCACGCACCATTAGAGAGTTGACTCGATTAATTCTGAATCCCTGTATACGACAGTTCATCTCCTAGGTTAAGCTATCCTTAGTGTGTACCGTTGGGCCAGTAAGATCTAGTATGAATTTAGATTGATTACTGGAATTCACTGCTCTCCCAGCTTGTTAACTTACCCTTCGACTATCAGTTATTTTTTTTTGTGATCCCGACGGGACTTGAACCCGTGACCCCGTGATTAAAAGTCACGTGCTCTACCAACTGAGCTACAGGACCAAAAAGTTGATATCCAAAGCAGACGGGCATACCAGCTCCCTAGTAATTCCTAGTTCAGCACTGGCTTCTAACTGCTCAACTTCATTTTAATTTAATTTTCTTGGACATCAACCTTAGTGGAAACAACTGGATTCGAACCAGTGACCCCTTGCTTGTAAGGCAAGTGCTCTAAACCAACTGAGCTATGCTTCCGAATGACCTCCAACACTTCACAGCCATGGAGGTTTGATTCATTAACCATATAAAAAGATTCATAAAGAATCTTGTGGTCCCTGTAGGTCTTGAACCTACGACCTAATGATTATGAGTCATTTGCTCTAACCAACTGAGCTAAGGGACCTGGGGATCTCAGATAACGCCTATCCGCATACAGAGTGTCTTAGTCTGTAATCTCCAAGTATAGGTTATCAGTTTAAGTTATCTGAGATTTAAGATGAGGGAGAAGTATGTTTGGACTTACGTATAGATATTCGGAATAAAATCCCCCTCATTTCCGATTATCCAAACTTAAGGCGTAGAACCCTGGCGGACCGCCCCTACAATTTCTTGAGTTTATTCTCAATCATCTTCTTGAAATCCTCAAATGAATTGTAAGCGATCTGTTTAGGGATCCAAGTCGTACAGTCAATCTGCAGCTCGATACCTTCCATGTCATCCAGAGTACGGAATCCAGTAACTGTGCCATGATTGAATTCTCCATCTTTAATGAAGTAAACTTCAGTCTTCATCCATTTCAAAGGAAATCCTGTAGCATCACTGAAGATTTCCTGAGTTTCGATAGTTTCTTTGACTACTGTAATCTTAGGAACTTCTACTACTTCAGGTTCTTTAGGTCTGATGCCCATTACAAAATCATAGTACTGCTTAGCAACCTCTTTAGGTTTCCAGTAGCCATCGATTCTGAATTGATTAGGACCACGTCCATTACTCAGATAATCATTTCGAATGAGCCAGTCCTTAATCTTTTTAGTAGGAGCTGATCCAATTTTCAATCCACTTCCTTGACGGAATAGAAGTTGGATATCTGCTGACATAGATCCTTTACGGTAGAATGCATCAAACACTTTTTGCATTCCACCTTCTGACATCTCTATTGAAAATAAAGGTTTCCGTGCCATTAGATCAATCCCTCCATTCTAATTGATATCGATTTGAGGATTTCTTGATAGAAATCATCATTAATGTGAGCTTCAGGATCACAGAAAAGATGGATTACGAAATTTCCTTCAGGAAGGTCAAATTGAAGAGTTCCGATGAAAGCTTTATTTTGAATTCGATCAGCAGGATGACCAGTTCCTACTACATAGATATTTTCTTTACATACTTCGGAGTTAGGATCCACGAGTGCATAAATCCAAATTCCAAATTTTTCATTTGGATTTTTGATTGCAGATAAGATCTTGTGATCTAATGGCATCTCAATTCCTACTACATCAGCAAGAGTTTCATCTGTGATTTCATACTTGAAAATTTTCTTCATGATAATTGGTTTTGAAAATTAATGTTAATAAATTCTTACGTAAGGTTTCAAAGTATTAATCATTTGAATTCCACGAGCATCGTTATCCTCCATTTCTGGATTCTGTGTAACTTGCATTGCGACCATACTCTGATGTTTTACACCTTCAGTAATCATTTCCTCTGCAGTAGAGAATTCACTGGCAGTCAAGGTTTCTTTGGTACTGCCATGAAGGATGATTCTCTGAAGTTTATCCTTCAGATTCTTTGCATTGACATCATCGATTCCCTGCCGGACCTCGAGATATCCTTTATTAATGATCGATTCTTTAAGAGTTCGATCGACACTCTCTTTATCTTTTTTCATTTTCATATTTTCTTATGAGTTCAGATAATTTATTTATGTCAAAATCTGGACATGCATTGGGATACTCTTTACGAGTTTGATAAACTATCTTTCTAAGATATTTGAGACGTTTCAAAGCATATTCTTTAGAGGTTTTAGCCATCTCATGTTGGAAGGCTTCACCGAATTCGATTCCCATCCAACCATTGGCTACCAACCACCTACGGAATGCGGGAGCTGACTGAGCATTGATATATGCTAAACTATGATAAGCTACTCCAGGTTCCCACCATATGTACTGACTATCAAGTACTAATCCAGGAAATTTATCTTTAGCCTGTTTTTCGAACTGATGTTTATTAGAATATGAGAAGTAGAATAACCCACATTGGATTAGTTTATCCTCATGAATTCGATTTATGAAATCGATTATACGAGCTTGCTTCCTTTCTCTTTCTTCTCTGATAATACGTTCCTGAGATTCTCTTTGAATTCGTTTTAAAGTCTCATTCTCTGCGAAAGGAGTTTGAGTTGCAGGTTTATATTCCAGTGTTTTAGTTGTAACTGGATATCTGCTATATTTAGAATTAAACTTTCTCATGGCTACCAGTTATCTCTAATTAAATGAAGTGCCCAAAGACCCTCAGTGAGATTATCTCTATCATTAATTTCCCAAATATCGATAGTCCAAGAAGCTCTCATTCTTGCTGTAATCTCATCTTTGATTTTGTCAATGGTAGTTCCCCTTCTACCGATAAGGAGACCTGGACGAGATAAGATTATGATTAGATGATATTGTTTATCCTTATCCCACCAGACATACCAGAAATCAAAAATTCCAAGTGCATTAAGATCCTTGAAGTTAGCTTGTAAGACATCGGCAATCACGCAGTTATCTCTATTCAATTCACGATAGGAGTCCGGAAATGCAGCTTTGAACTGATATATTCTAGCAATCTGTCTATTCATCCATGACTGCCGTGCTTTTGATTTTCTGGAATAATTTACGTAGGTCAGAAATTTTCTGATAATACAATTATATCTACGTATGACTGCTTTAGCTAGTATCTTAATGCATTTTCCACGCATCTTAATACACCATTTCCAGAACCAAGTTTCTTTACCTGCTGGAATACTAGGTGCAAAGTAAATAGCCAATCCTAATATGAAAAGAATGACTAAGGTAATGATAAAAATTAACATTGTAATTGGTTTTTTTTTTATTTAACTTACTTTACAGTGGATCTGATTTCCACATAGTGAGCCATTGAGTGACCCCAACGATCCTTGAGTTTATTTTCGATATTTTCAGTAATACCATCAACTACCAATGACTCCAGTCGATTCGGATCGGCATCACCGATAGCCATCTGATCATCATTAGGAAGATCAAATATGACTGTAACTTTAACTGATCTCTTCATTACTCAGAAATTTTAGTTACACTTTCGATTTCGATCTCTGGCTTACGATAATCAACTGCATCGCTGAGAAGCCATTCAGGTTCATCAATTTCATAGTTATCCGGAACCTGTACAGTAACTTTAAGCTTAATTGTTTTCATTGTGATTGGTTTTATAAATTGAATAAATGTTGATACATTTTAATGATAGGGGATTCCATGAACTGCTTGAATTTGATTGAAGACTCCTGATCCATCTTCATCTTTTCAAATTCCTTCTTCCTCATATCATCAGGCATATTTACGAACTCTTGCATTCTCTCAATCCAGTCATCTTGAGTACAGAGTTTCTCCTTGAGTTCAGAATTCTCATGTTCTAGTTGAATTCGTTTTGAACGTTCAGACTCAAGTTCTTTTCTCAGATCAGATAACTGTGATTTTAGATTATCAATCCGTTCATTATACTGATGAGCGACTTTCTGACGAATAGTCTGCTCAATTTCTTTTCTTGATTTAGAGTCTTTACTCATAACCTAAGATTTTACGTGCCAGCACATGTTGAGGTTTATCACTCTTAAGGAATTGCTTAAAATTCTTACATGATCCACATGGTTTAAATTTCATCATATTCTCAAGGATCTCACTATTACTATCCATTACCACATTTCCTACAGAAGGGCAGTGATGAGATTCACTCATATGGACATATCCAAGATAATCAACCAAAGGTTTGCAGTTTCCTGTACCTCTAAGTTGCATCTGTGCAAATCCAAGTTTAAATGTATCAATGGTTGTAGCCTGTGCAGCTGTGAGTGCAGGATTGATACAGCTCATAGCATATGGATTCCTCTCGATTTCTTCTTGAGCTCTCGCAGAGGTCCTCGCCCTACCAAGATCCTCCATAGATCTAATATCTGTGACCTCAAGATGACATTTCGGAATGTGATTGAAAAGATTGCGATGTTTGATAGTCTCACTATGCAGCCTATACCACTTAGGATTGGAATAAACCTGAATTCCGATACACTGATGGAATTTAACAATCTGTCTGATTTGATCTTTAATCTCATCATTATCGAACCAACTGCCGTTAGTACAAACTGTGAATGGTACTTTCCATTTTTCTTCTAAATCCTTACAGATCTGAAAGAAGTCAGGGTGAAGAGTTGGTTCACCTCCAGAAACTATAACTGGTCCACCGATCTCTCGATGAAATACCATTGCACAATAGAAAGTATTATAATAGTCCATGTGTGGACCATCAGGAGAAGATGACTGCAAGCAATGCTCACAGTTCATATAGCACTTATTTGTGATTTGGAGTAACATTATCTAAAGATTAATTTAGAAATTATACCTCCAAGAATGATGATCTTCAAAAGAAGAAGTACACAAAATGCGATGATACTCCACATCCATGATTTTGTAAGGAGAATCACGGGAACCATGATGCATGTGGTGATGATAAAGTCAATCACCCATACGATTGCAATAAACTTTTTCATGATATTGTAATTGGTTTTAAATGTTTCGAAAAAAAAACTCCACGCATCTCACGACGAATGGGGTTACATGCAAAGTAAAGGCCTCAGAATTTGATTACTCCACGTTTAGTGAAGATCAATCCTAAGGTAATCTTTCCTACTTTAAAGACCTTGCATACATAGGACTCCTCAAAATAATCTTTGAGTTCCTTACTGCAAGTAGAGAAGAGTTTACCTGCCAATCTAGCTACTAGATTTACCTGTTTTCCACTAATTACCCCTAAATGGCTAACCAATTTTGGAGTCTGTTGGAAATCTTCGATTCTTTCAATCAAAGTAATAAGCATTTCAATCCCAATATACTGCAAGGGTGTACAGTTAAATTCTTTTGAAGAATTATCGAGATATTCTTGCTTAAAATCAAAAGCTACCCCATCCCTGAGTCTTTTTAATTCAGAGTTAGGATCAGTTTTGATGAGCCAGTGCAGTTTACTAGTACGATAAACTGCACGATACAGAGTAAACCAAGCTTCAGCTTGATTGGCAGTGGATAGTATGGCACTCTCAGCACCATCTTCCATGACTTGATAGTTGATTTTTGCCATGGCTTGTTAACGTTAAATGTTTATTGAAGGTATACCTTTGGACTCCTCGTTTGGTTAGCAGCACTTGTCCGCA
>Ga0256870_1000970_pt1 | contig 11555 bp, 11 predicted proteins | sample RumenRJG_06RNA_FD_186079 | JGI IMG/M metagenome (GOLD analysis project Ga0256870, IMG submission 186079) | Metatranscriptome of bovine rumen microbial communities from Lethbridge, Alberta, Canada - Rumen RJG_06 (Metagenome Metatranscriptome) | ecosystem: Host-associated > Mammals > Digestive...
ATCCACATTTCCCACCATCACATGGTGCGTCCAGCGATTTGGATAGGGCTCCGTCGCTACGTCGATTCTTGGAGAATCTATCCGATAACCCAGTCCGAACGTAATTGTCATCCAGATTTCTGGCCGATTCTTTGCCTTGCGGCAGGGATTAAAGGACACAAAAGCGAATCCTCGTTTGTTAGCAAAGGTAATCTGGGTTTTTGCGACCTTAATTTTTACTTCCGGAATCTGTGTCAGAATCTGATCTTCCAGTCGTTCGTAAAGGGGAAGAGCATCCATATGCTCCCCAAAGAAGAAAAGAATATCACTGTTCATGGTTATTCTACCGTTTCTTTCTTGGGACGGAAGAAATCTACCGCAAATGTCAGGAAGTCTGTCATCAGCGGGATGTAGGTTGCAAGAAAGACACCGAAAGCCCCGGCTGCGACAGTCTTTTTGTGCTTGACCGGAACCAATACTCCCAACAGGATACCAATGGAGCAAAGGCAGAATTTAAGACCCGTAAGCATTTTCCAATCTCTCGATTGAATGTAGTGGTCTGCACATCTAAACAGTTGTTTCATCGTAAAAACCTCCTGTGTTTCTGAGATTATGACAGATATGAGAAGCTACAATACTATCTACAACATATTACATTTCTTTGCCTGCCCACCGATTCTTTGCAAGGAAAATTGATAGGAAAGTAATCACCCCTGAAATCAGCAGGAACATAAGGGAGATACCATCTTTAGCCACTGCATATACATCAAAGTATTTTAGAGGTGTTAAATAAAACAGAGCCGGAATACACAAATATTCTGCCACAAAATAAATACAGTAAAATACTATTAAAGCGCCAAAGCCAAAAAGCATAGCCTGTTTGTAGGATTTGCAGAGACTGGATACCCAAAAACCAATCGAGTATAATATGATTTCCGTCAGAAAAAGCCCAACAGTTGTCAACAGAGCCGCATTCTTTTGATCCAGTCCACCCAGAGGAGCGATTGCAGTATAGTAATTACATACACCGCTGACAGCTGCAAGAATAAATAAATTACATACGTTGGCGGCAGCTTTTCCTATAACAATCTGATTTCTGCCTAAAGGTTTTGTGAATAGGTATTCTGCTGTTCCTTGCGTTTTTTCTTTTGCAATGCTTGAAATGCCCAGATAAATCGCATAGGAATAAGCGAGGATTGCCACCCAAAAATAAATACAGCCATACCAACCCAATGCAGTGTTAAGATCTTCACTAACACCAAACATCACCATCAAAATTCTTGGAAAGTCGTTTAGCATTTCTACCAGAATCGGTAAGCTGTCTTTTAAGGAAAGATACTCTATGTACGCAAAGACACAAAGAAGAATGATTATTCCAAGCCATATCAACAGTATTTTCCTTGTAAGTTTCAGTTCCTTTTTTATCAATGATATCATGTTGTTCCCCCCCTATACTGCTAATTTAATGTCTTTCTTCATCAGAATCTTACGAGACAGGAAGAAAAATACAGTGAGTAGAAGCACATACCACAGAAAATAATCCCATTCATAAAAAGAGTTCTCATGAATGTGAGCTGGATGAAAAAACGAAAATGGAGAGAGGTAACTTATTATTCTGCTTCCAATCGTTCTTGAAAAAGCTGTAATACAGTATCCCATAAACACAGCCAAAGATGCTGTCAGCAAAGGAGAACGATTGTTAGGATGCCAGCATCCTAACAATACTCCCATCCCTCCAAAAATCAAAGTAACAAGTGGGAAGGAGCCAGCCAACAGAATAAATTCTAACATAGAGAAGCCAGATTCATACACAATCATTGCTATAAAAGACGCAAGGATATATGCAGCACTCGTAATGCATGTGCCGACAAGTAGACAAAGCACCTTTCCTTTATAAATTTGAATACGCCCGCAGGGTTTTGTGAACAGGTATTCTGCTGTGTTTTCGGTACATTCTTTTGTAAACAGGGATAAGGCAAAGTGCATCCCGAAAATTCCGCCTGCCAAAGCAAAAAACGCATTAAGAAATCCATACATTCCCAGAGGTTCCAAGAGCAGTGCGAGAGAGATGCCGACAGTTTCAAAGAATCCACCCTCTGCAAAGTTTTTAGGCAGAAGCTCTGGCGTTTCAATCATGCTGTAATAGACAGGTATCATAGAGAAAATACAAACGGCAAGGGAAAGACCCCAAATCAGAATATATTTTCGACTACGTTTCCACTCATAATGAAATACAGTCATAGTGTCACCTCTCATTCGTAATAATGAAGAAAGATCTCTTCTAAAGACGGTTCTTCAATCAGAATATCAACCAAAGGTAGTTTATGTAGTTTTTCCATGATGGTCATAACATTGCCATTAAACATAAAAGAAATGGAATTTTGATTCTGTTCCAGGTTGGCAATTCCTGGGATGTCGAAGAACTGCGCAGGGACAGGCTCCTCGGTGGAAAGCGAAATCTTTTTATACCCGTTTTCACGCAATTCCTTCATGGACTGTATAGCAATGAGACGACCTTCTCTCAGAATACATACACGATCACATAGCTTCTGCACTTCGCTCAACACATGAGAGGAAAACAGAATGGTTGTTCCACGGCTGTTTTCTTCTCGAAGAATTTCATAGAATGTCTGTTGGACGAGTGGATCAAGGCCGCTGGTAGGCTCATCCAGAATCAGAAGTTTTGGAGAAGGTAGTAAAGCGGACACGATGCCAACTTTCTTTTTGTTGCCTAAAGACAAATCTCCGATTTTTCTGGACAAATCCAGATTCAGTCTCTCAGCCAGTTCTTCTATTCTGTCATGGCAGTTAACACCATACAGATCTGCAGTATATTGTAACTGCTCTTTCACTTTCAAATTATTATAATAGCAATTCTCGCTGGGAAGATATCCCACGTTCTTTGCGATTTCTGCAGCATGCTGCGTACAATCAAGGCCGAAAATCGTAGCATTGCCGCTTGTGGGTTTGAGCAAGCCCATCAAAGTGCGAATTGTTGTTGTTTTACCAGCACCATTAGGACCGATAAAACCAAAGATTTCGCCCGGCAGAACGGAATATGTGAGATTTTCAATACCTCTGTGCTTTCCATAACTTTTTGTCAGTCCATCTAACATTATCACCGCTTGTTTCATAATAAATATTCCTCCTTGTAGAAATGATATTTTAACATTTTCAGAATATTCTCCATTTCGCACACGATTCTATCAAAATCTGACACACCTTCAATCTCGTCTACAATACCGTATCCAATATGCATCAATGTGCGGAACAGTAGTGGCGCATCTTCGGGATGCTTGAATTTGACCAGATCGGCATCACGGAGCATCAGATCATGCAAGTGTTTTTCACCTTCTTGCATTAAGTCCTTAATGTGCTCCGAAATTTCAATGGATGGCTCTTTTGCAACACTTATAATAAAAGCGGCGATATAGGGATTCTTTTTCAAATTATCTATCTTCATGATTATGGCTTGCTGTACACGATCAAAGAAATCTGCGTTTGCATATAATAACGCCTGTTCCTGATAAGCTGCTTTCATTTGTGTGCTGCTGTGTTCAACCAGATATTCATAGAGGTTTTGCTTTGTACCAAAATATTGAAAAAGGGATGCCTTAGAGATGCCCGCCATTTTTGCAATGTCGTTAATCGATGCTTTTTCGTATCCATGCTGAGAGAAGCAAGATAGTGCTGCATTTCTAATTAAGGTTTGCTTTTCGTCAGAAAGTGCTAAAAATTTTTCCATAATAACCTCCAACAAATAACCGATTCGGTTATTTTGCTATACTATATTACGAATAACCGATTCGGTCAATACAAATGTGCGTTTTTGTTCATAAAAATCGCCCGTGAGATATCTCCCACGGGCGGCAAAATAATCAGCTTTCTAAAGGCTTATATTCAGTTACAGTTTTCAAATAGGTTTCAGGATTGCCGTTCAAAATCAAGTCTGCATATCCAATCGGGTCAGTGTAAATCAGATAGTCAAGCTCTGACCGCTGATACATATTGTCAGCAACTTCATTCTCCACGGCGATGGTATCAATGGCAATCATGCTGCCATCAAAGAATTTCAGCTCCACACAAGCGGTATCCATGTTAAACTCACAAGAAATCAATCTATCCATAAGAAACCTCCATTTTACGGGATGTTAGATTATCCCAAAATATTTGAATGCTTCTCGGATTGCTTTCTCTTTTTCTGGCGGACACAGGGGCTGTCTGGAATCTTCGGATTTTGGCAGATTGTAGTTCTTGCCAACCTCAATCCCACATTTCCGCTTAATCTGTGAGATATACAGGTTAGACACCTTTAATCCGCTATGTTCCAGTACATAGTCCTTGATCTGCGTGTAGGTTGCCCCATCCTGAAATTCGGACATATCCATATCTTCCAAAGAGAACTCAACCCGAATCTTTTTCGAGTCGACCTCGCCCTTGGAAAGCAAGACAACCGTCTCAACGCTGGATGTATGCGGAAACATATCAACTGCACGGATACTTTTTACCTTGTATCCGTACTGCATGGCAATGAGAATGTCACGACACTGACTCTTCGGATTGCAGGAAACATAAGCAATCGTATTGATACCTGCTTCTGACAGAGTTTTAAACACTTCCGGTGCACAGCCCTTTCTTGCAGGATCAAGAACGGCTTTTGTCACTTTATGCCCCTCTGCAATAATCTGAGGAAGAATCTTCTCAACCAGTCCGACTCTGAAATCAGTATTTGAAATACCGTTGGCAAGAGCATTCTCTACCGCATTATCTATGGCTTCACTGACGCACTCAACTCCAAATACCTTATGACACATTTCCGCCATATAAAGTGAAATTGTTCCAATTCCGCAATAGAGGTCAAGAACCGAATCATCCTGTTCAAGCCCCAGCAGATCTACTGCAGATCTGTAAAGTTTTGCCGTCTGTTCGGTATTAATCTGCAGGAATGAATACGGATTAACCTTAAATTTGAGATTCAGAAGATCTACAGTAATGGTGTTTTCACCGGAAAGCACCACCATGGTGTCGCCAAGAATTCTGTTTCCTTCCTCATGATTTACGGAAAGAAGAACGTTTTTTATTCCCAGAGAATTCAATTTTTCCGTAAGGAGCTCAATTCCCGGAAATTTGAAGTAGACAACAAGAACCGCAATTTTTTCTCCTTTGTCAGAACCACGTAAAAACAGATAACGGAGAGTTCTTTCAGAAGAGGCTGTAAGATTTCTGAATTCTGCGGAATTAAGGGCATCACGGATTCCGTTTCTTGCAGCATTAATCCATTCAGGCTCAAGTCTGCAGCATCTTATGTCAATGATAGCGTGTGACTGTCGGCGATAAAGCCCCACCTCATATTCATCACCGGATTTTTCAACTGCATAAACAGCCTTGTTTCTGTACTCGAACGGAAACTCCATACCGATAAATCCTTTATAAAGTGATTCATCGTAGTTCTTTCCCATGGTATTTGCGTAAAGCTCAAGAAGCTTGCTTTCCTTGAGAGCAGTTTCTGTCCTGTACTCAAGATCGGTATATGAGCAGGAACCGCATTGATTCTGACAGAAAGGCTGAATTCTCGAAATCTTCGAACTGACAATTCGCATGATCTTTCCCTGAGCATATTTTTCCTTTATTCCGTAGAGAGTCACCTCGACATCATCTCCGGGATACCCGCCTTTAATGAATATCTTAATACCATTCGGGCCAAAGGCAATTCCTTCACCGTCTTCGGTAAGGTCCACTACCTGAACACGTAAAACATCACTCATACATTACTCCGACAAATCATCAGACTCGAAGAAGTCTGAATCCGAAATGCTCACAGACATTGTCGCACATCATATATAATTACCTTTTCGGTGACAATTATATATAATGATTCCGTCATGCAGTAACGGCTTTTTCAACAACATTCAAAATGCCGACTGCAATCCGTATCAAACATTTATCGCAAACCGAAATACTCATTGTAGTTCAGGAAAGCACATGAAAACAGTAAACGTCGTGGCAGCAGTAATCATAAAGGATCATAAAATTTTTGCAACCCAAAGAAGCTATGGTGAATTCAGCGGAGGCTGGGAATTTCCCGGTGGAAAAATTGAACCGGGCGAACATCCTGAAGAAGCACTGAAGCGTGAAATCAGAGAAGAACTGGATGCAGAGATTAACATAAAGAGCCTTCTTGATACCGTGGAGTATGATTACCCAACCTTTCATCTGTCCATGAAAACATATCTCTGTACGCTTGCGGGAAGTCATATAAAGCTGCTTGAGCACAGTGATGCCAGATGGCTGGAAACCAAAGAGCTGGATTCTGTTTCCTGGCTCCCCGCAGATCTCAGTCTGATAGACAGAATCAGAACGGAATCTATCTGAGCAGGATAACGGGATTTCGTAATCAGAACCGTTTTGTCCGGATAATCGCACCAGACCAAAAAGTAAAGGGAACCTTAAGGTTCCCTTTACTGGACAGTTAAATCCGGTTTCTATTTAAGATTAAGAAGCTCAATTACCTTTGCCTTCTTATCGTTAAAATCAGTAATTCCTAAACTGTCAGCCTTACTCTTCCAGAAGGTGGCCTTGCTGTTATCCTTGTCTACGCCAATACCCTTGGAATACATAGTGGAAATTGCAACAACAGCCAACGGATAGTCATTGTAGGCCGCCTGTTCAACCCAATAGAAAGCCTTACTCATATCCCTAGGTTCGCCTCTGCCGTTAGCAACCATCACACCGATATTGAACTGTGCGGCAGCCACATCAACGTCAGCTGCTTCTTTATACCACTGGCACGCCTTGCTGTAATCCTGCTTAACACCGAGCCCCTTTTCATATGCATATGCAAGAGAGTTCTTAGCGTCGGCACTGTCATGTTCTTCGATGGCTTTTTTGAGCCATTCAATACCTTTCTCACGAACATCTGGTGAGTCGCCGGTCTTTATGTACAGTTCGCCGAGCTTTGACTGAGCCTTGATATGATCGTGTTCAGCCGCAAGCTTGTAAAGAGTAATGGCCTTTACGTTATCCTTAGGAACGCCAAGCCCCTGATCGTACATTGTTGCCTGAATATACTGAGCTTCAAGCATGTTTGCACCGGCAGCCTTACTGATGTAGTGGAATGCCAAATCAAAATTCTTCTCAATGCCTGCTGACGGTTCACCGTTAAGATAGATCTTGCCAAGCTCAAACTGGGCAAGATGATTATCATTGTCAGCAGCCTTCCTAAGATTTTCCACGCCCTGTGCAGGATTTCTTAAAATGCCGTTACCCTGAATACGCATCATACCAATGTAGTACTCACATTCAGGATTTCCCTGAAGCATACCCTTTTCAAACCAGGATAGCGCATTCTGATAATCCCCCTTTTCGTACAGGAGAGTACCGTAAAGAGCCTGTCCCGGAGCATAATCCGTAAACGCAACCTTTCTCGCAAGATTGTAACCTTCCTGCTGCTGGGAAGGATCCTTCTGGTTCAGGAGCCACTTGGCATATTCATACATGCTCTTAGGGTCTTCCTTTTCAGCGCCGATCTGGAATTCTCTTACCTCGTGATACTTGTCTAGATAACGGAGTGCTCTCTCCTCTTTCCATACCGCAGCCTTGTCGAAGTATTTATAACCTTCGTCAAACTTACCCTGATTGATTAAAAACAGCCCCCATTCATATTCGGCATCAGTTCTTTCGGCATCAGCTGCCATGTGAAGATACCCCAGAGATTCATCCAGAGACATAATGTCAGGATTCGTATCTCCGAGTTTGTATAACGCAAACATTGCGTTATCATCCTGTTTTGACTCCACCAGCTTTACCCAGATTTCCTTTGCCTCTTCGGGCCTGCCTTCCTTTAAAGCTTTAACACCTTCTTCGTACGTCTTTGAAAAACATCCTGTAAGAACTAAAGAAGATAAAAGCATTACGGAAGCAAGAGTTTTTATTTTCATCTTACGATCCCATTCCCAAATCGTTTTATAGTAATTATTAATCCGCCGGTCTTTAATCATCCTTAATCAGGAGACACCGAGAGCAATATCCCTGCGGCAGATATCAGCTAATTTATAATAAGACATGTTAATGTAATAGGCTTTAACATGAAAGCCCCTGCACCATATTTTGCTACAGCCTCGACATTGTTAAATCCAAACAGGCCGAAAAACAGGCTAAATGAATAAAATATAAACAGTTTTCACCATTTAAGGAGGCGGTGCCGGCGTGCCTCTGCCTTTCTGCGGACAAGACAGACTATGAACACATGTCAGGTAAAACCGCCTGCAGCAGCGGTCCGTATCAGATTATTCTTCGCACGCATTTACATTATACATTTTTTTAACATTATGTTAAATTATTAAACGTTTTTAATGATGAAACGGCAGCAAACGGTACTAATCTTCCTTTGTTAAAAGCACCGTATAATTGTGCGCATAAGATATGCCGAATAAGGTAAAGTACCTGCAGGAGACAGCAAATTTAAACAAGCGGGCCTGATTTTGTGTTAAACTGTTTCAAATACTGAAGAGGAGTGCAGGGAAGCTCCCCCGCAGCCGCGTTTAAACTGAACGGGGTTTAATCAGGAGCAGAAAACACGAGAGAGTGTCGTCATGTCAGAAGAAATTAAGTCAGTAATCATATACAGCCGAATCAATGATGAATCTGTAGTATTTACCCTGATAGAAATCGTTAATTTTCTTGTTGACCAGAAAATAAACGTCATTCTCGAAAAGTCAACCAATGCCAGACTGGGACTGGATCTGCCAACTCTGAGCTTTAATGAAATGACAGGAACAGCCGACCTCATGATTATAGTCGGTGGAGACGGATCAATGATCAGTGCGGGAAGAAAAATCACCGATGTGGGTATTCCCGTGCTCGGCATAAACCGCGGACATCTCGGATTCCTTACCGATCTGTCGCCGAAAAACATCAGAAGAGCGCTGTACAGCATTCTCAAGGGAGAATATGTCCTGGAGGAAAGGTTCCTTCTTTCCACTACCATAAAAGGACCAAAATGCCAGCAGGCACTGGCACTCAACGAGGCCGTAATACATGGCGTAAAGACGGCTCACATGATTGATTTTTCAATTTTTGTCAACAACAAGTTCATGTACTCGCAGAAAGCCGACGGCCTCATTGTAAGCACCCCTACCGGTTCAACCGCCTACAATCTTTCAGCCGGAGGTCCGATAATCGAACCATCCCTCAATGTTGTGTCTCTCGTTCCGATGTTCCCTCATTCGATGAATCTTCGCCCCTGCATTCTGAGCGGAGACAGTTCAATTAAGGTAAGCTTCAGGAACAGACTTACTCCGGAAAAAATTACCGTAAGCTGTGACGGTCAGATTATCATGAACGCCGATGACCGCTGCGAAATATGCATTGAAAAACATAAAGTCCCTATCAGAATCTGTCACCCTCATACCTATGATTACTTCAAGGTTCTGAGATCAAAGCTCGGCTTCGGCACAAAGCTTGTCGACTAGCCGCCTGCATCAAAATTTCAGGTTTGACAGTCCGTCTCCCGCAATTACGACAACCTACTGCGTAATTCACATTATGCATTACGGTTACTTCTGTTTAAAAAATATACGAATAATATTTATTTTTACTCAACATGCAATCTGCGCGCGAATTAATAGTATAATTTCCAAACAGTAGATGCCCGAATCAGTCCTTTATTAATACCCAAGGACGCAAGGAGAACAAATGCTTGAATCCCTAACAATTGAAAACTACGCCGTCGTGAAGAAAGCGACGTTAAACCTTCACAAGGGAATGAGTGCCATCACCGGTGAGACCGGTGCCGGCAAATCAATATCCGTCGACGCTCTGGAACTGGTAATGGGAGGCAGAGCTGATTCAAAGTCAGTGCGTAGCGGTTCCGGTTCCACAAGCATATGTGCAACCTTTGATCTGTCTGATTCACCAAGGGCTCTCGGGCTGCTCAGGGATTACGATCTCCTCTCCGATGACAACGAACTGTGCATCGTAAGAAGAACAGTCTCAAAGGACGGCCGTTCAAGGGCATTCGTAAATGACAGAAGCGTAAACACCACTGTTCTGAGAGAACTTTCATCAAGACTTCTCAACATTCACGGTCAGCATGACGGTCAGCTTCTTTTAAAAAGCGAACACCAGATTGAGTATCTTGACGCCTTTGCCGGTCTGGGAAATCTCTTAAGTGAAGTGGAATCTTTATTCTACACATATTCCAGGGGAAAAGACGAAGTAACAAGACTCGGGAATCTCCAGAAGGATATGGTTGCGGAGTACAAACTAACCCTCTACCAGATTGCGGAACTGAACAGACTTGCCCCAAAGGAACACGAATTTGAGGAACTTTCGGAAGAATATGACAGACTCAGCAACGTACAGACACTCCTGCAGAACAGCATAAACGTTCATGGTCAGCTTGCCGATGATGATGGAGGTATCCTAACATCCGTAAATACACTTCTCGGGGGAATGAACTCTCTAGTAAAAATTGATAAGAGTCTGACACCAATACTTCAGAGTATTGAAAGCGCCAGAATCCAGCTTGAGGACGCAGCCGGAGAAATCAGCCGCTACAGTTCAACTCTGGAATCGGATCCTGAAAGACTTAACTTCATTAATGAAAGAATGGCTCTTTACAACGACATGTCTCATAAATATGCCGTCACTCCAGATAAACTGCACAATGTTCTGAACGAACTTCAGAATAAAACCCGGGAATTTTCCTCCATAAAAGACGAAATTGAAGCAAGAACCGCCGATGTAATGGCCGCCAAGAAGGCGTTTATGGAAAAAGCTGAGGAACTCAGCCGCAGAAGAAAGGAAATGTCCGTGGAATTTGCAGGACGGATAACCGACATGCTCCATGAGCTTTCAATGCCGAATGCCATGTTTGAAATTGAATTTGCCGAAGTTCCTCCTCATCATAATGGTATTGACAGCGTATGCTTTAAGTTTAATGCCAATGCAGGCATGACACCGGATCTTATATCAAAGACCGCATCCGGAGGTGAAATCAGCCGTATTGCCCTTGCAATACTTGTTCTTACCGCAAACAGAATATCGGCTCCTACTCTTATATTCGATGAAATTGATACGGGGATCAGCGGTTTTACGGCAGCCAATACCGGCAGACTGCTGCGCAGACTGGCAAAAACTTCTCAGGTTATTACCGTAACCCACCTGCCACAGGTGGCGGCCTCCGCACATAATCAGTATGAGGTTCTTAAAAAAGATATTGATAATGAAACGGTGACATCCATAACTGAACTGGATGCCGACGGCAGGGAAAAGGAAATTGCAAGACTTCTCGGTGGCCCCGTAATATCTGAATCAGCTCTTGCAAACGCCAGAGAACTTCTGGCAACTCAGTCTGCGGAATAATTCGTTAATATAAGACGTTACCATGATAAGGGGTTAACAACTGCTTGACTAAATCTATAAATAGTTTATAATACATTTAAAATAGTTACAGGTTTGTTTGTAATGAATAAGATTATTTCAATTGGACAGGCTGCTAAATTGCTTGGTGTTCATGTTCAGACTTTACGTAACTGGGAAAAATCAGGGAAGCTAAAGCCTGACAGTATATCTCC
>Ga0256870_1000976_pt1 | contig 11537 bp, 21 predicted proteins | sample RumenRJG_06RNA_FD_186079 | JGI IMG/M metagenome (GOLD analysis project Ga0256870, IMG submission 186079) | Metatranscriptome of bovine rumen microbial communities from Lethbridge, Alberta, Canada - Rumen RJG_06 (Metagenome Metatranscriptome) | ecosystem: Host-associated > Mammals > Digestive...
ACTCTTTAGCTTTTTTTCCTAATTCAGTACCGTTCTTAATATTAGAACGGAAAAGATCTCCTGTAGAAATGTGTGGAATACTATACTTATCACAGATCATTTGAGCCTGTGTGCCTTTTCCAGCACCAGGTGCACCCAGCATAATTATTTTCATCCTTTTGCTCCTTTTCTTCTTAAATAAGATTTAACAAAACCTAAATTTAAACCGAAAATACCCACTACAGTCAATAATAGAAAAAGGCAGAGACCGAGCATGGCAATTCCATGTTTTCCGGCCTCTGTCATTTTTAATCGTCTAAAAAGCCCTTATAGTTACGAACAAGCATCTGTGATTCAATCTGCTTAATTGTCTCAAGTATAACACTTACTACAATTATCATTGATGTACCACCAAATGAAATATTCGCTCCAAACAGACCACTAAACATAATCGGAAGAATTGCGACAATCATAAGGCCACATACACCGATAAAAATAATGTAGTTTAATACAGTATTCAAATAATCACTTGTTGGTTTTCCAGGACGAATTCCAGGAATAAAGCCCCCCTGCTTTTTCAGGTTATCAGCAACTTCCAACGGATTAAATGTAATCGATGTATAAAAATAAGCAAAAAAGATCATCAACAAAAGGTAAACAACAAGACCAATAGAATACTTTGGAGCAGTCTTGTCAAACCAGTTTCCTTCGTTCAAATACTTAAGTACTTCGCCCCAAACACCAGTTCCGTTATATCCAACTAATTGAGATACAATAAGTGGGAACTGAAAAAGTGACATAGCAAAAATAATAGGCATAACACCAGCTGTATTAACCTTAAGAGGAATTTCAGCTCCGCCTGCTCCAACCATTTTACGCCCTTGAAGTTTCTTTGCATATTGAACAGGAATTCTTCTTTCAGCATCATTTAAGATTACTACAACAACTACCATTGCTACAATAATCGCAAAAATAATTAGTCCATATACAACTTTCTGAACAATTGAATGATTGCTCAAAAACTTTGTATAGAGTGCTCCTAAATCTTGCGGCATTCTAGACACAATATTAATTGTCAAGACAATGGATATACCATTACCTACACCATAATCTGTGATTCTTTCACCAATCCACATAAGGAATGCACTACCAGCTGTAAGAGCTAATACTATCTCTACACAATAAATCATATTTTGAGACTTAATCATATTGCCATTTCGATAGAATCCAACAGACATTGCTATTGATTCTATAAGAGCAAGAGCAATAGTAACACGACGAGTATAGGCAGTAAGCTTTTTACGTCCTTCTTCTCCATCATGCTGCAACTCCTCCAATTTAGGAATTGCAATCGTCAGCAGCTGAATGATAATAGAGGATGTGATATAGGGGGTTATATTTAATGCCAAAATAGACATTTTTTCAAATGAACCACCTGTAAAACGATCCATAAAACCAAGAGCCTTATTAGATGTCATGCCATTGTACCAGTTAGTAAATACATCTGATTTAATTCCTGGAGCTGAAATTGCAGTTCCAAGTCTAACAATAGCAAGCATCAAAAAAGTAAAGAAAATCTTATTTCTAATATCTTTGATTTTGAATGCATTCTTTAAGGTTGTGAACATTAGATCACCTCAGCAGTTCCACCAAGTGCCTCGATTTTTTCTTTTGCAGATGCAGAATATGCATTTACTTTAACCGTAAGCTTCTTAGTCAGCTCACCACTTCCAAGAATCTTAACACCATCATACTCTTTCTTGATGATACCCTGATTCTTAAGTGCGTCAACAGTAACTTCAGCTCCGTCTTCAAATACTTCCAATCTATCCAAGTTGATTGCTACGATGTGCTTAGAATTGATGTTCTGGAAACCTCTCTTAGGAAGTCTTCTGAACAATGGCATCTGACCACCTTCGAATCCTGGTCTTGGTGCTCCAGAACGAGCCTTCTGACCCTTGTGACCCTTACCTGCAGTCTTTCCGTTTCCTGAAGCATGACCACGACCTCTTCTAAAGTTATCGCTGTGTACAGAACCTTCTGCTGGTCTTAAATTGGATAATTCCATTTTACATCCTCATTTCCCGCTGCGAAATCACTATAACGCAAGCCGTGTCTCGCAGCGTAAGGTGGACACGGCTCGCTCGCAATTATGCTTTTAAATTAAACTTCTTCAACCTTAACAAGGTGTCTGATCTGCTGGATCTGTCCTCTTGTTGCAGAGTTATCCGGAAGAACAACAACACTGTTAAGCTTCTTAAATCCCATTGATTTTACGGTAGCTACCTGCTTAGGTACAGCACCGATTGTGGACTTAACCAATGTGATCTTGAGTTTCTTTTCATTTGTTGCCATTGATTTACTCCTTTCAATAAGTTGCTGTAACTTAAGCCTTTAAATCTTCTACTGATTTACCGCGCATCTTAGCAACTTCCTCAGGTGTCTTGAGCTGACTAAGTCCGCTCAGGGTTGCAAATACAACATTCTGCTTGTTATTGGAACCCATAGACTTTGTACGGATGTTCTTGATACCTGCAAGTTCGCAAACAGAACGAGCTGGACCACCTGCGATAATACCAGTACCTTCTGGGCTCTTCTTCAAAAGAACAGAAGCACTACCAAACTTACCAACGAAGTCATGTGTAACACTATTGTTTTCATCAAGAGCAACAGTAATCATGTTCTTAATTGCTGCATCTTTACCCTTACGAATTGCATCTGGGATTTCTGTAGCTTTACCAAGACCAGCACCAACATGACCATTACCATCACCAACAACTACAAGAGCTGCAAATTTCATGTTACGTCCGCCCTTAACAACCTTGGTAACACGTTTGATGGTAACGACTTTATCTGTTAACTCAAGCTGACTTGCATCAACGATTGTATGTTTCATTTAATTTCTTCTCCTCTCTTAGAATTCCAAGCCAGCTTTTCTGGCAGCATCGGCAAGAGCCGCAACCTTACCCTGGTAGATGTAACCAGCTCTGTCAAATACAACAGTCTTGATTCCCTTTTCAAGGGCTCTCTTTGCAATTACATCTCCAACATATGCAGCAGCTTCTACATCATCTGTGTGCTTAAGCTCAGCTTTGATATCCTTTTCAAGAGTAGAAGCAGAAACAAGAGTTGTCTGTGCTACGTCATCAATAACCTGAACATAGATATTCTTGTTGCTTCTGAACACTGCCATTCTAGGTCTCTCAGCAGTGCCACTATAGCGCTTACGTTCCTTCAGGTGCTTCTTAACACGAATTTCCTGTCTGGATTCTTTACTAACCATTTTACACTCTCCTTATCTATTACTTCTTACCGGTCTTACCAACCTTACGCTTGATGACTTCATCAACATACTTAATACCCTTACCCTTATATGGTTCAGGCTTTCTCTTCTCTCTGATGACAGCAGCGTACTGGCCAACCTTTTCCTTGTCAATACCCTTAACAGTAATGATCTGTCCTTCAACAACAGATTCAAGACCTTCAGGATCCTCAAGCTCAACCGGGTGAGAATATCCAAGAGAAAGTGTGAGTGTTTTACCCTTCTTAGCAGCTCTATAACCTACACCGTTAACTTCAAGCTTCTTCTCGAAACCTTCGTGTACACCTACAACCATGTTATGAAGAAGTGCTCTAGTGAGACCATGAAGAGCTCTTGTCTTCTTATCATCATTAGGTCTTGAAATAACAACTTCGCCATCCTTCTGCTCAATTGTCATTTCCTTAGGAAGCTCTCTTGAAAGTTCTCCCTTAGGACCTTTTACAGTCACCTTGTTATTTTCTGCAACACTGATAGTTACTCCATCAGGAATTGCGATTGGCATTTTTCCGATTCGTGACATGCCCGTACCTCCAATTTACCATACAAATGCAAGAACTTCGCCACCTACCTGCAGCTCTCTTGCCTTTTTATCAGTTACAACACCGTGGTTTGTTGAAATAATAGCTATTCCAAGACCGCCAAGTACGCGAGGAAGATCTTCCTTACCAGCGTAAACACGAAGACCAGGCTTAGAGATTCTCTTGATACCAGTGATAACTTTATCATTACGATCAGCACCATACTTTAAAGTAATGTGAAGATCTTTGAATCCTTTATTATCAACAACGTCAAGCTTCTTGATATAACCTTCTTCAAGAAGAATGTTAGCGATAGCGAGCTTCATCTTAGAAGATGGAACATCAACAGTGTCATGTTTTGCAGCGTTAGCGTTACGAATTCTTGTAAGCATATCTGCGATAGGATCATTCATTGCCATTTTAAATACTCTCCTTAATTATTATTTATTATTGCTTCGCCTTACTGCCCACCGAAAGGGGCAGAGACACGAAGCCGCAACGATTTTTAAATTACCAGCTAGCTTTTCTTACGCCAGGAATCTCGCCCTTGTAAGCAAGTTCACGGAAGCAAATTCTGCAGATTCCGTACTTTCTAAGAACTGAATGAGGACGACCGCAGATTTTACAACGAGTATAAGCTCTTGTAGAGAACTTCGGTTTCATCTGCTGCTTTCTCTTCATGGATAATTTAGCCATGTTTAATCTTTCCTCCTAATAATTACTTTGCAAAAGGCATGTTGAACAGTCTAAGAAGCTCTCTTGCTTCCTCGTCTGTCTTAGCTGTAGTTGTGAAAACTATATCCATACCTCTGGTCTTATCAACTTTATCATACTCGATTTCAGGGAAGATCAGCTGCTCACGAAGACCAAGAGCATAGTTACCTCTGCCATCAAAAGAGTTAGGATTAATACCACGGAAGTCACGTACACGAGGCAATGCCAAGTTTACAAGACGATCCAAGAAGTCATACATCTTCTCACCACGAAGAGTAACCTTGCAACCAATTGCCTGGCCCTCTCTGATTTTGAAGTTAGCGATTGACTTCTTAGCCTTTGTCAATACAGGCTTCTGACCAGTGATAATTTCCATATCACCAGCAGCGTTCTCAAGAACCTTTGCGTTCTCCTTAGCCTCACCGACTGCCATATTAACAACAATCTTATCGAGCTTCGGTACTTCCATAACGTTCTTATAACCGAACTTCTTTGTCATGGCATCCACGATCTCGTTTTTATATAAATCTTTATATCTGCTCACAATGATACCTCCTTTCCTTATTTATCCTGCTTGTCGAGTTTACCCTTGTTTCTAGTCTTAACTTCGTCAAGGATTTTACCAGTAGCTTTAGCATAACGCTTCTTTACAAGCTTACCATCAGCACCTTCTTCGAACTTATAACCAACTCGAGTTGTCTTACCATCAACGACAAGCATTACATTTGAGATATCGATTGGAGCTTCAACTTCAACGATTCCGCCGTTCTGGTTCTGCATAGAAGGCTTCTCGTGCTTCTTAACCTTGTTGATACCTTCAACAACTACACGATGATTCTTCTCATCAACTGAAAGAACCTTTCCTTCTTTACCTTTGTAATTATAGGAACCAGCAATTACTCTAACTGTATCACCTGTTTTAATTCTTGTAGCCATTATTGGTTCCTCCTTATAATACTTCCGGAGCAAGTGACAAAATCTTCATGAATTTCTTCTCACGAAGTTCTCTTGCAACCGGTCCAAAAATACGAGTTCCCTTTGGGTTGCCTTCGTCGTTGATAACAACTGCAGCATTCTCGTCAAACTTTATATAGGAACCGTCTTTACGGCGTGTTTCCTTTACAGTACGAACGACAACAGCCTTAACAACGTCACCCTTCTTTACAACACCACCGGGTGTTGCTTCTTTAACGGACGCAACTATTATGTCGCCGATTCTTGCATATCTTCTTGTAGATCCACCCATAACACGAATGCATAAAAGCTCTTTAGCACCAGTATTATCAGCGACCTTAAGTCTGCTTTCCTGTTGAATCATGCTAATTCTCCTTCTAATAAACGTGAGCTTTCAAAATTACTTTGCGCGCTCAATGATTGAAACAAGTCTCCATCTCTTATCTTTAGAGAGCGGTCTTGTCTCCATAACCTTAACGGTATCACCGATATGGCACTCGTTGTTTTCATCATGTGCCTTAAGCTTATAAGTTCTCTTTACGATTTTCTTATAAAGCGGATGTTTTACATGGTCTTCAATGGAAACAGTGATGGTTTTATCCATCTTATCGCTTGTTACTTTACCAACACGTGTTTTTCTAAGATTTCTTTCCACGATTGTTTCTCCTTTCCCGGATACCGGAATTATTCAGCTGCCTTGGACTTCTCTGTTATGAATGTCTGGATTCTTGCAATATTCTTTCTAACTGTAGTAATTCTTGCAGTATTATCCAGCTGATTGGTAGCTTTCTGGAATCTCAGATTGAAAAGCTCTTTCTTGGCAGCAACAAGCTCTTCCTGCAGAGCCTTTGTGTCCTTATTCTTAAGCTCCTGTACATATGCGTTTCTTACATTACTCATTAGATACACCGCCTTCCAAATCTGCCTTGGAAACAATCTTGCAACGGCACGGAAGTTTGTGCATAGCAAGACGAAGAGCCTCCCTAGCATCTGCCTCGGCAACTCCACCGATCTCGAACATTACGCGACCTGGCTTAACAACTGCAACCCAACCGTCTACAGCACCTTTACCAGAACCCATTCGAGTTCCGAGAGGCTTAATTGTAACCGGCTTATCAGGGAAAATTTTAATCCAAACCTGACCACCACGCTTTGTGAAACGTGTCATAGCAACACGGGCTGCTTCAATCTGGTTTGACTTGATCCAGCAAGGATCAAGAGCAACAATTCCGAACTCACCGTAACTAATTGTTGTGCCGCGGTTAAGCTTGTGAGCCATAGAACCACGGAACTGTTTACGATGTTTCACTCTCTTTGGCATTAACATTATTTATCGCTCCCTTCCTTGACTGCGTCAACAGAGTTTGCTTTGTTAGGAAGAACTTCTCCCTTATAAATCCAAACCTTAACACCAACCTTACCATAGGTTGTATTAGCTTCCGCAAATCCATAATCAATGTCTGCTCTAAGTGTCTGAAGCGGGATTGTACCCTCGCTGTAGAACTCCTTACGAGCGATATCAGCACCACCAAGACGACCGCCGCAGCATGCCTTAATACCAAGCGCGCCGCTCTTCATTGATCTGCTCATACAAGACTTCATTGCTCTTCTGAAAGATACACGATTCTCAAGCTGCTGTGCAATATTCTCAGCAACAAGCTGTGCATCCTTATCAGGTCTCTTGATCTCTTTAATATCGATCATAACCTTTTTATCTGTTATCTTCTGAAGCTCTTTCTTTGTAGCTTCGATTTCAGCGCCACCCTTACCGATTACAACACCAGGCTTAGCTGTGAAAACGATAACCTTAACACGATCAGATGCTCTTTCAATCTCGATCTTGGAAACACCAGCTGCATAAAGTTTCTTTTTAAGAAACTCTCTAATCTTATGATCTTCAACAAGATTATCAGCAAATGCACCACTTTCAGCGTACCATCTGGAATTCCAGTCAGCGATAACGCCTACTCTCATGCCATGCGGATTAACTTTCTGTCCCATTTGATTTCAGTCTCCTTTCTTATCTCTCACCAAGAATGATACTAAGATTGCTCATTCTCTTGTTGATTCTGTAAGCTCTGCCCTGTGCACGAGGCTGAATTCTCTTCATAATAGGGCCATTGTTTGCATAGCACTCTGCGATATACAGATTCTCGCGATTCATTCCCTTGAATTCTGCATTTGCAATAGCGGATGCAAGAAGCTTATAGATAACGCTGGAAGCATATCTTGGATTGAACTGTAAGATAGCAAGAGCTGTTGTTACATCTTTACCACGGATAGCATCCATAACGAAGCACCCCTTCTGAACCGGGATTCTAGCGTTAGTCAGCTTAGCATGCGGTCTGGTTTCTCTATTTGTTTTATTTCTCTCAACTTTATATTGAGATCTGGACTTTTTCTTTTCTTCTGCCATGACGAACCTCCTTTCGATCAGCTATTATCTAGCTCCAGTTGACTTCTCATTGCCTGCATGGCCACGGAAAGTTCTTGTCTGAACGAACTCACCAAGCTTATGACCTACCATATCCTCAGTAACATATACCGGAATATGCTTTCTACCATCGTGTACAGCGATTGTATGTCCTACGAAAGACGGGAAAATCGTGGAACGACGAGACCAGGTCTTGATGATCTGCTTGTCATTGTTTGCGTTCATAGCATCTATTTTCTTTAAGAGACTTGCATCAGCAAATGGTCCCTTTTTTAATGATCTGGACATTATGTTCCTCCTTAATTATTTGATAGCCTTACCATTTCTTCTTCTGATGATCAACTTGTTAGAAGCCTTCTTAGACTTACGAGTCTTATATCCAAGAGCAGGCTTGCCCCAAGGTGTGCAAGGACCAGGACGACCAACAGGTGCCTTACCTTCTCCACCACCATGTGGGTGATCATTAGGGTTCATAACAGAACCACGAACTGTTGGACGGATACCCATATGACGAACACGTCCAGCCTTACCATAATTAATGAGGTTATGCTCAATATTTCCGATTGTTCCGATAGTAGCACGGCACTCAATAGGAACCATTCTCATTTCACCTGAAGGAAGACGAAGAGTTGCATACTTCTCACCCTTAGCCATCAACTGAGCAGAGTTACCAGCTGAACGAACAAGCTGACCACCCTTTCCAGGATAAAGCTCGATATTGTGAACCTGAGTACCTACTGGAATAGCAGATAATGGTAAGCAGTTACCAACACGGATTTCAGCATTTACACCGTTCATAACAGTCATTCCATCTGTTAATCCTGCAGGAGCAAGGATATAAGCTTTCTGACCATCCTGATAGCAAATAAGAGCGATGTTAGCTGTACGGTTAGGATCGTACTCGATACCGATAACCTTTGCAGGTACATCATCTTTGTATCTCTTGAAATCGATAACTCTGTACTTTCTTCTATTTCCACATCCTCTGTGTCTAACTGTAATCTTACCCTGATTATTACGTCCAGCAATGCTGTTCTTAGAAACCAAGAGGCTCTTTTCTGGAGTCTTCTTAGTGATTTCAGCGAAATCAGAACCAGTCATATTTCTTCTGGATGGGGTATAAGGACCATACTTCTTAATTCCCATGATTATTTTTCTCCTTTATTTATGAAGAATCACTTGTGACTCTTCATAAGCTTTATCGCATACTAGGGATTATTCCCTCGGCCCTAGGACTTAGAAGAGCCTGTACGCATAGTTATTTTTCAAATTAAGCCCTTAGAACAGCTCGATATCCTTGCTGTCTGCTGTAAGAGTAACAATAGCCTTCTTAGTCTTAGCTGTGTAACCTACTGTCATACCTCTTCTTCTCTTTGTTCCCTTAGCATTGAGTGTATTAACCTTAGCAACTTTTGTGCCTTCGAACATCTTCTCAACAGCTTCTTTAATCTGAATCTTGTTTGCTTCAGGATTTACGAGAAATGTGTATTTCTTTCCTTCCATAATGTTCATGGATTTCTCAGTTACAACTGGCTTAAGGATAATATCATAATATTCAAGTGCTGCCATTATGCATATACCTCCTCAATCTTGTTCACTGCGTCTTTTGTAAGAACGAGTGTTCTTGCATTAACAATATCATAAACATTCAACAGATTTGCCTGAGTTGTCATAGCCTCTGCATAATTTCTTGCGGAAAGAACTACGTTCTGATCATTATCAAGAATTACAACTAAAGCTTTGCGTGTTGCATTAAGGTTAGTCATAACCTCTGCAAACTTCTTTGTCTTAATCTCATCAAGCTTAAGTTCATCAACAACGATAAGGTTGCCATTCTGAACCTTGTCTGTGAGAGCAGACTTAAGAGCTGCAAGCTTCTCCTTCTTGTTCATCTTAAAGGAATAATCTCTTGGAGCTGGTGCAAATACAACACCACCACCTGTCCACTGAGGAGATCTTGTTGAACCCTGTCTTGCATGACCTGTTCCTTTCTGTCTCCAAGGCTTTCTACCGCCTCCAGAAACTTCGGAACGTGTCTTTGCCTTCTGTGTTCCCTGACGCTTGTTAGCTAAATGCTGAACAACTGCAAGGTGAACCAGATTCTCGTTAACATCAACACCGAATACAGCATCGCTTAATTCGATTGTGCCAACTTCTTTGCCTTCCATATTTAAAACAGATACATTAGCCATCTGAATGTTCCTCCTTTCCTTCGTTATGCCTCAACGATCGTTGTCTCTTTGATTGTAACAAGGCCCTTCTTAGGTCCTGGGATAGCGCCCTTAACAAGAATAAGATTCTTCTCAGCGTCTACCTTAACAATCTCAAGATTCTGAATTGTAACTCTTACGCTACCCATGTGACCAGGCATCCCTTTGCCCTTGAATACACGGCTAGGATCAGAACTTGAACCGTTAGAACCCTGATGACGATGGAACTTGGAACCGTGAGCCATAGGTCCTCTATGCTGACCATTCTTACGAATAGCGCCCTGGAATCCTTTACCCTTTGTGATTGCTGTAGCATCGATTCTATCGCCGTTCTCAAAGATATCTGCTTTGATTTCAGCACCAAGCTGATACTCTGTAGCATTCTCAAGCTTAAGCTCTCTTACATACTTCTTAGATGTAACGCCAGCCTTTTTGAAATGACCAGCCTCAGGCTTATTAACACCATGTGTGTGTCTAAGTCTGCCATCCATGTAAACCTTTTCCTTTGCATCTACAAAGCCAACCTGAACAGCTTCGTAGCCATCGTTTTCAACAGTCTTAACCTGTGTTACAACACAAGGTCCTGCCTGAAGTACAGTTACCGGAACAAGGGAACCGTCTTCCTTGAAGATCTGTGTCATTCCGACTTTAGTAGCTAAAATAGCCTTCTTCATGAAAATTACCTCCTTTATTCATCTACAGCGGATGCGTGTTACGATCGCAATGTCGTTTCATTATCTATAATGATGATAATTTCCAGTGTCGCGGCATCATGCGCCTTGCATCATACTAGTAGAGGTGAATTTAATGTTTCGTGATGATTATTTCATCTTAATGTTAATGTAAACACCTGCAGGCATTTCAAGTCTCTGCAATGCATCGACTGTCTTAGGTGTAGGGGTGATGATATCGATCAATCTCTTATGTGTTCTCTGTTCGAACTGTTCTCTAGAATCCTTGTACTTATGTACGGCTCTAAGAATTGTAACAACTTCCTTCTTTGTTGGAAGCGGTACAGGTCCACTAACCTGAGATCCGTTCTTCTTGACTGTTTCGATAATCTTCTTAGCAGATGCATCAACCAACTGATGATCATATGCCTTAAGTGTGATTCTCATTACCTGATTTGCCATAAAAAAAGTCGCCTCCTTTTCGCACTTTTTGATAAGTACGACAAGCGGTGACTGTACACTCTCCCGTGTGTGTCCTAGTTCATCATCAAAATAAACCAGATTTTCACTTTCACGTCGTTTCTGTCCATCAATCCATTTGGATTTGTAACAGACATCATTTGCTTGTACAGTGACTTGTCGTCATGATTGTGTGGCTTATAGTTTAAGCCTCAGGACATTCGCTCCGCGGAAAACCCACATCACTGGATTATGTGGCAACCTCACGCTTCATCG
>Ga0256870_1000977_pt1 | contig 11518 bp, 9 predicted proteins | sample RumenRJG_06RNA_FD_186079 | JGI IMG/M metagenome (GOLD analysis project Ga0256870, IMG submission 186079) | Metatranscriptome of bovine rumen microbial communities from Lethbridge, Alberta, Canada - Rumen RJG_06 (Metagenome Metatranscriptome) | ecosystem: Host-associated > Mammals > Digestive...
GTCGGTATGGCGGAGTTGTTAGTTTTAATAAGACAACGGATGTACTGAAAGATTATTATGCTATGCTATTTCCAACATATTATGATGGGGAAGGATTTGCAGGGACACTAATAGATTCACTCGCGGCAGGCGTTCCTATTATTGCGTCAGACTGGAAATATAATCCAGAGTTGGTTAAACAGGGTTCTACAGGGATTTTGTTCAAGACACATGATGTGGAGGAACTTACAAATGCACTTATATATATTTATGAGAACCAGAGGATGTGGAACGGAAAAAGAACCAATTGCATTGAAGAAGCGAAGAATTTTACGCCAGAAGTAGCCGTTTCTCAATTAGTTGAAACCCTCTCTTTGAGTTGAACGTTGAAAAATAATATTGTGTTATAAATATGAATGATTTAGTTTCAATTATTACTCCATGCTATAATAGCTCGAAGTATATTGCCCAGATGATGGATTCTGTGTTAGCACAGACCTATCCAAACTGGGAATTGTTAATCACAGATGACTGTTCAACAGATAACAGCCGCGAGATAGTTCAGTCATATTGTGAGAAGGATCCTCGTATCAAATTGTTTATATTGGAAAATAATTCCGGTGCCGGCGTTGCCCGTAATAAGTCTATTGAAGAAGCAAAAGGTCGGTATATTGCATTTTTGGATAGCGATGACCTGTGGAGACCGGAGAAACTGGAGAAACAATTGGAATTCATGCAAAAGAACAACTACAAGTTCGTTACCTGTCAAACGCTCGTCATAGAAGAGGACGGCAGTCTTTCTGGATTTAGCCGCAGGCTTCCAAAAGTGTCTTCCTGGCTGGAAAAATACATCAATTTCATTGGTACATCTGCAGTAGTATATGATACAAAAGAGATCGGTAAATTCCACATGAAGCCAATCCGCAGAAGACAAGACTGGATTCTATGGCAGGATATACTGAAAGTGACCAAACACGCCTATTGCCTGATGGAGCCTCTTAGTATCTATCGCAATGCGGCAGGGTCGTTATCATCCAATAAATTCAAACTCTTCAACTATCATGTTACGCTATACAAAGAGTATTGGGGCCACTCCACGCTCTATTCATACTTCCTTTGCTATTGTGTGTCAATGCCTTTGTTTGCATTGAAGAAAATATATAACAGGTATCATAGCAATAAATATGTCAAAAAACATCAAGGCGAAAAGTATGTCTGATAAAGTTTTGGTAATAGTTTTCGGAACCGGGTCGTGTGCACTGGGGCAGATTCGTTGCGCACACGATGCAGGGTATGATTGCATAAATGTAGTAGGGAAAACGCCCAACCGTTTTTCCGGGAATAGCAAATATTGCAAAAAAGTAGTTGCTCCCGATCCGTTTAAAGAAGAGCAAAAATGCGTTGACTTTACCCTCTCGATGATTAAGTCACTGGGTAGAAAGCCGTATTTGTTTTTTGCAGATGACGAATGGATGATGCTCGTAGGGTCACACGAACAGACGTTTGAAGAGATTGCCGTTATTATGCAGCCTCACTGGGAAGGACTGGTTCAGTTGTTTGATAAAAAGAATCTTTATGAATTAGCAAGCAAGTGTGATGTACCGCATCCCGTAACGTTAAATCTGGAAACCATAAAAGGACTGGATGAGCATCTTAAAGGGATGACACTCCCATGTATCATTAAGCCTCAACTCACCGTTTCACAGAATGAATTGGCTTCAAAAAAGATAAAGGCTTTCCACAGGACACAGAAATTTGAAACGGCAGAAGCTGCGGTTGAGTGGGCTGAAGGTCTGTTATCAAATGAAATAGACTTTCCCGTCGTATTACAGGAGTTCATTCCTGGCGACGCTACTTCCTTGTATACACTTACAAGTTATTCTGATAAAGACGGTCATTTAGTAGCTGGTTCAATAGGCTATAAATTGCGTCAGTTTCCACCGGATGCGGGCCGTATAACGTCTGGCGTTCTCCACTATGATGAAAAACTTCACTTTTATGCTGAAAAGTTCTTGAATGCCGTTAAGTTTAATGGAATTGCCAACACGGAATTCAAATACGACGCGAGAGATGGTGAATTTAAACTGATGGAAATCAACGCACGTTTTGGTGCCTGGAATTATTCAACGCTCTATTCGGGTATCAACCTAATGAAGATTGCCGTTGATGATTACAATGGAATCAAGTATGATGGTCCCACCTTCAAAAAGGACAGAGATGGGCATATCTGGTATAATTTTGCCCAAGACTTTGGTTGTGCGGTTATTCTGAATAAAAGAGAAGAATTCAAAAAGAATCGCCTTACTGTTTCTCAATGGAAGAAGTCTCTGGGGAAGAACCATTTTGAAGGGATTTGGGATTGGAAAGATCCGATGCCGTTCTTATCATACGTCTGGTATCTGTTTGTAGATAAGATTAAAGGAAATTTTGTCGCGTAATGAAACAAGCTGTTTTAGGAACAGGTAACGGTGGCCAAGCCATCGCTGGTTGGCTTGCTATGCAAAGCCATAAGGTGAGTCTTTATGGTAGAAACGATAAAGTCATAGAAGAACTTGATGCTCATAGAAGCATAAAGCTCACCGGAGCAATTTCTGGTGAAGGCTATCTTACAGAAGTAACAACTGACATACATAAGTCGGTAATCGGTGCTGATGTCATTATGGTCGTAACTACGGCCAATGCTCACAGCTCAATTGCTCGTCAGATTGCAGGCGACCTAAAAGATGGACAGGTTATTATCTTAAATCCTGGTCGAACAGGAGGCGCTTTGGAATTCAAGCGTGCCTTAGAAGCAGCAGGTTGTAAGGCAAGAGTTTATGTTGCGGAAGCCCAAACGTTGGTTTACGCCTGTCGTTTAGTAGAAAATGGTGTAGTCAATATCATTGGCGTGAAAGACAAGGTTCTGCTTTCAGCTGTTCCTTCATCGGATACAGACTTTGTTTTGTCAAAGATAACCCACGTCTATCCATGCTTCTGTGCCGCAGAAAATGTACTTAGGACCTCTTTGGAAAACATAGGCGCTATGTTCCATCCGTGTGTTTTGTTATTCAATGCGGCAACAGTGGAACGCAATTCTGTCTTCTGGTTCTACAGAGACATGACTCCTAAGATTGCGGACTTTATTGAAAAGTTTGACCGAGAGCGTCTGGCAGTAGGAAAAGCATACGGAATAGATTTGTTAAGCGTTAGTGATTGGATTAGCTACGCATACCCTGGAACCCCAGGAGATACGCTTTGCGAAAAGATGAAGAACAACCCTGCGTATCATGATATCAAGTCACCCTCTACTATATTTACCCGCCAGCTCACCGAAGACATTCCTACAGGTGTGCTCCCTATTATGGAATTGGGCGAAGTGGCCGGGGTGCCTGTACCCCTTATGCGTTCTATGGTTGAGATCTGTGGTAACCTGTTAGATATTGATTTTCGTAAAAAAGGCCGTACTTTGGAGCATTTAGGACTGGCCGGAAAGACGAAAGAAGAAATTATTGAATACCTGTCGAGATGAAAGAGAAAGTGAAGAGCACCGATGTATTCGGATTCATCAAGCCGCTGGTAGATGTTCACACGATGGGTGTGTTCACCATAGCCAACCTGCTGATGGATTGCGGGTACAAGGTATATTTATCTAAAGATGACGTTAACGAAGCCGTACAGGATCTTCGCAAACTCAATAACTATGGCCTTCTGAGACATTGGATTGAAGATAAGCACATCAATCGGTTGGGTTTCAGCTACAGACTAGACCCCGTAGAGGGATGTGATTACTTTATGTCACTTTATGAGCATCTGCAGCAAGATAAGATGTTCGCTAAAGATGGTGGCCCTCTAACCCAGATCTTCTTTGCCGGTTTGCCGGACACCTGTGACCGCGTGAAGGGCAAAACGCACGGCGATGTTCTGGTTTTTCCTGGTAACGAGACACCTATAGAATCTCTCCGTATGCTGAAAGTGCCTGAAGAGAGTTTACCTGGCACGCTGATAGAGGATAATGCCTACGACAATATGCGTTGGGCTTTTGCCAAGGAACTGATTGAATCTGGTCGCTGGCGTTTAGAATCCTATCAAGATCATTATGGATATCCAACCTGTGGAACGAAGAGAGACAAGTTTGTAGATAGATTGAATTATGCCCGGGAGAAACACTCTCTTCCTATTATTAGGACACATTCCGGCCCGTATAATCCAAACCGTCTGGAAGCTCTTAAAGAGTACAACTCTTGGATTAAGGATTTGGCACAATCAAAACTACTGGATGTTCTTTCAATTGGTAGCTCTCAATTAACACAGTCTCACTTTGGGGAAGATTGGAAAGACCTGCCCAACGGAGGTGGAGTTCCTGTGAATTCCGAGGTTGAGTATAGCATCATACGTGATAACGCATCTCCGATGTTGGTGCGCACATACTCTGGAACCAAGAATCTTCCTGACTTGGCGAGAATACATGAGCGTGCGCTCAATATTTCCTGGCACGCATTGTCTTTCTGGTGGTTTGATGAACTGGATGGCAGAGGTAATAACACCTTGTTGGAGAATTTGAGAGAGCATTTTGAGGTTGTTCGGTATGCTATTGCAACAGATAAACCAGTAGAACCCAACGTACCGCATCATTTTGCTTTCCGTGGAGCAGATGATGTCACGTATATCATATCCGGTTATCTAGCGGCAAAAGCTTGTAAGAAACTTGGCCTACGCCATATGGTGTTGCAGAACATGCTCAACACTCCCAAGTACACGTGGGGTGCAGAAGACTTGGCCAAGGGACGAACAATGATTAAATTGGTTCGTTCACTTGAAGATGCCAATTTTAAGGTCAGCCTTCAAAGCCGTGCTGGTTTGGATTATTTTGCTCCAGATTTGGAATATGCAAAGATTCAGTTGGCTGCAGTTACCTGTATGATGGACGATATTGATCCGGGGAATGACAATAGCCCTGAAATCATCCATGTGGTGAACTACTCTGAGGCTGTTCGTTTAGCAACACCGCCCGTCATTAAGGAGAGTATTCAAATTACATTGGCCGCTTTGCACGAATATAGACTTGCTCGTAAGTTGGGTAAAGTGCCTGACATGAGGTTTGATCCTGATGTTAAGGAGAGGGCAGAATCATTATACGAGGAGTGCAAAGCCTCAATTGATTTGCTTGAAAAGGCTATTCCCAACCTTTATACACCGGAAGGTTTTTACAAGGTGTTTGTTGAGGGATTCCTACCAGTCCCGTATTTGATGGATCAGCACAGGAAGTTCCCCAAGGCAAGACAGTACAGAACAGCTATTAAGAATGGTGGTATACGCGTTGTGGACGAGGAAGGTAATATCATATACACTCCCGACCGTTACAGAAAAATCATTGACCAGATGGAGAAGTAAGTTATGTCTATCTCTACAAAAAAAGGTGACGAGGGAATGACCTCGCTCATTGGCGGACAAAGAGTACAAAAATGTGACGATAGGGTAGAAGCGTATGGAACAGTAGATGAGTTGTCTGCATTTATTGGTGTACTTCATGATGTGTTGCCTGATTCTGAAGAAGAAACAAAGGCTTTGCTTATGGAGATTCAGAAACACCTTTTAACCATAGAGGCCGTTTTGGCATGTCCTACCGAAGGCCAATTCCCAGGATTAAACCCCAGTACTGTTGAGATGATTGAAAGCCAGGTAAAGGGATTAGAAGATACACTGCCTCCTTTTAGGTCTTTCATATTACCGGGTGGCAATTTGGCGTCCTCCTACAGCCATGTATGCAGGGCCATCTGCCGCAGAGCAGAGCGCCTGGCAGTAAAGCTTGGAGCAAAGGGTGTAGAACTGCAATATTTGAACAGGCTTTCAGACTACTTCTTTTTACTGGCTCGCAGGCTGGGAGAATAGTAGTAATTAGGCCTCTTTACCCTTGACAAATATCAGAGCCATCAACGGTAACGCAATGATGGCCATTGTGGCACTGATGGGTAAGTATATACCAAAGTTGACGTACTGGACAACCAAGAAGGTAATAAGCAAGAGACCAATACCCATAGCGCTGGAGATGAGATAATGCTTGCGGATATCTGTGGCTTTGCAAATCAAGCGGCTTAGGTTGGGGACACCAAGAGAAATAAAGCCAATTGGCCCACAGATACTCACTGCGCTGGTGACCAGGCACATGATGGCAAGGAGCAACAAAGCCTTACCCCAGTTGGAGATTTCAATTTCTCCTTTAAAATGCCTTGTAAGAGTCTTGGCTTGCGTGAGAGCAGCAATAAGACCAACGGCAAATAGGGAAAGAGAAAAAATGATGTCTCCAGTTGTGACACCTTCCAGACGGAAATTGGCTGCACCCCAAAGGTAGTATTGTTTCAGCAGGTCACCCGTCGGAGCGTTAGTAACTACAATGGTGCCTAATGACCCGATAAAGGTGCCAAATAGAATGCCAAAGGTAATCAGCTGCTGGGTGTTGACTTTCAGTGTCACAAAGAAACAGACCAATGTACAGATAAGTGTACAGATAAAGCTACCGACGGTCAAGCTGCACCAGCCACTCATAGTGGCCGCTGCAGCGCCTAAACAGGCAGCACTGCCAAGACCGAGCGAATATACATCACCTAACTGGTTACGCCAGAGGTATTGCATCTGGATACCACCTATAGGGAGGGCTATCCCAGAAAGAAGAACATAGAGGAGACTGAGAATCATTGCTTACCAATTGTATTCTATGGTGACCATCAGATTGGTGCCCGGCATTGGATAACCTTGAACGATCTGATAGTGCTGATTAAACAAGTTATTGCAGTTTAAACTGGCTTTTAAAACCCGATTGTCTATGAAGAGGAAATATCTTGAAAAAGAAAGGTCGGTGGTTGTCCAGGGCTTGATATAATAATCAGGGATATTTGCGGTTCTTGACCAGCGGGCGCCGGTAAAAACTGTATTCCAGCTGAATGCCCACTCTTTCCACTTGGCTGTGAAATCCACTCCTCCGCTGTGGCGCGGGATGTAAGGAATTTGGTTACCCCAAGTCTGACTACCTTCGGAACTGTGGTCAAGAGCTTGTTGGAAAGTATATCTCAAGACAAGATTGAGGAAAAGGTCGGTGTTCTGATATGAGATGTCTGCTTTAGTATCCAGGCCTGTAATATCAACCTTTCCGATGTTCAGCATAGTCCAACGGAACTGAGAAGAAGTGGGAATGGCTACAATCTTATTATTAACCTGGTTGTAGTATGGTGAAAGCCTCAACTCACCAGACCAGGCATCAAGTTGGCGCTTGAAACGGAAATCTGCACCGAACTGAATGGCTGATTCCGGAACAAGGTTGGAATTACCCATCTGGGAATAATAGAGGTCGTTGAAAGAGGGGAGACGGTAACTGCGCTTGACGAATGCATCCATCTCAATCCATTTAGTCGGAGAATAATAGAGGCTAAGGGATGGCATCCATGCATCACGGTACATATTCTCTCTGGTCCAGCCACCAGCGTTAGGCGTGTCAAACTCATCCCAGGCACCCATATATACCAGATGGGCAGCCGCTCGGAAACGGTCCCATACGATGCGTGATGCAAGGCCCCCCGTAAAGACGGTTCGTCTTGGGGTCACAAATTGCCCCACATCACTGTTCAATGCGTTCCGTTGGACATCAGTGCTTAAGTCAATGGACCACGGGCTGGAAACCACATAAGACTGAGCCAGCGAGAAATAACCCGACTGCTGCCTGTAATGCAAATCATAAGGTAGAGCCATCGGATTCTTCTCGGGATGAGTATTGTAATGGGTGTAGTTGTTGGCATACTTGAAACGGATGGCCGTTGAATAACGATCAGTCCATTCCTGATGCCAATTGCCTTGGAAGAAAAGGTCCTGATCTGCCTGTCGCTCAGCGCTAAAAGGAAAGCCCATTGCCCGGCGGATAATGGGGCCAGGGAAACCCCGTTCTGAGCCGTATGAGTATAAATGTAACTGCCAACGGCCACGGGAGCTCTTTATGGGGGAGTTTCCAAAGAGCATGGCTTCCACTCTGAGGCTCTTGATATCGCCGTTTTCCCTGACAAGGGTAGTATCAAAATAGGGATACTTGTACTTGCCGTTACTGCTTAGAAACTCTGCTGACGAGCGAAGTGTGAAGTTGCCGAGGTCTTTATCCCATTGGATGGAGGGATTGATGGTGGCAAAAGACCCCGTCTTGAGTTTGGCTATTCCGGCTTGGCCTTTCGGTAAGAATGGCCGCTCCGTTTCAAGATGAACCGCTGCACCGGAAGCATATTCCTTGGCAGTTTGGAGACGCTTGGTCTTCTGACCATTATAAAGCGAGACGGCACTTAGGCCTTCCGTTGAGAAGCGCCCCAAGTCAACTTGCATGTTTTGGGCATTGTCAATCTGAATGCCATCCAGGAAAATGCCTACGTGCTCACTACCGAGGCTTCGGACATTGATGGTTTTGAGTCCACCGACACCACCGTAGTCCTTAACCTGTACGCCGGTAAACTTGCGGATGATATCTGCCACCTGCGTAGGAACAGCAACGGCTTGAGAAAGACGGACATCCTCCGTGGCCCTGACAACAGGATAAGCCATGACGGAGAAAACTTCAGCGGCAGCAAGGGTATCCGCCTCTTGCGCAAAGGTTGCCCAAGAAGCGGATACGGAAATCAAAAGTGCTATGCAGAGGATTCTGCGCACTACCAGATAGCAAAGTGACCGGGGCAGACACCAGCGGTGACGCTCCAGAGTTTACTGCCCTTGTTGTAGCAAACAACACTACCCGGGTTGAAATAGTCACCAGCATCACCCACAAGGAACGCATTGGCATTCAGAACGGCCAGACCATAGGGAGTAGTAACATCAATGGTGGCACTCCAGTCAGACTTGGCGCCGTTCTTGACAGTCCAGCCTATGTAAGTGTGAGCGGCGCTCCAGTCGAACTCGGAATCCGTTCCAATGCAATAGACCGTGTCGCCACAGATAGAGGAAATGCTCACATAGTCACCGATGTGTTTAGGACTGGTAGGGTTAGATGCGGTGAGCATATAAAGACCGGAGTGAACGCTCCAATAGTTGCCAAGTGTGGTCACATAGATGTTGCCTGCACCATCTGAATAGACATTCTTGAGGTTTACTTCAACATCAACGGTCATGGTCACTTTGAAAGACTTGGTATCAATGATGCTCACGGTCTTATCATAGGAGTAATCCGGAGGGAGCTGGCTGGCAATGCCACCGGAGTTGGCAACATAAAGATTGCCATTGTAGCAGGCAATGCCCTCAGGCTGGTAACCAACCTCAACATTCCCATCCACCTTCTTGGTGGAAAGATTGATACGGTAAACAACGCCCTTGGGGTTCTTGGAGTCGGTGATGATGTAATTGTAGTTCTCATCATAAGAACCAGTGGCATAAGCCCCTGCCCACGAGGTCACATAAGCATAAGTGTCATCAAAAGCGATGCTGCGGGGAGTAGGAACTGCAATAGCTGCAATTTCAGTCTCATCTTTGGCAGAGACCACCTCTACCAGGCCGGAGTTGTTGATAACCATCCAGACCTCATCGTTGTGAACGGCAATGTCGTTGCCTACGTCACCCAGGCCGGCGCCAACAGAGGGATTCATCTTCTTGAAGGCACCAGTGATGTACTGGCAGTCAGAGAAACGAACGAAGTCCAACGTAGAATTGTTGGAACCCATACCGCCCTCGTTGAGAACGAAGATCTTCTTGGCGTTCACACCAAGATCTGAAACAGAAACTGATACGCCGGTAAGGTCGGCATCCTTTGAAGGAGTCTCAGGAATAGGATCCTTCTGGCACGCACAAAAAGCAAGCGCACCACAAAGCAAAAGCAATAGTGCTTTTTTCATGATAATGAAAGATTAACGTTTCCGCACGGACTTGTCCCCGAGCCCTAATGCTAAACTTGACAATGGCAGGTCTTCTGACTTCTCCCAGTGCTCACGCCTTCTCGAAGGATGTTCTTCAATGGCAAAGAATGAAGCACCGTTGTGGATATCACAGCTGCGGGCACAGTCCCGGAATTACACCGGCTTCCCTTTTGAGCTTGCCAGAGAGACCTCTGGACAAAGCACCATTATCCGCCACAAAGGTACTAAAAAAGTACTTTTTGACAAAGAACTGACTAGTATATTGGCAAAATGTCGCTAACTTAGCATTAGATTAAACATATTGCTTATGGAAGCAAGATTTGTTGAAGGACCTGTATCTGACTTTGTAAAGACCTGTGTTGACATTCCAAGATTCCTTGGGTGCTGCAGGACTTGCCCGAACTATGATAAACGATGGAGCTGCCCGCCGTATAACTTCTCGGTTGAGGCTATCTGGAAACAATATACAAACATACTTCTATATGAAGTAAAGATTCCAATCAGTAGGGAATTGCAAGAAAAGACATATTCGCAAGAAGAGCTGAACGAGATAAGTCGCGAGATTCTGGCTCCTGTAAAAAAACAGATGACGGAGGAACTTTTGGTGTTAGAAGAACAGAATCCTGGCAGCAGGGCTTTGTTTGCTGGGACTTGCGAGTTATGTGATAATTGTAATAAGGAGAATGGAGAACCATGCATTCATCCCGAGCAGATGCGCTACTCTATAGAAGCATTGGGCGGGAACGTGGCTCAGGCCGCGCGGATTTATTTTGATGATAGAATTTTGTGGGCTGCAAATGGGCACTTACCGGAGTACTATATTCTGCTGGGAGGTCTATTGAAATGTTAGGAAGATAAAATTATTAAAAGATGAACATACTTTCATTTGATATAGAAGATTGGTATAACCACGATGACTACTCCCGTGATTTTGAGTGGGAGAAGCACGAGGTGCGTATTTATGAAGGAACGGAAAAGATCCTTACCGCATTAGCTGAGAGAGGATTAAAAGGTACGTTCTTTTGCGTAGGATGGATAGCTGAGCATCATCCGCAAGTAATCAAGGATATAGCTACTGCAGGTCATCACCTTGGATGCCACTCTTATCAGCATGAATTGGCAACAAGGTTTACACCGCAGGAGTTCAAAGAGGATACCTACAAAGCAAAATGCTTGATTGAGGATGTGGCGGGATGCAAGGTTGATGCATTCAGGGTACCGTCATTCTCCATTACCATCAAGAACCTATGGGCATTTGATGTGCTGGCAGAATTAGGCTTTAACTATGACAGTTCAGTATTCCCTTCAACTCATGAATTTGGTGGGATACCTTCTTATCCTGCCGAGCCATCCATTCTTCATACACACACTGGTGACCTAAAAGAGTTCCCAATATGCCTTGGACATCTGCTGGGGCGGGAGATTGTCTATTCAGGTGGTGGATATTTCAGGGTAATGCCATATGCATTACTTAAGAAATGGACAAAGAAAGACCCGTATGTCCTGACTTATTTCCATCCATCTGATTTTGATCCTGGCCAGCCAGAGATGCCCCAGTTGTCCAAGATGAGACAATTTAAAAACCGTGTAGGATTGAAAGGGTCATACAACAAGTTCAAGAGGTATATAAGTGAATTTGATTTTATTGATTTAAGGGAAGCAGATAGAAAGATTAACTGGGAAATCTGCAA
>Ga0256870_1000984_pt1 | contig 11496 bp, 9 predicted proteins | sample RumenRJG_06RNA_FD_186079 | JGI IMG/M metagenome (GOLD analysis project Ga0256870, IMG submission 186079) | Metatranscriptome of bovine rumen microbial communities from Lethbridge, Alberta, Canada - Rumen RJG_06 (Metagenome Metatranscriptome) | ecosystem: Host-associated > Mammals > Digestive...
CGCAATTAATAATCTCGATAAGAACGTGGCCTATATGCAGTCTAAATTGGACGATAGTATTGCTCGTAAACACACATTAGAAGAAACCATACAGACCGCAACTGAACTTAAAGATGTTTATACTAAAAGTGTAGCATTATTTAAGGAAGCATCTATTAATTGCCAGAAACAAACTAATGACCGCATATCGAATATCATTACCAAACTCTACCAGTTTGTGTTTGAGAATAATGATAGAGTCATTATAACTACTGAAATTAAACGTAATATTCCCGTAGCATCTGTTTTAATTGAGACAGAAAAGAACGGCGAGACTATTACTTTAGACCCAGTAGAAGAAGATGGTGGTGGTAAATTAGATATTATTTCATTGGGTTTAAGGTTGGCTGGGTTACTTTTATATACTCCACAATTAAACAGGGTACTAATATTGGACGAGCCACTTAAAAACTTATCAACTAATGAAACATCTGCCAAAGCATATAGACAGAGAACGGCAGAGTTTTTGAAGATGATTTGTGAAGAGTATGGAATCCAAATTATAATGACCACGCACGATAAAGCATTTGTGGACATTGCCGACAAGAAGTTTGTGGTAGAATTGGAAGAGGATAGTTATGCGACTGTCAGCGATAGAGAATAAATTAATACACGACAATAACTTTACCATCCTTGGCACTTCCATATCTGGGGTTGATAACTATGTTGGTCCAATGGTAGCCTGTTCAGTTATACTTGACTACTTTGCTCTACCAAAAGACCTTAAAAAGTTTATTGATGGGGAAAAGATGTCAGACGTAGAGTTCAAGCAGTTTGTAAAAGAACTGCGCTACGTTGAGTTCTATGTAATGGAAGCCGATGTTATCAATACATTAAAAGACGTAGAACTAGCAGAACATATGACCAAATTTAACTGTGCTAATAAGTTAGTGTGGCGTATGTTACAAAAATGTGAAGTACCAGATGCGTACATAACAGCCGACAAAGACCTTACGGAAGTTATTGATACTACGGTTGATTCGGTACATAGTGAACGTGGTGATAGATATGTGTTATGGAATACTAATCACTCGTTGGAATTAGTGACACCTAAAGCATTGTTCATTACCAAGCCAGTTGATGAGTCTATTACTACAAGGGTTGCGAAAAGATTTGCTGACTTATTGTTAAAAAACAAACTCTCTCAATTAGATGCCCAAACTGAATCTAAATACTATATGAGTGAGTTCCCTGGTGAGAAGCAAGTACAGTATGTGGCGAAGTACGGTAACACTATTAATCATCGTGTATTTCTGCCTAGATTATCAAAATATCCAGTGGGGCAGTTAATGTGGAGTGACAAATGACAGAATTAATTATTGGTATGGACAATGGCACAACAGCCTCATACACAGCCATTGATGTGGACGGAAATTTCTTACACTTTGGTCACGTTCCAACTTTCCAATTACAAAAGTGGACTAAACCAAAGAAAGATAAAAAGGGTAAGTTAACTAATGGTCATATAACAGTAATTGATATAAAAGCCTTGAAAGAAGAATTTACAAAACTTTTATACGAAAACAAGATTACACCAGACCAAGTGAAATGCTATCTAGAACGGCCAGCAGTAGGGTTTAGTGGCTGGTCGGTATGGACTTCCCTATCTGGTATAGCGGCTTGGGTGGCAGTGCAGTATGTTTTATTAGATTTGGGTATTGAATATTTTACCATAGATAGTAGAGAGTGGCAAGAAAATTTAATACCACAAGCCTTGGGTACATCTTCTAAAAAGTCTGGTACAAAAACCAAGAAGAAAGCAGGTGAACGTAATAAGGCTTTGAAAATTGCTTCAGATGAATTAGCATTAAACTTATATCCAGAAGCAACACTTAAAGATAGTGGTGACGGTGATTCAATTTGTATCGCCTACAACTATTACCTAAAGGAAGTGAATAAATTATGAAATGCGATTACTGTGGAAAAGAAATGACGAAGTTTTGCTATGCTATTCCATCTGGCAACTATGGTAATAGAAAGCCCTGGGCACTATGTACTAAAAAGTGTGTAGATGCTATGGTTAGGTCATATTTGAAAAAGCAGAAAATTAATAAGGAGAAACGCAATGCCAAAAAAGGAAAGTAAGGAATCAGCACCTACAGTGTATGCTGTCTGTAAGATTTGTGGGAGCTTATTTCCTATGGAAGCAAACAAGGATGTTCCTGATTGCTGTGGTCGTCAATCTTGTATTGAGACACTCAATAAGAGTCGTGTAGTAGCAACACCTATCTATGGTACTAATGTAAATGTTATTACTTATGTAGATGGGTTTGGTGCCACTGTAGAAGAACGCCCTATTGTTGATTCGGACCCAAATAATGTAAAATTAACAAAGGACGTTGATACTACAAAAAAGGACAGAGACAATGCCAAAAAAATTGACAAAGATTTCGACAAAAGATTCGGTAACAAAGCAAAAAAATCAACTGCTAAAAAAGCCAAGTCTGGAAGAGTTTCTAAATCAAGCAAGTAAATGGCACGATAAGTGGGGTGCAATTTGTACCCCACCCTTCGACAATAAGCAGACCTACTTAGATTACCAGAAAATGTTTTATATTCAAAATATACAAGATTTATCTGGTGCTGACTATAATAAGATGGTTCAGGCCCACACTAAAAATGTAAAGGAACGTCTTAATAAAGTCCTATCAAATTTGACAAAGAAAGGGAAATAAGTTATGATTAAGAAAGAAAATTTTTGTAGATTAATTAACACAATACATCAGTATCACGATTCGTTAGAGGACGTGAGAGAAGTAATGCCAGGGCTGCAAGAAGATATTATGGACTTGACAGGTGACTTACTTTCTGAGATTGTTGTATTTTTAGATTCTGAATTAAACCTTCCTATCATTGAACATATAGGGTCTACCATTAGTTGGTGGTTGTGGGAGTGCAACTTTGGAAAAGACCACCCAGATGTGACAATGAAAGATAGAGATACTGGTAAGGAAACGACTTTTCATTTAGATACAGTTGAAAAATTGTATGATTATCTTGTAAAGTACGAGGTTAATTTTGAAGTACATAACGATTAAAGAAGAAGACACCAACGGAATATTCTGTTTTGGTGATTTGTATAAACAACTAGGAATAGTAGAGTTTTCTGAAAAACGTGGTGGATTTATTCGCTCTGTAGACCAAATAAGAGCAAACAAGAAAACCATAGAACACTTACACGACATATTTATTAAAAATGTTAAAGTAAGTAAGGATAAGCGTGTAAAATCATATCGTAAAGAGTATCGTGACCGTTTAGTTGCTTGGGATTTGTTATTATGGGCACCAGCAACAGATGATACTATACCTGATATGCAAATTGGTTTAGACGAAGATAAAGATAAATATGATAAACTCAGTTAGATTAAAAGATTTCCAATCTCACAAGGACAGTAAATTTGATTTTGTACCTGGTGTCAACGTCATCACTGGGGTTTCTGGTGTTGGTAAATCTTCTGTAATTCGTGCTCTGAATTATGTATTTACCAATAAGAAACCTAATGGTGTTGAGTACAAACGCAGACCAGATGCCAAAGGGTTTGAGATTGAAGTGGATATAGACGGGCATAAAATTCACCGTGTTAAATCTACCAAAGCCAATGAGTACAGAATTGACGGTGAAACATACAAAGATATTGGTATAACAGTGCCTGATAAGGTGTTTGAACTATCTAACATACGTTCTATCAAAGTAGGGACAGATGAGTTCAATGTGCAATTGGCCAAACAATTTGACCCTCACTTCCTGATGTTCTTGCCAGATTCAGCAAAGGTTAAGTTCTTAAACCGCTTGTCTGGTTCACATATACTTGATATTGCTTTAAAAGAGACCAATAAGGACTTGTTGGACCTTGAAAAAGAACGGTTAAGTAGTGAGAACGAGTTGGGTCAGGTACAGGCAACCATAAATAATTTGGTGGAAGTTATAGACCCAATTAAAGTGGTTGTGGCCGATGCTCGTGTACAGTATGAACAGATGGCCGAAGATGCCAAAAGATTAGAGGCATTGAAGTTAGCAAAGAGCCATTTAGACGTATGGAAGAAGCAGAAACAAGAGTTTGATTCCATACAATATGTTCTGTCTAAAGTTAATATAGAGGGATTTGAAAAGGCCGTAGTAAGATTAAATGACCTTAAAACTCTTCATAGCAACTTTAAACGGACCTATGGTGAAGCCAACCGTGTTCTAGCCGCTATTCAGAAGATAGACTCTTTAGATGTAACTGGGCTAGAGCAGAAGAAAGAGAGGGTTGACAAATTGCGCGAATTATGGTATAATTATAGGGACGTGGAAGAAGAAATAAACAGTGTGGTAAGACAGCAACAGGACTTAGATGATAAGATTGAAAAACAAATCATTACTGTGAAGTTATTCCTTGAGAATACGCCTGTCTGCCCGACCTGTAATTCCACAATTACAAAGGCAAAAATTAAACAAATTATAGGGGAACTTTCAAAATGAGTGAAAAAAGATGCTTGAAATTAGTTAAAAAAATTGCTGAGTGCAAACAAAAAGGTATGCACCCTAAAGTAATTAGACGGTTGGAAAAGAAGTTAGAGGGTGCAATTTGTCATCACGTATTTCCCGAATTATCTGAACAAAGTCAGAGTGTGTTCCAGTCAGTGAGATGTACACTTCTGACCATTATTAATAGTGCCACAGATTTTCGTGGTGATAAAGCAAACGAATTGGATGCTGAATCACAACTTGGTGTATTTTTAAGTCCTAACAATAATACCGTAAAAACAGGTGATTTTAAACAATCTGATGTGTTTAAAGCCCTGCGTGAATTGGCATTGAGTCTAACAAAAATTAATTCAAATTTACATGCTAATATCTTATTAGTATCAGGTATGTTAAATTCGTTTTATAAACAAGGTTATGAAATCCTTGGCATTAATAAAGATGACTTAAATTTAGACCCATATTTTAATAAATGTGGTCTATTAGCCGATAAACTGGCGGATATGGTAATCGGAGATATGGGGAATAAGTAATGTCACTATACACTCAGTACGTAACACAGTATTCAAAGGAAGAAGCAGACAAATTAGTACAAGACAACCCTTGTACTTTTTGTTACTTGCAGAATAATCAACTAGCAACCAAAATTAATGGGTTTGGCTCCGACCACCCAACTTTTATGGTGGTATCTGACTTTATTCACAAAAACTGGTTGAGTGCTGGAGTTCCTTTTTCTGGTCCAATGGTAGGGCCATTTACGGAATTATTACACGGAGTAGGTATTAATATTGACGAAGTTTATTGGACTTCATTAGTAAAGTGTCCACCTTGTAAAAATTTGAAGAAAGGAAAAGAAACGGCCCCTAAAAAAGAGGCTGTTACGTACTGTAGTGCTTATTTAGACACAGAAATTAAACTGAAACAACCAAAAGTTATTGTTGCTTGTGGACAGACTGCATTGGACTTCTTTTTTCCTAAATTTAAAATGACTGAAAAAAGATGCCAGGTACTGTGGTCTGATAAATATAAATGTAATATAGTTCCTATATACAACCCAGAAGCAATGTCTGTGACCTATGAGTTTGATGATATTATTCGTAAGGCATTTGAACAAGCATACAACGCAGTATACCACCCAGAGAAACTTAAATTTCCAGCAGTGAAATACTTGTTGGTAAAGGATATTAATTTACTTCGTCAGGTGGCAGAGAGAGTCAAACAAGTTGATAGAATTGCATACGACTTGGAAACAAACTCTATTACTTATTCTAAAGCCAAGATTCTGTCCGTTGGTGTATCTTGGGCAAAGAATACGGGCGTATCCTGGCCTCTATGGATTAAAGACGAAGAAGCCTGTAATAAGTTAATAGAAAGCGCACCAAAGAAAGAACAACTAAAATTACGCACACAATTAGACCACGACCCTATCTTAAAGAAGTTTTGGAAAGATGAGGAGTGGGATGAAGTTATACGTTTAACCAAAGAGATTTTTGAAAACACCAATTGTAAAAAAGGTGGGCATAACACGTTCTTTGATAATCTGGTATTACACTATAATGGTATTGAAGTTAAAAATTATACTTATGATACTATGATTATGAAACACCTATTAGATGAGGAACGTGAGAAGTCATTAGACTACTGTTCGTGGATTTATACCGACAAAGGTGGGTATAAAATGGAAAAGGAGCAGTATTTGAAGTCCAGTGAGTCCAACTATGCAAACATACCATTAGACGTACTGTTAAACTACAATGCTGGTGATGCGGCTGTTACGTATGAACTATATGATATTTTTAGACCTCAAATTATAGCACAGGGGTTGAAATATGAAATGGCCAATATTCGTATTCCATTACAAAAAGCACTAATGGAAGCGTGCATTTATGGTATGCGTGTAGACAGAAAATATTTACGTGATACTGCTAAAAAGTTGGACCAAGACATTAAAGAGATAGAGGATAAAATTTTACCATATTTACAGAAATATTATGGTCCAAATGTGCGTATTGTGTCGGGTAAAGAAGATGGTAAGCCCTCTGGGTTTGAATTTAATATCAACAGTTCTGATTGTTTGAAAGATTTACTGTTTGATAAAATGAAACTTAAAGTAACAGGTACTACTGAGTCTGGGGCACCATCTACCAATGAAAGTGCTTTGTTAAAATTATCACGCAAAGGTAATGAGATAGCAGACCTTATTTTACAAAGAAAGAAAAAGTTTAAATTCAAAACCACATATATTGATGGTATGGAAGACTTGCTAGATGAGAATGACCGAATCCACCCGTCCTTTAATGTGTGTGGAACAGAATCGGGTCGTCTATCATCGTCTAACCCAAATGTACAGCAGATACCACGGGATAAAACTATTAAGAGAATTTTTGCTGCACCTGATGGGTACGAGATTGGTGAGTGCGACTTTTCACAGGCAGAACTTCGTGTAATGGCCGCACTGTCTAATGATGTGACAATGAAGCGTATTTATGAACAAGACCGTGACCTGCATATGGAATTAGCAGTAACGGCATTTCACAAACCTGCTAGTGAAATTGATAAGGAACAGAGAACGGTAGCAAAGACCTGCTTTGATGAAAATGCTATGATTTTAACTCCAAAAGGTTACATTAGAGCAAAAGACTTAGCAAATAATAAAGTCCTTACACTCGATGGTAAAGAGCAAAACCAGCAGCATATATTTGAAAAGCAACCTGGGTATGAAATTGAATTGTCTAATGGTAGTATAATTAAAACCACTACCAACCACAAATTTATGATGTTTAATAAATTAACACCATATTGGAAAGAAGCCAATCAATTAAAAGTTGGTGATACTCTTGGAAATATAAAGTGGTCTGCCTTTGGAGATTATCATACATTCAGAGTGGGGGATAATTTAAAAACCAGTCAATACAAACTATCTTTCACCCTTGATGAAGATTTAGCATATGTTTTAGGGTTGTATTTAAGTGATGGCAGCATTAGTCATCATAAAGTAACACATAGTTCAACACTGTCACTTTTAGTAAAACCAGAAAATAAGGAACTAGTTTTACGAAGTTTAAAACCTTTCGCTCCAAAAGAAAGACCTATTAAACAACGGGAATATTCTTCTGTTGACTCAGAGTGCTATAATGTTTACGTTTGTACACGCTCATTTGTAGATTGGGTTGAAAACTATTTTGGACGTGGAAAAGACAAACATATCGCTGATATAATTTATACCAGCCCAAAATCAGTAGTGTTAGCATTTTTATCTGGATTGTTAGATACGGATAGTTATATTACAAAACGTGTTAGATTTATTAATACTCGTGAGCGATTAGCCCGTGATGTTGCAAAACTGGGAACACTCCTAGGGTATGAAATGTCTTTTAAGTCTAATCCATACAAAACCAGAATTAAAGGTAAACAATATACAGGATTACTATATAGTGTTACTTTTATAACTAAACCTGAAGTTAATTTATTAGTTAAAAAAGATAAGTTTAATGAAAGGGTATCAACCGTCTATGATAAGACTGGGTGGATTATTGACAGAGAAGAGTTTGGGACCTGCATATGGTTTGGAAAAAAGAATTATAATATTGATAATTACTTGACTGGAAAGAGCAGGATGTTAACCGTTAAAAGTGTTAATGAGTTGGGTATTATGCAAAGGAATTATAATCCAGTCAAAATCATTTCGATTAAACCGTGTGAAGTTAATGCTTGTGTTATGGAGACAGACACTCACTATTTTGTAGGAGAGGGGTTTGAAAGTCACAACTGCAACTTTTTAATTGGGTATGCTGGTGGTCCAGATACGTTGAAAGCAAACTTAACTGATGCTGGTATTGAAATTACTAAGACAGAAGCAGAACGTATCATTAAAACTTGGCACGATAAGTTCAAATTTGCATCTTCATTTCTAACTAGTTGTAACAGAAGATTCCAAAAGGACGGGTTTCTAGTTACACCTTTCGGACGAAGACGACGTATGTGCAGAACCTTTGAAGATGATTACTTGAACCAGAAGAAGGGTCGTGAAGGACAGAACTTCATTATACAAGGTTTAGCAGCAGAACTGGCATTTATATCATTAATTAATATTGCCAGAGAGGTTAAACAATATGGCGGGCACGTTATTTCAACAGTACACGACTCTATTTTAATTGAGTACCCAGTTGAACAGCGTGATAATGTAGCCCGAATTTGTAAGAAATATACTTGGGTCACATACCCATTCTTAAATGGACTATATATGAAATCAGACTTTGCGTGTGCTAAATCCTGGGGTGACAAGAAAGAGTATGATGTAGAAACTGGTAAATTTGTAGAGGATTGACCTGTTTTGGTATACATTTGACCATTAGTGTATAGATATTGGGATGGAGTCTGTTTTAAATGACAGCAAGTACACACAAAAAAATTAGAAAAAATAATAGATTTTGGGTCACTAAAATTAATAAAAAAGGTAAACAACCACTGGTAGCACCTGTTGTAGTAGAAGATGGTCCAGTTTTAATGGCATCTACAACAGTTGGCACACAAACAAGTTCGTCTGACTATCTGTTTTATAAGAGTGGATATTCTAAAAATACTAGAATGTCTTTTATTATTGATACCACCAAGAACCCAGATAATAGTACTGACAACACCATCATTGTTCCATTTACACTCTACACCCCGTCATACCAATTCACCATTGAGTGGGGGGATGGTAACTCAACAACATATCCAGCCAATGCCGCATTAACAACGGTGGGCTTAACACATACATACGCTAACGCTGGTCAATATACCATTGTTGTTACTTCTGATGAACAAAAAATTCCAGTATTGAACTGGTATACAAGTGGTAATGTTGGTGGTAATAAGCACAAATTAATTCAGTTGAGCACTCCATTAATTACATTTGATACGGCCTGCCCTAATTCAAACAGTGCTCAATACTTTGCATATGAGTGCGATAATCTATTATTTATTGCAACTCAATTTTTTATTAATAATCCACAAATTAGAAATTATGATTACTGTTTTAGTAAATGTTCTAAATTAGTTAAAATCCCATATGATTTATTTAAGTATGTAAAATACCAATCTTCCTATCAAGAAGTATTTGCTCACGACATTGCATTACAGACAGTACCTAATGATTTATTTGCAACCGCCAAGGCTATTGATTTGGGAGGTGCTTTTAGTGGTGATAGTAATTTAGTTTTAGATGTAGATTTAGATACATTTTTTGGTACAGAACCTTATATTAACGTAGATGTTCACGATATATTTAGAGATTGTATAAAAACAACTGGTGATGCTGTAGAATTTACTAAAAAGTTTACAGAATATGTAGCATACGTTATTGGTACAGGAACATTTGATACTGGTTGGGGAACTCTAACTGGTAAGATTTATGCTCAACCAATCTATAATTCTGATGGTAAATTGGTACGTGATTTAGTTCCAGCCAAAACAGGAAACTTTTATGGTGGAAAAAGTGCCCCACAAGATTGTTTGTGGGATGAAGTACAACAAGAGTTCCTATTGCCTTCATCTACATTTACATATGGAACTGAAAAAGATGTGCGTGATTCATATGTGTTTGAGGGTAAAACTGGTGAAGTTGGTTATGATGTAGTAGGTAGTCCTACGATTGTTAATGGAGTAGCCAGTGGGTTTAGTGCGAATGATTTTTTGACTTTACCATCTTACCCATCCACCATTAAATTGATGAGGGGCGTGCCCTTTGAGTATCAAGTCAAATTTACAACACCCAACTCTTTTCCTACTAGAAGAATGAAACTGTTATCGTTTTATAATTATTTGAATGGCGTAGACAAATATTCCTCAGTAGGTTTTAATGGAACATCCGCAGTGGCCTGCTCTTATTACGTTTACACCGAAGGGGACACGACTGAAGCTAAGATAATGTCATTAAATACACTATGTGCAGTTGATTCTTCTTACTATGCCAAAGTTACATACGATGGCGTTATTATAAAATTTGCACTTTACGATTCAAATAAAAATCTTATCGAAGAAAAAACCGCAACAGGAGAAGTTGGGTTTAATACAAGACCAAATTGGCTAACACGAATTGGTACAAATCAGACAGGTGCTTACTATTCAAGTTGTTCCATAGACCTCAACGAGACCTACATAAAAATTAATAATGAATTATGGTTCGGTAATCAGACACAGTTAGTTAGTGCCGATGAAAATGTTTACTTAGAAACAACTGGCACTCAATATATTAATACAAATATTAATTTAGGTGTGAATAAAAGTATAAAATGTGGCATATATAACAATAATATGTCAGATAATAGATGGTGCGGTGGTCGAAAATACATACTAGCATTTAACACAAATAGGTTGCCCGTTTGTGCCAATTCAAAGTGGAACGATACCTTTACTTCATCAATAAGTAGTGGTCATCATCTGGTTCAATTTGACATTAGCAATGATGGTTACAAATTAATAGTGGATGATGTCGTACAGCAGGATGTAAGTGCTGCCCAATCTATGGATGACTATCCTTGTTTCATAGGAAGGTCAAACCAAAATGTACGTGGGGCACTATATGGTAAAATATCTTTTGTTCAAGTATATGAGAGTGGTACACGCATTCAATATCTAGTCCCAGTTCCAAAGGGACTTCTCATTGGTAATTTTGTAGTCCCATCAAATGGTATGTTTGATATTGTAACTCAAACTTTCTATGGAAATGCTGGTACTGGTGAGTTTGAGATAGGCGGATTCAGTTTAGATAATATTGAAAATAATTTACCATATTCATTTAAGAAAAATGCACTATATAATTGTGAGAAGTGGTCAAACTTCGCTATTCCAGAGAGTGTTTGGACAGGCACACCATCCAGTAGAGAAGATTGGTTAGCAGTTAATGAGGGTAAAACAAATTGGTTGTTGACAGATTCTATGAATATGCTATTATTAGCATCAGCCAATAGTAGTATCCTATGTTCACCAACAGATGCATTAAAAGCAGA
>Ga0256870_1000989_pt1 | contig 11475 bp, 7 predicted proteins | sample RumenRJG_06RNA_FD_186079 | JGI IMG/M metagenome (GOLD analysis project Ga0256870, IMG submission 186079) | Metatranscriptome of bovine rumen microbial communities from Lethbridge, Alberta, Canada - Rumen RJG_06 (Metagenome Metatranscriptome) | ecosystem: Host-associated > Mammals > Digestive...
ATAGGATGTTATCAGAACTGATCTTCTCCGTTAAGAGCGGCCTCGGCAGCCTCACGGGCGGCCTGGATGGCGGCGTACTCCTCTTGGTTATGAACGGCGATCTTGGAGAACTCACGGAGACCGGTACCGGCCGGGATGAGGTTACCACAGATAACGTTCTCTTTCATGCCTTCGAGGTAATCGACCTTTCCGCGGACAGCAGCCTCGTTGAGGACCTTGGTGGTCTCCTGGAAGGATGCAGCCGACATGAAGGACTTGGTACCCAATGCGGCACGTGTGATACCTTGGAGGATCTGTTTAGCCGTAGCGCACTCTGCGTCACGTGCCTTGACAAGTTTCTTGTCACGGCGACGGAGCGAAGAGTTCTCATCGTGGAGACGGCGTGCGGTAACGATCTGACCTTCACGGAGGGACTCGGAGTCACCAGCGTCCGTGACAACTTTCCTTCCCCAGATACGATCGTTCTCCTCGAGGAAGTCGAGTTTATCCACAATGTCACCTTCCAGGTACCTTGTGTCACCCGGTTCGAGGATTTCTACCTTACGCATCATCTGACGAACGATGATCTCGAAGTGCTTATCGTTGATCTCCACACCCTGCATACGGTACACAGCCTGTGCCTCGTTGACGATGTAGTTCTGCACAGCGGTCGGACCCTGGATAGCCAGGATATCTTCCGGCGTGATGGCACCGTCTGAGAGAGCGTGACCTGCGCGAACGAAGTCACCTTCCTGCACGAGGAGCTGTTTGGTAAGAGGAATCAGATATGCTTTCTGCTCACCTAATTTAGAGGTGATGAACAGTTCACGGTTACCACGTTTCACCTTACCGAGGCTGATCTCACCGTCGATCTCGGCCACGATAGCCGGGTTAGACGGGTTACGTGCCTCGAAGAGCTCGGTGATACGCGGGAGACCGGAGGTGATATCACCGCCGGAGTTGGTAGCACGAGCCATGGAGAAGAGGGTATCACCGATATGTACTTCGGTACCGTCGGTGAGTGCAAGCGATGCTTTCACCGGCAAGTTGTACGAACGGAGGATGTTTCCTGCCTTATCGACGATATGTGCCTGCGGCATCTTGGTCTTATCCTTGGTCTCGGTGATGGAAACCTCACGCTTACCGGTTTGCTCATCGACCTCGGTCTTACAGGTAACGCCTTCGATGACATCTTCGAACTTGATGAAGCCATCCTGTTCGATGATCAACGGGGTCTTATACGGATCCCACTCGCAGACAACGGTACCCTTCGGATACTTCTCGTTCTGGTTAACGAAGAGCTTGGAAGCATACGGGATATCGAAGGTAGCGAGGATGACGCCTGTCTTCTCGTCCTTGAGGTTGAGGGTGTTCTTCCGGCTGACGATGATGGTATCGCCTGCAGCGGTTGTGATGGTACGGAGATCTTCGATCTCGATGATACCTTCACGGGTGAGTTCGTAGGTACCTTGCGCTGCAGCACCTCCGGCAAGACCTCCCGAGTGGAAGGTACGGAGGGTCAGCTGTGTACCCGGTTCACCGATGGCCTGTGCGGCGATGACGCCGACAGCTTCACCCTTCTGAACCATCTTACGGGAAGCGAGGTTACGACCGTAACACTTCGCACAAACGCCGTGCTTGGATTCACAGGTGAGTACGGAACGGATGACTACCTCTTCGATACCTGCTGCTTCGATGGCCTCACACTGTGCTTCGCGGATCTCTTCACCGGAAGCGACGATAAGGTTACCTTCGTTATCATGGATATCGTGTACAGATACACGACCGAGGATACGGAGGGTGAGGGAAGCGATGACGTGACCGTTGGCATCCTTGATGGCGCGTGCGGTCAGACCACGGAGGGTACCACAGTCTTCCTCGTTGATGATGACATCATGCGATACATCGACGAGACGACGGGTGAGGTAACCGGCATCAGCGGTCTTGAGGGCGGTATCGGCCAGACCCTTACGGGCACCGTGGGTAGAGATGAAGTACTCGAGCACGGACATACCCTCTTTAAAGTTAGCGAGGACAGGGTTCTCGATCTCGGGACGGGTGTCGATCGCGCCGGCTTTCATCGGCTTAGCCATGATACCACGGATACCAGCGAGCTGCTTGATCTGCTGTTGGTTACCACGGGCACCGGAATCCATCATCATGTAAACGGAGTTGAATCCGTCGTCGGCCTTCTTCATGTGGTCCATGAGGATGTTGGTGAGGTCTTCGTCGACCTTCTTCCATGTATCGATGGTAGCACGATAACGCTCGTCATCGGAGAGCATACCGTAGTTATAACGCTCGTTGATCTCATCGATGTCGGCGTTACCCTTGGCAGTGAGTTCCTTCTTCTCATCCGGAATGAGGATATCATTCAAGTTAAAGGACAGACCGCCTCGGAAAGCACGGTAGTAACCGAGGTCCTTGATGTCATCGAGGAATTTCGCGGTACGCGCTACACCACAGGTCTTGATGACCTTGGAGATGATACCCTTTACGGCACCTTTCTTCATGAGCACGTTCTGGAATCCGAGTTCTTCGGGGACGTACTGGTTAACGATGACACGACCCGGAGTGGTCTCGATAAACTCGCCGTTGATACGCACTTTGACTTTCGCGTGGATGTCCACACGACCTTCGTTGAGGGCGATGAGGGTTTCCTCTTGGGAGTAGAAGGTGAGACCTTCACCCTTTGCGCCTGTGCGTTCCTTGGTGATATAATAGAGACCGAGGATCATATCCTGCGACGGTACGGTGATCGGGTTTCCGTTCGCCGGGTCGAGGATGTTATGGGATCCGAGCATCAACAATTGTGCCTCGAGGATTGCCTCGTTAGAGAGCGGCAAGTGCACTGCCATCTGGTCACCGTCGAAGTCGGCGTTGAAGCCGGCACAGGACAGCGGATGGAGTTGGATAGCCTTACCCTCGATCATCTTCGGCTGGAAGGCCAAGATACCGTGACGGTGCAGTGTCGGGGCACGGTTGAGGAGAACAGGGTGTCCTTCCATAACGTGCTCCAAGATCTCGTAGATAACCGGCTCACGACGGTCGATGATCTTCTTCGCCGATTTAACGGTCTTAACGGTACCACGCTCGATGAGCTTACGGATGATGAACGGTTTATAGAGTTCGGCTGCCATCTCTTTCGGCAGACCGCACTCGTGCATCTTGAGTTCCGGACCTACGACGATAACCGAACGCGCGGAGTAGTCCACACGTTTACCGAGGAGGTTCTGACGGAAACGTCCTTGTTTACCCTTCAGCGAGTCGGAGAGGGACTTAAGAGGACGGTTAGCATCCGACTTCATGGCCGTGGTCTTACGGCTGTTATCGAAGAGGGAGTCAACGGCCTCCTGGAGCATACGCTTCTCGTTACGGAGGATGACATCCGGCGCCTTGATCTCAACGAGACGTTTGAGACGGTTGTTACGGATGATGACGCGACGATAGAGGTCGTTGAGGTCGGAGGTCGCAAAACGACCACCGTCCAGCGGAACCAACGGACGGAGTTCCGGCGGGGTCACAGGCAGTGCCTGGAGGATCATCCACTCGGGACGGTTCTTACCGTTGGAGGCACGGAAGGCCTCGACCACTTGCAGACGCTTGAGGGCCTCCTGACGACGCTGTACGGACGACGATTTGTCGGCAGTAGCACGCAGTTCGTAAGAGAGTCCGTCGAGGTCGAGGTTGCAGAGGAGGTCATAGACAGCCTCAGCACCCATCTTGATGATGACCTTATTCGGATCGTTATCCTCGAGCAGGTCATTACCCTCCGGGAGGATATCCATCACTTGCTGGTACTGATCCTCATCGAGGAGCATCTTGTTCTCGATGGGCAGACGATTCTTATCTGCTTCGTTCTTCTCGCCAATCTCCTGACCTTCCAGTGCGCCGGCATTGACCACGAGGTATTTCTCGTAGTAGATGACGGACTCGAGTTTCTTGGTCGGGATACCGAGGAGGGCTGCCATCTTAGACGGCAGAGAACGGAGGTACCAGATATGTGCTACGGGAACGACGAGTTTGATGTGACCCATACGTTCACGACGCACTTTCTTCTCGGTTACCTCTACGCCGCAACGTTCGCAGACGATACCTTTGTAACGGATACGTTTGTATTTACCACAATGGCACTCGTAATCTTTGGTCGGACCGAAGATACGCTCACAGAACAAACCGTCACGTTCGGGTTTGTAGGTACGATAGTTAATCGTTTCCGGTTTGAGCACCTCACCCGATGAGATCTGCATGATCTCGTCCGGGGAAGCCAGACCGATAGAGATCTTAGTGAAACCGGTTTTCTTGTTATTATCTTGTTTAAAAGCCATATTAGTCCTCCAAAATTATTCCATTTTAATACTGAGTGCGAGACCTTGCAGTTCGTGCAGGAGCACGTTAAGCGACTCGGGGAGCCCCGGTGTCGGGAAGGGTTCGCCTTTGACGATCGCCTCATATGTACGAGCACGACCGGTGACGTCATCGGACTTGATGGTAAGGATCTCCTGGAGCACGTGTGCAGCACCGTGTGCTTCGAGTGCCCAAACCTCCATCTCACCGAAACGCTGACCACCGAACTGTGCCTTACCGCCGAGCGGCTGCTGGGTGATGAGGCTGTACGGACCGATGGAACGTGCGTGCATCTTATCGTCAACCATGTGGCCGAGTTTCATGAAGTAGGTCACACCGACGGTAGCCATCTGGTCGAACGGTTCACCCGTCTCACCATCGTAGAGCTGGGTCTTACCGCCACGGGGCAGGCCTGCTTTGTCGGTCCACTCGTCGAGCTGCTCCATGGTACAACCGTCGAAGATCGGGGTCGAGAATTTGACACCGAGTTCTTGTCCGGCCCAACCGAGGACAGCCTCGAAGATCTGACCGATGTTCATACGAGAAGGCACACCCATCGGGTTGAGGACGATATCTACCGGCGTACCATCAGCGAGGAACGGCATGTCTTCGACACGCACGATCTTGGAGACGATACCCTTGTTACCGTGACGACCGGCCATCTTATCACCGACGCGGATCTTACGACGCTTTGCGATATAAACCTTGGCCATCTGGATGATGCCGTTGGGCAGTTCGTCACCGATGGTGAGGTTGAACTTATCGCGCTTGAGTTGCGCGTCCATTTCCTTATATTTCGCGATGTAGTTGATCACGCACTGAGCGACGAGTTCGTTCTTGTGCTCGTCAGCGGTCCAACCTTCGAGGAGGACAGAGAAGAAGTCGATCTCGTTGAGACGCTCCTTGGTGAAATGCTGACCTTTGGCGATGAGCTCGGTGCCGAGGATGTCCTTGACGCTGACCGCCTGACGGCCGTTGAGCAGCGTGTAGAGTTTCTCGATGAGATTCTCACGGAGCACTTCCGCCTGATGTTTGAACTTACCATCCATCTCGGTGATCGTGATCTTATCATCCATCTTCTGCTTGCGGTCTTTGTTCGCACGGCAGTAGAGTTTCTTATCGATGATGACACCGTCGAGGGACGGGCTGGCCTTGAGGGAAGCATCCTTGACGTCACCGGCTTTGTCACCGAAGATGGCCTTGAGGAGTTTCTCTTCCGGACTCGGGTCGGTCTCACCCTTCGGGGTGATCTTACCGATGAGGATGTCACCCGGCTCGATGTGTGCACCGATGCGAATGATACCGTTCTCGTCGAGGTCCTTGGTCGCATCTTCCGATACATTCGGGATGTCGGCGGTGAACTCCTCCATACCACGCTTGGTGTCACGCACCTCGAGCAGCTGTTCTACTACGTGCACGGAGGTGTACATATCTTCGCGAACAATACGCTCGGAGAGCACGATAGCATCCTCGTAGTTGTAACCCTTCCAAGGGATATAAGCAACCTTGAGGTTCTTACCGAGGGCCAGTTCACCGGCCTGCGAGCAGTAACCTTCCGTGAGGATCTGACCCTTCTCTACCTTGTCGCCTTTGCGGACAACAGGATGCAGGTCAATGGTCGTGTTCTGGTTGGTCTTCTCGAACTTCGGCATCTTGTACTCTTTCTCGTCGGGTTCGAAGCTGATGAGCTCCTCTTCCTCGGAACGGTCGTACTTGATGCGGATGATGTCGGCGTCGACGTAAGTGACGGTACCATTGCCTTCGGCAACGAGTTGCGTACGGCTGTCAGCGATGAGCTGATCTTCGATACCGGTACCGACGATCGGTGCCTCGTTGGTGATCAGAGGTACTGCCTGGCGCATCATGTTCGATCCCATGAGGGCACGGTGGGCATCATCGTGCTCAAGGAACGGGATGAGCGAAGCAGCGATAGAAGCGATCTGGCACGGCGCTACGTCCATGAGGTTAACCTCCGACGGAGCGACTACGGGGAACTCAGCACCCAGACGCGTCTTAACGGTCTTACGGATGAAGTTTCCTTCCGGCGTCAACGGTGCGTTACCCTGTGCTACTACCTTATCCTCCTCATCCTCTGCGGAGAGGTAAACAACATGGTCGTTATCGAGGTCCACGACGCTGTCCTTAACCGGACGGTACGGGGTCTCGATGAAACCGAGGTCGTTGATTTTCGCGTAGATACACATGGACGAGATCAGACCGATGTTCGGACCTTCCGGACTCTCGATCGGGCAGAGACGACCATAGTGGGTATAGTGTACGTCACGTACCTCGAAGCCGGCACGGTCACGACTCAGACCGCCAGGACCGAGGGCCGACATACGACGCTTGTGCGTAATCTCAGCCAGCGGGTTCTGCTGGTCCATGAACTGGCTCAGCGCGTTGGTACCGAAATAGCTGTTGATGATCGACGAGATCGACTTGGCATTGATCAGGTCGGTCGGCGTGAAGACCTCGTTGTCACGAACGTTCATACGTTCACGAACGGTGCGGGCCATACGAGCCAGACCGATACCGAACTGGTTGAACAGCTGCTCACCGACGGTGCGAACACGACGGTTGGAGAGGTGGTCGATATCATCGACCTCGGCGTTGCTGTTGATGAGCGACACGAGGTACTTGATGATCTCGATGATATCCTCCTTGGTCAGGACGCGGGTATCGTCGGGGATAGACATGTTCAGCTTGCGGTTGATGCGGTAACGTCCTACCTCACCCAGGTCATAACGCTTCTGGGAGAAGAAGAGGTTCTGGATCATCTCACGAGCCGTTGCATCATCAGCCGGTTCGGCGTTACGCAGTTGGCGGTAGATATAAAGCACCGCTTCTTTCTCGGTCTTAGCCGGGTCTTTCTGCAGGGTGTTGAAGATGATGGCGAAGTCGTTCTCACGCTCCTCCTGCTTATGGAGCAGGATAGTCTTGGAACCGGACTCGAGAATGGTCTCGATGTTCTCCGGCGTCAGTTCTTCTTCACGCTCCACAACGATGGTGTTACGTTCGATGGAGCTTACCTCACCGGTATCCTCGTCCACGAAATCCTCGACCCAAGCACGCATCACATCACCGGCGAGTTTACGACCGAGACAGGATTGGAGGGTCTCTTTGTTAACCTTGATCTCTTCTGCCAAATCGAAGCAGTTGAGGATGTCACGGTCGGACTCAAAACCGATGGCGCGGAGGAGGGTTGTTACCGGCAATTTCTTCTTACGGTCGATGTAAGCGTACATGACCTTGTTGATGTCGGTAGCGAACTCGATCCATGAACCACGGAACGGGATGATACGCGCCGAATAGAGCTTGGTGCCGTTGGAGTGCATTGAGGTGCCGAAGAACACGCCCGGCGAACGATGCAACTGACTTACTACGACACGTTCGGCACCGTTGATGACGAACGTACCTTTCGGCGTCATGTACGGGATGGTACCCAGATAGACGTCGCTTACTACGGTATCGAAGTCCTCATGATCCGGATCTTCGCAAGACAGACGCAGCTTGGCTTTCAAAGGCACGGAATAGGTGAGGCCGCGTTTGATGCACTCTTCGATCGAGTAACGGGGGCGGTCCACACTGTAGTCCAAGAAAGCTAAGGTAAAACTGTTGCGGGTATCCTGGATCGGGAAGTTCTCCTGGAATACCTTAAAGAGTCCCTCTTTACGACGTTGTTCAGGGGTAGAATCCATCTGAACAAAATCCTCGAAGGACTTCAACTGAATCTCGAGAAAGTCAGGATACGGCATGTGTTTCTGCATGCGCGAGAAATTGACTCTCTGCTGTTTTTTACTTGTAGCCATTATTTTATATGGTTAATAATTGTTTAACAGAATTAAACTGTTGGTAATGAATAATTTAAATCTAAATCGGCGGGCTTTCTTTTTATATTATTTTAATCTTCGCCCATAAATAATTACCAAATTTTTCAGTTTTTTAATCATTCTGTCCTATTGAGCAGAAAAGGTTTAGACCCATATTTTGCGTATGGATCTAAACCTATTCCACCCTACCAATAGGTGGTTGGTTAATGGGGTATTACTTGAGTTCTACCTCAGCACCTACCTCTTCGAGAGCTTTCTTCAAAGCCTCAGCAGTAGCTTTGTCAACGCCTTCCTTAACGTTAGCCGGAGCAGCGTCTACGATGTCCTTAGCCTCTTTCAGGCCAAGACCGGTTTGCTCCTTAACGGCCTTAACAACCTGGAGCTTGTTAGCACCTGCGCTCTTGAGAACAACGTCGAAAGAGGTCTTCTCCTCAGCTGCCTCAGCAGCTGCACCAGCAGCGGGAGCAGCAGCAACAGCAACAGCTGCAGCAGCCGGCTCAATACCATACTCCTCTTTGAGGATGGTTGCGAGTTCATTTACTTCCTTAACGGTAAGGTTAACTAATGTTTCAGCAATAACTTTAAGATCTGCCATGATCGTATAAATTTTAAATGTTTTTTAATTCAGTTGTTTTAATTTTTCGTTATTACGTTATTACGTTATAACGTTATTACGAAGCTTAAGCTCTCTCTTCGAGAGTTTTCAAAACTCCGTGGATGGTGTTTTGACCGCTCTGCAGTGCAGAAACAACGTTCTTCGCCGGGCTCTGGAGCAATGCAACCAGTTCTGCGATAAGTTCGTTCTTCGACTTGATAGTGCAGAGGAAGTCGAGGTTTTGCTTGCCTACGTAAATAGTCTCTTCTACGTAAGCAGCTTTGAGTTGCGGCTTAGCCTCACCCGTCTTGTCACCCTTGGTAAACTCTTTGATGAGTTTCGCAGGTGCATTACCGGTGTTGGTAAGCATGAGAGCGGTGTTGCCTTTCAATGCAGCGAAGAGTTCAGCGTCGATGCCTTTGGCCTCGAGGGCTTTTTGCAGCAACGTGTTCTTAGCCACATGCAGCTTGATGTCCTGTTTGAAGCAAGCGCGACGCAGTTCACTGGTCTTCGCAGCATCCAGACCCTCGATATTCACGAGGTAGAAGTGCGAGTACTCAGCCAATTGAGCGCCTAAGGCTTCAATCACGAGATTTTTATCTTCCTTTTTCATACTTGTCTGTAATTTTTAGAGATTAGAGAGATTTGGTATCAATCTTAATACCCTGACTCATCGTGCTGGAAAGATAAACGCTCTTGATGTACTCACCTTTGGATACAGCCGGCTTGAGGTGCTTGATCGTCTCGATGAACGCGAGTGCGTTCTCAGCGATCTTGTCAGCGCTGAAGCTTACTTTACCGATGGAGGTATGTACAATACCGAACTTGTCAACCTTGAAGTCGATCTTACCGCCCTTCACCTCTTTAACTGCTTTCGCAACGTCCATGGTAACCGTACCACTCTTGGGGTTCGGCATCAAGCCACGAGGACCTAATACACGACCGAGGGCACCGATCTTACCCATGATCTGAGGTTGGGTAATGATGACGTCAATGTCTGTCCAACCGCCTTTGATCTTTTCAATATACTCATCCAGACCTACATAATCGGCACCTGCCTCTTTAGCAGCTGCCTCCTGATCCGGCATACAGAGTGCGAGAACGCGTACAACTTTACCCGTTCCGTTCGGCAGCGCAACCACGCCACGAACCATTTGGTTCGCCTTACGGGGATCCACACCCAGACGCACGTCGATATCTACACTTGCATCGAACTTGGTGGTAGTGATCTCTTTTACGAGAGCAGCAGCCTCTTCGATGGTGTACAGCTTACCTGCTTCAATCTTCTCAGCAGCAAGCTTCTGTTTTTTTGTCAGTTTTGCCATAATTGTTGATTGATTGAAATAGGTTATTTAACTACGATACCCATGCTACGTGCAGTACCTTTGACCATTTTGAGAGCGGACTCAACGGTGAAGCAGTTAAGATCAACCATCTTGTCTTGTGCGATCTGCGTAGCCTGTTCCTCGGTGATAGTAGCCACCTTGTTACGGTTAGGCTGATCAGAACCGCTCTTCACCTTAGCAGCCTCGAGGAGCTGGATAGCTACAGGAGGAGTCTTAACGATGAAGTCAAACGACTTGTCTGCGTAAACGGTAATGATAACCGGCAGTACTTTACCTGCCTTGTCTTGCGTTCTGGCATTGAACTGTTTGCAGAACTCCATGATGTTCACACCCTTGGAACCCAGAGCCGGGCCTACCGGGGGTGCAGGGTTGGCAGCGCCTCCCTTGATTTGGAGTTTGATAAAACCAGCAATTTCTTTAGCCATAGTTTTACGTTTGTTAATAGTTTTTGGCCTGATAGCGAATGATAATCATTCTCGGCCGGTTAATAAATTTGAAACTACCGAGTAGTAACTAACGACTTGTAACGGAGTCTCCTACTCTTTTTCTACCTGGTTGTAGCCCAGCTCCAGCGGAGTCTGGCGATCAAAGATCGTAACCACTACTTTGAGTTTGTGCTTATCTTCCGCAACCTCTTGGATGGTACCCTTGAAGCCGTTGAACGGACCGTCTACCACCTTCACGCTTTCGCCGACAAGGAATTCGATTTCGCTTGCCGCACGAACCTCGGATTCGGAAGCCAGACCAACGAGTTTGTTGACCTCCGCCTGCGAAACCGGTTCCGGTTTAACAGTCGTTTTACCGCCGCTCAGGAAACCCAGGACGTTCGGGATGTTACGCAAGAGCGGGAAGCTCTCATCGCAGAGGTAGCACTCAACGAGCAGGTAACCGGGAAGCAGGTTTTTCTCCTTCTCCACACGTTTGCCGTTCTTAAGCGTCACCACTTTCTCCCGAGGGATGAGCACTTGCGATACATACTCACGGAAGAGGGACGAAGAGACGAGTGCATTGTTGATGTACTCTTCTACTTTGTTCTCCTTGCCGCTGATAGCACGCAACACATACCATTGTTTTTTGTTTTCTGCCATAAAGCGATTTACGATTTAACGATTTACGATTTTTCGATTTAAAGCAGACCGTAAATAAATGACATGATAGAGTCAAAGCACTTGTCCATTGCGAACACGATGAGCGCCAGGATGATGGAAGCAATCAATACGATCACCGCGCTTTGTGACAACTCTTTGCGAGTCGGCCAGCTCGTTTTATGAACAAGCTCGTTGTACGATTCTTTTACGTTTTCTACAAAAGCCATATCAGTAGATTTTTTATTATTCTTATATTCGCGCCAACAATCAGGCCTCAACTTACGTTGAAG
>Ga0256870_1000998_pt1 | contig 11441 bp, 12 predicted proteins | sample RumenRJG_06RNA_FD_186079 | JGI IMG/M metagenome (GOLD analysis project Ga0256870, IMG submission 186079) | Metatranscriptome of bovine rumen microbial communities from Lethbridge, Alberta, Canada - Rumen RJG_06 (Metagenome Metatranscriptome) | ecosystem: Host-associated > Mammals > Digestive...
CCTAAGTACTCTACGGGTGTTTCACCCTCGTGTAGAGGTGGTAATTCGTTGAACTATACCTTAAGGTCTTTCCCCATTTGTCCTTTTACGACGTAAACAGGAAAAGGGAAAGAGTATCCTAAACCCTAGTTCATTTACAATTTCCACCTCTAGCTCTTCAAGTAATGAATTAAAAATAAGAGAAATAATATATGGCAACGATAGTATTAGATGTGCAGGACGAAAGTCTGGTGGCACAGATTAAAAAGGCTTGTCAACTGCTGAAAGGTGTGGCCTCGGTCCGAGTGCATAAGACCAAGAACGAAGATATCACCAAGACAGCTGGTTTTAAGGAGGCGATGGAGGATGTCAGACTCGGTAGGGTGAAGACAGCCTCGAGTGTTGACGACCTGTTTAAACAGGTGTTAGGGGAGGATTGGCGTAATGTATAACGTCGTCCGTACTAACCGCTTCGATAAGGACCTTGTTAAGTGTCAGAAGCGTGGTCTGGATTTAAAGCTGATCTTTGAAGCTATTAAGCTGTTGGAGGCTACGGGACATCTTCCTCGAGAGTACAAGCCTCATAAGCTGAAAGGTAAGTTCAAGGGTGTTTGGGAGTGCCACATTGAGCCTAACTGGCTGATGACGTGGGAGCAAAATGACAATGAGCTCACACTGCTGTTCCTCCAGACGGGCACTCATGCAGACCTCTTCGGATGGTAGAAAAAGTGGAAAGTAACCCCGTCAATTAACGGTAATAAAAAGGAAAAATTCTCCAATTCTATAATTCTTGATAATAAACAATAATAATCCGGGAAGAAAGAAATTCTCAAATTCTCGAATTCTTGATAACACCAGAAGACATTGATCGCATCCTTAAGATTTTATCTTCAATTGTGAAAACGATGAAGGAGAAGATAGAGGAGAATAAGAAGAAATAGGATTATAGGAATAAGGTTACGCAGGATGGGAAAACAGGAGAAGAGTTCACCCATAACTCTTAACCTTTAACCCTTCACCAATTGTTCCGGACAAGGGAATGATTGTCCTAAACTCTAGTTCTTCGTTATTCAGATGTCAGACCTCTTCCATCTTCCGTCTTCCCTCTTCCTTCTTCCACCTGTAAGCTGTCAATTTTGACGTCTTGTGTATGAACTGGGAAAATGATACCTTTGGACTCGTTTTAAGAATGAGGCAAATGGTATACAGTAGTAAAGATTTTGAGAGCCTTTGGTTTTTGTACCAGGCTGAGGGCCTTCCGAAGAATATCTCGATAGAGGAATTCTGCACAAAGCACGGAGTTGATTACCCAACTTTCGACAAATGGTACCGCAAGACGCACAAGAGGATATATCCCGTGACTGTGACTGGTAATCCGGCAGAGGACGCGGAGATCCAGACGGAGGCGGAGAAGGTGAGTGAGGAGAGTAAAGTTCATGATCCTGTCAGTCATCCCTTCAAGTACCCCACTGACCGGGTGGCTAATATTAACAAGAAGATCTCCATCAGCATCAAGTTTCCAGATGGAATGAAGATAGCAAAGACAGGTATCAGTTTCACTGAGCTCAAGCATCTGATTGAGAGATTGGAGGTGGTATGTTGACCATCTCCGGACTGAAGAAGTTCTACTTCGTACCCGATATTAACGATATGCGCTGTGGCGCTCACAGATTACTTCAGATAGTAAAACACAAACACCACCTGCAAACCAACAACGGTGACGTGTTTATTTTCATGTCGAAGAACCAGAGAACGGTAAAGATGGTGAATTTTGAGAAGAATGCCTACTATGTGCATCAGAAGACATTTGTCAACGGATATACGTTTATGAAACTGAAGTTTGTGGAGGACAAACCTGTCTATTCCATCGACTGGAAAGACCTGGTGGCAGTGCTTGAATCACCTGTAATCAAGCAACTTACAATAAGATAAAATACCTGCAAAACGAAGTGTTAAACTTTGTGTAAAACGTTGATAATCAGCAAATTAAATGATTAAAAAGCTTGCATATCTCAATAATTTTTCGTACCTTTGTAGAGTAATTAGAAGGTATGGAGAAGGACGAATTATTGAAGCGAGTGCTGATGATGCAACGTCTGCAGGGGATGGAAACGGAGCCAGTCTCTGCGGAAGATCCATACGCTTCTATGGAAAAGGACCAGCTGATTTCAATGATACACTTCCTTGTTAAGCGCGAGGATGAACGGGCACAGGAAAACCAGGAACTGAAGGATATGGTGAAGGACCTGAGGGATACCCATAAGCAGGATGTGAAGACCCAGTCGAACCTGATGAAATCCATCGACAGGCTGACTAATCAGGTAGCTGATCTTACCACTCAGAACAAGACCCTTCAGCAGAAAGTAAATGACCTGCTGTCCCAGATATCAGTTGGAAACAAAGTCCGCTTTGGCTCCACCAGTCAGAAGGGAACCAAGAATAAAACTGCTCCTGTACAGGACAGAGGGAAGGACAAGGATGATTTCGATGGGACTAATGGTGCTGCTATGAGCTCGAACTCACAAGCTGACATAACTCCAGTAGAAGAAACGGAATCAGCCGAGCAGACCCAGAAGAGTTTCGACTATCGCAAGGGTATGAAGTATCAGACGATGTTTGCAGATAACCGTGTTTTACATGAGTCTGATGTGAATCTTCTCCCTGAAGGAGCAACCATTATCAAGAGCGTTTACGAATCTACATACGAGCAGGTATCCTATATTGTACAGCACGATTACGAGATGATTATCTACAAGGATAAGGACGGCATTATGCGCAAGGGCTATTTCCCCAAGGTTAGCGCTGAGTCAGAGAACGAGACCGTAATAGATCGTTTCCCTGGCACTCATGCTTCTTGCTCATTGCTGGCCAATCTCGTATTCAACAAGTATCACATGAATACCCCAGTATATCGCGAGATGGTGCGCTTGCTGAACAACAAGATGAACGTTAGCCGCAATACCGTATACAACTGGTTTGTAAAGGGCTCTGACCACCTTAAGAAAGTGCTTCCAGTGCTGAAGGAAAAACTACTGGCCAAGGGCGCTGTTGTAAACTGCGATGAGACCTGGTGCAGAGTGAAGGTAGCCGGTAAGTATGGAAAGAAATACATCTGGTGTATGGTGAACAAGGAGGCTAAGGTAGCAGTCTATTTCTACGACGATGGTAGCCGTGGACGTCAGGTGCTTCGCGATTTCCTTGGTAAGACTGAGATTGACGCACTCCAGTCGGATGGCTTTAATGTCTATATGTATCTGGATAAGGAACTTGTAGACGTGGATCATCTGTGCTGTTTGGCCCATGCAAGAGCCAAGTTTAAGTATGCTCAGGAACAAGGCAAGGATGCTGACGCCGAATACTTTATCTCGAATATCGGAAGACTGTATGATCTGGAAGAACAGTACCGATTGAGACATCTTACTCCACAGCAGATACTGCAAGAACGACAAGGAGAAGTGACCTCCAAAATCATACAGAAAATGCGTCAACGGTTAGACAAGCTCATGGCTGAAACAAGTGGTATGAGGGGAGACCTGATGCATAAGGCTCTTAATTATCTGAACAGTTTCTGGAACCAGCTCATCTTATATCTGAAAGATGGCCGGTACAGTATCGATAATTCGCTTGCTGAACGCACCCTACGCCCTATGACAGTAGAGCGCAAAAACTCGCTGACTTTTGGTAGCCATGATGGTGCAGAAGTATCTGTTATTTACCATACATTTATCGAGACATGCAAGATGTGTGGTGTGTCAACGCTTGAATATTTTAAGGAATTCTTCAAGGCTATCATGCAAGGAAGAACAGACTACGAGAACATGTTGCCAATGACCATTGGCATTAAAAAATAATAAAATTTAATCTTGTTTAGACGCGTCAGGTGGCAAAAACTACCTAAAATGGTGGTTTTCAAGCCTGGACGTCAAAATTGACAGCTTACCTTCCACCTCTCACAGAACACATAGGAATTCTATCAAGGAGCTAATCTTTAAATAATGCCAGGACGTCATAATTGACATTTTACTTAAATATCGTCGCATGGTATTAATGTTTTATACCATATGCCATCAAAGAAAAACACAAGAAAAAGATTAGAGTACAAGCATAAGAGGAAACAAACATCTTTTATGAAAGAACGCTCAATGAAGAAACAAATAATAGAAGAAAAGGTAGAAGAGGTGCAGCCGAATACTGAACAAACACACCAACCGGAATCTAATAGCAAGAAAGTAGAGTCTGTGCCACAAAAAGAGGATTCGGTTTCTGCCGGTAGGAAGCCATTGCCAAGCAGATATATTTACATGGTTATTATATTGGCAACATCTGCCTTCACTATTATTGCATTTTGGATGTTGTCATGCTCTTTTCATCGTAGTGCAGAGAGAATAATAAATGCCCAGAATGATGACTATATAAAAATATCCAGATTATTGAGTGATACCACATCCGTGCGTACTCTGATATACAATGATGGTTTAAAGAATCTGGAATCAACTTTAGAAAAACATTACGAACGTACGCAAGGACTCTTGGAGTTACAATACGATAAATTACAAAACGACTTCAATTTCATTTCATTATGGGCCGCAACTATAACCATTGTATTCTTAGTTTTCTCCATCTATTCGATTTTCAAAACTGATGAGATGTTGTCACATGCCAAAGATGAGACAATGGAAATACATAAGCTTTCGCTTGATGCAAAGCTACATAATAGAGAGATAGAGACCAATATCCAGCTTGTTCAGTCTAAAACAAATGAACTGACATCAAAAGTAGATGTGTTAGAGACTCGTATTAAATCCTTTGAAGAAAAAATTGAGGGTTTCAATAAAGAAATGGGATCTTCTAATGTAGGAGATTCTTCTGAAGATTCTAGCGACGAAACAGAAAGAATAAAATGAAGAACTATCTGTTTACATTTGGACTATCTTTTGGAACTCGTAATGAGGCAAAGGAGATTCTACGAAAATGTCCATCAGTAAAAAGTTGGCGAACAGATATGATGCGGGCATTTTATCTGAAATCAGATGCTGACGCAAATACGATTGCCAAAGAAATCAGGGAAAACAAGAAGTCTGGTCGTTTTATCGTTACTGAAATAACCGATAATTGTCAAGGATGGATTCAAAAAGATAGTTGGGAATTTATTAAAGAGAATAAATGACAATAGATGATGCGTAGTCCCATATGGATCATTATTACAGCAGATAATCAAGGATTGATTACGTTGAAGATTGAGGACGTCAATAAAGAGTGGGGTAAGTATTAATTTACAATCTGATATGTTTTTTCATTTTAAAACGCAAAACTTTAGATGACTAATATACACATCCTGTGTCTCTCAGACATTCACTTTGACAAGAACGAGCCAGAGAATCAGGGCCTTGTCGTTAAGGAGTTCTTTCGAGACTTGCCGAAAGTTGTAGGCAATATTGATAAGGACAGCCTATATTGTGTCATCTCTGGAGATCTAGTTCAGGCTGGTCATATTGACAAGTCATATGATGACTTCTCAGATACTTTTATCAAGAAACTCCTTAAATATATATCCCTTGACCATATCATCGTGATAGCGGGAAATCATGATTTGAATAGAAATATCCTGAAACAGAAAGACTGGAAGAAGAAGCAAGATGAATTCGTTAATTCCGATGAAGGGGAAACTCCCTATAATAATAAGCTCAAGGATGAGAAGGATTCCTTGATATTGAAGAAATTTCAATGCTTCAGCAAGTTTGTAAATGAGAAATTATTGATACCGAATTTTAATTTGTTTGGTTATGAGGTGAATATTATTCCTGAGATAAGCCTTTATTGCTTGAATACAGCATTGTTGTCTAATGGTAATCAAGAGGGCTTCCCAAAGGATTTGGGCAATCTAAGGATTGAGACATCTGGACTATATAAGTGGGCGCAAGAGAATGAGGGTAGGACCAAGATACTTATTATGCATCATCCTATCCATCATATGACTGAATATGCTCAAGCTGTTCTTGACAACAACATACGAAAGTATGTCAATATTGTGATAACAGGACATCTTCACCGTCAGGATTTTAAGAAATATCTCGGTGTTGAACGTGGTGAGGTAAAGTACTGCTCTTCACCACAGCTGTTCAGTGATAAGAAAGACCAGAATGGCTATACCTTGATGAATTTCAAAGGAAGTCTATTAGACTCTATCCAATACCGTAAATGGTCAACTATCTATGAGGAGTTTGTTGAGGGAGCAGAATTTTCAAGAACACCAGATGGCATCATAACCTTTAAAAAGCAGGAAATTGTTGAAGAAGACTTTGTAACAAAGGAGTTAGAGCAGGAACTTCAAAAGAGCCTAACATCTTATAATTATACACCGTCATGGGTGGATAGAATTGTTTCTAACGTTGCTCCTGGTACATCCGTAAAGGAGGGCGACGCTTTTGTTTGGGATCATGTCAATATAATCAATTCAAGCAAAAATATTCAAATCGTCGGAGGTGCACAATTTGGGCTGACATGTTTTGCGCGCAAATTGATTCTCGATGCATGGCGTATAAAAAAAGAGCACTGGCTTTATATTGAGGGATATGATTTGCGTATTAATAACGTACAAACATATGTTGATAATCTCACTCGGAGTCGAAATATTACTGCAGGCAACATAAAAACATTGATCATAGACAATTGGAACAAGGTCTATGATGACAAAGAGAAGATAATGTCAAAAGTAGCTAAGATTCTCCCCAATGTTAGGATTGTACTATTGAATAACGAAGATGATACTCAGTTCTTCGCAGGCTTAAATAATAAAAACTACGAAGAAGATTATCAATTGTTGTATTTAAGGGAATTGTCAAGGAGAAGCATACGTCAATTGACCCGTGAATTTATCCAAAGAAAACATTTTGAGGATAATGCAGATGGGAAAATCCTTGAAAGGCTTATTAGACAGATGATGGAGTTGAACGTTCATCGAACACCAGTCAATTGTCTTCAACTGCTTCTTAATTTTCAACAAAACTTCGATGCACATCCTATCGACAGGACGAAAATTTTGAAATCTCTGATACAGTTCTTCTTTCTAAAGCCCGACTCGTATTTTTATACAGATACAATTGATGAGACAGACTGTTGTGAGATTATGGGTAAATTATGCGAGATGTTGATGCGTTCATCTGATGGAACATACTATCAACGTTATTTCTCGGAAGACGAATTTAAAAGCGCAACATCTTCTTTAGAAAGAAAGTATTCTGAGAATATCAGGTTGAGATTGATGAGAGCTATGCAAGATGCTCAGATAATCGTGCCATATCTCAATTTCTATGAGTTTAGGTTTAGCTATTGGGTTTATTTCTTTGCTGCATACCAGATGTATATTGATTCTGATTTCTATAAATACATGGTAGAGCACGAGAAGTGTATATATATGCCTGACATTGTGGAATTCTATTCGGGTATTGATCCTAAATGTGATTTGTTGGTAGAGAAGATAGTAACTGAATTACTTAATCTTAGCAATGATGTAACTGCCAATCTTATTCCTGAACAAAAAGATCCTTATTCGATTTTGAAGTTCAGACAGAACCCTGCACTCGACTCAAAGACTAAAGAGCAGTTGGAAGCAGGAATTAAAGCTTCAAAACTTCCAAGCGAGGTAAAAGATGCCATGATGGATTTACGTGATGATAACGCAAGACCATTTTTCCAAATGATGAACAATGTACTTGACCAATATAAGGTTCGTAATATGATGAGTCTTGCGAGGTCAGCCTCACGCGCTTTGAGAAATGGCTTGCATATCAATGAGCTGAACCGTACGAACCTGTATGAGGCGGTTCAAGTATCATGGATGGCTTTGCTGAAGATTCTACAACTCCTAACTCCAGGGCTTGCAAAAACAGGATATGGTGGATTGGGAGGTGCCAGCTTCAGACTTGTGGGTGACTTTCCAGAAGATGAGAATAAAAGAGTAGTCAGCGTACTTACCTCATTGCCGTTCAATGTTATCGAGTGGTATCGCAATGACATTTTCTCCGAGAAAAGATTCCCTGTCTATAAGAGTGCAATTCTTAGTAAGGAGACATCAAGTATATGCCGACATTTGAATATTCTTTTGCTTATCAGATGTAGGCCGAAGGGATGGAATGAATTGGTAGAAAAATATATTGACGTAGTTGGAAAAAACTCTTTCTATATCGCTGATGTAAAGAATATGTTGCATTATTGCTATCGGATAGACGAGATGTCGCAACCTGACGAAAAGAGAACATCAAAATTGTTATTGGAGTGCATAGACAAAATGAAAAAGAGATATACGGATCCCAATAAGGACAGATATTTTGCTACACGTAAGGTTGATGAACAACCAATGTTACCTAAAAGAGAAGTATCGCAATAGAGTTATGTCTCCTTTTACGAAGAAAAAGGAAAGAAAGTATGGCCGAAGATAAGAAATTTACGTTTGACGAGGAAACTCTGGAAGCCCAGCACGAAAAGGTTAAGAATTTGATAGAAGGTGATAGGAAAACCATAGAAGAGGATGCTGCTATAGCACGAGATTCTAAGGTTGCTCCAAATCAAAGACAGTGGGCGGAAGCTCGTTTAGAGGGAAATTTAGAGGCTTTGAATCGGCATGAACAGCAGCTCTCAGAAACAGAAGATAGGCTTAAAAGGCTATCTGATGAATCACAAGACGAAAAATGACAGTAGCCTGTCTACTGACAAGATACAGAAACTGAGAATAACGATATGGTATTCAAGGAAAAAATCAAGAATATCTCAGAACTGACGGAGCCGTTGAAGGAGGAGATCCTGAAGGGTGATGTCCATACGATAGAGGAGATGAAGGCATGGCTGAAGGCTTTTGGATATAGTGATGCAATAAAAGATGCGACGATTAATGCTATCCTGCGTGAGTTCGTGATGAGCAAAGTCTCTTGTGAATCATTAGCACAATGCCCCGACAGGCGAGAAAAGAATCAGGTACGGGGATATTCCACGTGATGATGCGAGGCATCAACCACCAGAATATCTTTGAGGTTTAGAGCCCCTTGATAAGGAGCTCACTGATAAAGTGGCTCCTTTTCGGGAGGGTTTACACAAATTAACCCTATTGTAAGGTTGTCCAATTGATTTAAATGGCAATATTTTTGCAAAAGGTTTAATGTTTTTACTTTATCGACTAGTTTTGGGGTAGAAATGGTCTTTTAAGGCCATTTATCCCTTATATTTCATAATTTTCTGGATATTCGACATGTAAATGGCCACAGCGGTCTGCATCGTCATACTTTCAATACCGTACGAGATGTTCTGTTTCATACCTAGGTCGTTCTTCAAATGTGCGTTGAGCGGCTCTATCCGTTTTCGCTTCTTCATTTTCTGCTTAAACTCTGGTGTCTTCTCAAACTCAATCTGCTCTTTGTGAGCATCGGAGAGGATAGTAACTGTATAAGTCTTGTAATTTCCACCTTTATAGCATCCTTCGCGAAGAGGGCACTCTTGGCATTTCTTGACATCAAAAAAGTAGCTTACCTGAGCATTCTTATACGAGCGTTTCGTCTTTCCGTTGGCATCATACGTTCTTGGACGTTCCTTGCTATAATACTTATAATAGGCCAGTTCGCCTGCTGGGCACATATATGTATCTGCATCTTTGTTGTAATGGAATCCTGAGTCTATCCCATTTCGGTGACCTTGCGTAATTATAGGGTTCACGGGAGCAACCACTTTTACCTTATCTCTAAGTGCGTCGAGGTTGTCTTTACCTGCATAGGCAGCGTCAGCAATCGCACTCTCCACTTCAAGACCATTCTGTATGGCCTGTTCCACAAGCGGTACGAGGTAGTCGCCATCAGAGGCTTCGCCCGAGGTCACAGAGGCAGCGACAACGATGCTTTCAGGAGTCATTCCTATATGAGCCTTGTAACCGAAGAATGACTTTCCCAGGCCTTTGCTTCCGAACTTGGCTCCTTTGTCTTTGGATATATGCGACAGATGCTCCATGTCTTCAAGCCCTTCCTTGAGTAGGCTTACCTTGTTTGCCACCGCCGGAACCTGGGCAATGCCGTTACCCTCGAGAGAATCAATGAGTGCTTGGCAATACTCTTTCATAACTTCAATATCTGAATCCTTGCCACACGCAGGAAGGTCTTCCTTATGGAAGTTTTCTCCCCAAAACGGCTCACAAGCCTTAAGTATCTGCCCAACCATTTTACGCAGGTAGTCAATAGGGTTATAGGCTATGGATTTTGCCAACTCATGAGTGGCATCCACAATTATATCGCTCTTGCGTTTGATGATTCCTTTTGCAATGGCCATCGCGACACTCTTGGATATCAGCAGGCTCAGCAGGTCTACATCCTGCAGGCGCTGCCTGCGAAACTTGGAGAGCAATGAAGGATCTATTACGTCATCTTCAGGATTGAGCCCCAGAAAGAACTTGTATGACATGTCTGTATACGCACGCTTCACCAAATCCTCATCGGAGGCTGGATGCATGGCCTTTAACATCAGGTACTTGAACATGCGGACAGGATCCTCTGCAGAGCGCCCCATGCCTACAGAATACTTGTCTTGCAGTTCCTTGCGAACGAAGGAGAAGTCTATCTCCTCATTCATGCGACGGAATATGTGGTCACGCGGAATGAGTATGTCATAGATGCGCGCATATTCGCTCAATCGGGTTTGCTGATAATCTCCTAGCATAGCTGAAATTTTCCGCTAAGATACTAAAAATCAGCGAGATACACAAACATTTAGAGTTAATAATGTATAATAATTTGATTTTTCTCAGTAACCCAGTCAACGGAGCTCAACTGTTAATGCAGTTAACATTATGGACTTTTTCAGTGAACTCGATAAGGGGCGGCTATAATGCAGGGATATGGGTAACCACTTAACTTCGTTGACTTTTGTCACGACTCGACCGACTTAGAGCAAACTCTGTTGGTGCTCACTGCTCCAAAAGTTGACACCTCCTGATACGTGAGCGCGACGAAAGAGTGGGAGAGACCATCAAACGCATAGCAAGCTCTTACGTGTACTATTAAAATAGAAAGTACGGTCGCGACGGTCACTTGTTCAAAGAGCGTTTTAAAAGCGAGCCGGTCAACGACATGAAGTACTTCACCGTACTGCTGAGATATATACACCAAAATCCAGTCAAGGCGGGCATAGTAGAGCGAGTAAAGGACTACGAGTACAGTTCCTGGGGCGAGTACGACGGCACAGTAGAGCCAGTGTTTCAGATCTGCGATGTCAATACCGTCCTGAACCGAATCACCTTTAAGGAGTTGGACGAATGGGTTAACGACCCGCTGGACGATGATGTCTGCTGTTTAGATAATGATAATGAACGCCCTCGCTTGCGTCTTTCAGACGACCAAGTGTGGCAAGAGATAATAAAGATAGCAGGTGTAACCTGTAGTAGTGATTTTCAAAAAATAGATAAGACGAAACAACGAGAAGCGTTAGGC
>Ga0256870_1000999_pt1 | contig 11439 bp, 21 predicted proteins | sample RumenRJG_06RNA_FD_186079 | JGI IMG/M metagenome (GOLD analysis project Ga0256870, IMG submission 186079) | Metatranscriptome of bovine rumen microbial communities from Lethbridge, Alberta, Canada - Rumen RJG_06 (Metagenome Metatranscriptome) | ecosystem: Host-associated > Mammals > Digestive...
AGTGTACTTCTTATTATTATAGTTGTGGTAGGCGTTCTTGATTATATTGACAAAGACTAAAAGGAGGTCTTGTATGAAGAAGTTTGTATTGTTTTTTGCGTTGATATTGGAATGTTCTTTTCTTTTTGGAATTGAAGCCATAAAGTCTAGGGAAGAGTTTTATAAAGTTTATAACCTTGTAAATGAAGCCTTGTCTAAGGAAAAGGATATAAATGGCGATGGCAGAATTACGTGCATAGACAACGCAATTATATTTTATAACCTTTGGGTATCTCGTTATGGGAAGGATACAGTTCGTCTTGTGGTAAACAGGAATCCTAATACATCTTGGAGTTACACAGGTCCGTATGTGTTGAATCATATCTATGCTCAGGTTTTTGTAGAAAAGCATTGGGTAAAGATAGAAACAACAGGCGGCACTAGTAGTTTATATGTAGAAGATTCTTGGGATGAAAGGTATGACCCTAAGTATGATATATACGATGAACAAGATTATTGGATATGGAGGGCAGCTAGAGATAAGGCTGGGCTTCCTATAGATAACGAACCTTTTGGATGTAGCAAATGATTAAGTTTGGAGAAGTCCGCAGTTTTGTAGAAGCTGTGGATTTGATGAGAAAGAAACAGAAAGAGTTCCAATTACATAAAGCATACAATGAAATGGTTGATGCTAAGTATTGGGAAGGGCAAGTTGATAATCTACTGCTGCAGCTGCAAAAAGCAATCGCTACAACAGAGAGAGAGAAGAGAATAAAAGCACAGCCAACTCTGTGCTAAGGAGATTTTATGACATTGGATGAAGCTATTGAGCAGCTTGAACAAAACATTGCTAAGGGCGAGGATTGTAAGGTAGAGCCTATACAGCTGTATGGATGGCTGAGAGAATTGAAATTGTTAAAGGGGATGTTTCCACAACAGATTTAATATGAAAAAGATAGACGGTATTCTTAACAAAACGGACAAGACGAAAGCTAAGAACGGAAAAACTATTCAGCAGCTAGGACAGAAACGCTGCTGTAATATGTGCAAGCATTGGTCTGCAGAAGACCTCAAGTGCGAGTTCTTAGAAGGTCACACAAGGCTTAAACTAAGAGAGTGTTCCAGATACATAAAGGAACACCCTGACTTAAAAACAGACCTGCGATGCCCTGATTGCCATCAGTATCTAAAAACAGTGCTGTTGAGTAAGGTTATCGAAAACAAATCTGCTATGCTGATGTGTAGCAAGTGTGGAAGAGAACATAGTATGATGTCTTTTGTGGAGGTCTAAGTCGCTCTCTCACGAGAGCGTGAATTGAAACGTGGAGGTTTGAAATGACATTGTTTACATTGTATGTGGAAAAATCTCTCTCAAATGGAGATGTGTATTGGGAAACAATGGATAGAGGAGTGTCTTTACAAAAAGCAGAACGTCGCAGACGAGAGCTAGAAAGACTAGGGAAACGCTGTGCTATACAAAAGTATAGAGCAGAGATTCTTAACTAAGAAAAAAAACGGAAAGCTACTGCACAGAGTAGCTTTCCGAAAAAGGAGGATGTTAAGTCTTTTGGTCTTTCTCCAAACGCCTAGATTAAAAAGAAAGATTGCGATTACAATAATTATTCTAAAGCATAATCATTGGACTGTCAAGCCTTTGTTGAAATCTTTTCCAACAAATCTTTCCATTTTTCGTCGTCAACATAATAAGCAGGACACTTCTTTCCTGACCAATCATAATGACGAACAATCGGCAGCTTTGGCAAAGTTGCAATAAGCTCTTTAAGAGATGCGATACTCCGCTCACTGAACTTGCCATCTTTTGTTTCGGGGATAACCTCGATGCCGATACTAGAGTGATTACCTCTACTAGTACCAGTATGCCAAGCAACTTTGTCAATTTCCCAGCACTGCAGCACATCATCATCTTTAATGATGAAATGTGCTGACGGCTCACCCTTACTGTCAATCCAATACTTTCGCACCTGAGCAGGCGTCTGCTTAGGTAGCGGACCTGTGTAATGGATAGTAATGTTTTCTGCCTTGTGGTTTACAAAGTGCTTCTTTGTATCACACGGCACGCCATCTGGAATTAAATCCTTTACAAGATTCATATTACACCTTCTTAGTATATTCTAAGTAAATTGCGCTTACTGTTGTTTCTCCAAACAAAGACCTAGCTTCAAGATTTCCCTCGGCTGTGACACGCCAGATGTCTACGTTGTGTACTGCGTTCTGGACTTTGCCATACGACGTGATGATACCCTTGATAGATATGATTGTCTGTATGTTCTCAAAGTTCGGAATATGCTGTATATAAGTCCACCTCTGGTCATTAAAAGAAATTGTAGTAGGCAGCACCAGTCTGTTGTACACAGTATTCTCATCAAGCCATATCTTACCAGTATCTTGCTCCCCCTTAGAAAGCTCCTGGTAATTTGTAACGACTTGCTTTTGTAACTTATCAAGCTGTGCTTGTAAGTTTTCCACACTTTCTTGAGAAGCACTACTTGCCGTATACTCTTTTAGATACTGCTCAATTTTAGTATTGTAGTTCATCAAATACGTTTGAATCGTAGAGTTGTAATCTAAAAGATATTTCTCAACAAGAGAGGGAACGGTAGCATCTACAATTTCTTGTGACAGCTTTTTTACAGTAGCTTCGTCAGTTCCTGATTTAGCAGCAGTTTCCTTCAAAGACTCTAACTGAGACTGCAAGTCTTTTGTTGCTTTCTCAATTAAACCATTTACAGCTTCTTCATCAATACCTGTAGGAGTATTCTTTAATTCGACTATTTCTTTTGCCATTGAAGCAATCTGCTTAGAGTACTCGTCGTTTAGAGTGTTTAATGCAGTCAAAGAATCCTGCTGTTCTTGCAGCTTGTCATTAAGGCTTGTAACAGTTTTCGCTTCTTTTTCAAGAGCGGACTGTGTGTCGTGGAGCATCTGGTTGGTAGCTTCCAGTTGATTTTGCAGCTCTGTCTGTTTATCTTTTTCTGCAGCCAAGTCATTCTGAAAACTTTGTTCAAGCTCAGATGTCGCAGTTGAAATACACTCAGAGATGAACGTAGATTCTTGCTCTGTGTGCTTTTCGATAAGAGATTTAACCTGCTCTATCGTAACAGCAGAAGAAGAACTGTTGGTAGATGATTGCTTAATAAGACGCTCAACTTCTATAAGGAGTTGTCGTCTTTCTTTGGAGAAGAACTTTTGGATGCGCTCGTCAATTTCTTTGTCTGTCATAATAGTATGTCCAACCAGCGAGGAACTTTAATCCCCTTGAAGTATAGTATGTAACCCACTGCCACTGCTAGCACCCTTATCACCATCAGTATCGCTAGGTATGTCAGCACCACTGTCCTCTCTTCGAGAGTACGCTTGTAATTCTCTATATCTTTGTAACAGTCGTTCAACTCCCTGTTGATATTCATCAAAGAGATAGATAACCTCGTCGATTGTTCCTTCAAGTCCAGACGCTCTTTCTCTGATTCTTCCAAGGTCTTCGACACAATTTCCAATCTCGTCGTTATAGAGTTCGATTGTACTTTCAAGTCTTGCAATTTCTCTTTGATATGAGAGGACATCGTTGTCAACGGGATATTCTCTTTTTGTGGTGGCACATCCTGGGAAGATTGCGCAAGCGATACAAACGGCAATAAAAAACAAAACAAGACTAAAAGCAAACATAATAGACTTTTTCTCTTCCACACTACTGATACTCCTTCCTAATCTTGATTAGTATTTTGATGCTTTCTGCAATATGGTCGCATACTAATTTCTTAAACTCATCGCTTCTATGCAATTCATTAGGACAATTACATAGAATGATATTCCAAATGATAGTCTGTTTAAGTCCTATATACTCTGGTGTATCTCGTATGTGATTAAATAGCACCCACGTTATACACTCCTTGTATATCAAACTTAGCACAGTTTTTGCTCGCCACTCATTATACCCTTTGTATTTAGGTATTTTCGATTCAAACATATTTATAGCACCATCAACGAACGAGAGCTGCCGTTTGACAATTTCTCGTTCGTTGTCTGTTGCTTGACCAATCTTTATATGTTCGGTCTTTATATTTACGATACCAAGTTTTGCTAAAGCACTTAACAGAACTATCACCAAAACCACAAAGCCAAACATTGTACTTGATTGTTTGTCTGTAAGTATTCTAGCAATAGCATCCCACATACACTACCCTTACTTTGTTGACATCTTTAACCCACTAGCCTGAATGTTCATTTTTTCAGCTGTCGTCACATTTCTTGACTCAGCAGGTTTCCCTTCTTCCGCCATAACAAGCTGGTGTACAAAATGCCACAAAGCACCATAGGTTTTGATGGTTTTCACTGTACACATATCGTTATTGCCGTCTACGTCAAGCATATCTAGCTTGTCCATAAAACACTCTCGCAATCGAGATTCTCTGTATTTCAATTCTTCCAATGTCATACAACAAATCTCCAACGGCGGGTAATCAGATTCCAATGCTCAGGGTCTTCAAGATAAAGCACTCTAAGCACCCACTGAGCGTTCAACGCTCCCATTCTGACGTTGCTACCCAATCTGTTGAGTAGGTTTCCAGTAACTGTTCCGTTCGTAATCGTGATAACAGTTCCGTTTGTAGAGTCTGGAATAGCAGTAGCAAGAGGTATGTCATAGATGCCACCGTTCACAGGCTCAAAAGTTTCTGGCAACGTAATCGTAGTTGTGCCTGTTGCCTGAGTAATAGCTGTCGGTACAACGACTTGTATTCTATTACAATCACACATAAATGTAAACCTCCTAAGAGCAAGGATTATCATTGCTCTTCTATGGTTAGTCGGCAAACGCCGCTTCGATTTCTGCGTCGGTAATTGGTGTGTTAGGTGCTGTTGATGCCAAAAGGCTAAGCATACCTTCCACAGTAAGCTGGTCGCCGAGCTTTACCCAAGTAATGTCATTCTGAGTTTCGTCAGAAGCGTTTACAGTAACGCTCGCACGATAAACATCACCTGCTTCTGAAGATGTGCCACCAATAACAGCAACCATAAGGTCTGTGATTGTAGCACTTGCAACAGCTTCTGTTGATGGCAAGTCTGCGGCAGCAGTGTACACTGTTGGTGTCTGGTTCGAGAATACAGTTACAGGGTTCTGCAATACTTTGAGCTGATAAGCATCAAGAGACATTGCGTTTGCAAGCAAGTCAAACTTGAGTACAGGTGCAACATCTGTGCCGTCGTTTACAACGACAATGTTTGTACCGCCAGCGACTTTGTTACCAGCACCTTCTACGAAGTCAGTGTCAGTTTCAAAGGCGTTTTCAACGTTGAAAACATCTCCCACTTTGAACGAAGAAATCTTTGTCCAAGTTCCTGCAACGTTCTTCCAAACGCCTGTGCTTGTGAATGTTGTATCAACAGCATCCTCGTTGATGTAACGTACAGAACCTTTGATGTTGTACATCTGTGATACACGTTTTTTTACCTCTGACGCAATTTTGCGAACACCATCAATGTTAAGATAACTAATAATAGCCATTAGAATTCTCCTTGTTTATTTTTATCGTTCCTAGAGCGGAGCGACTTTTATTTTATGCTATAGCTCCAGCTGGAAATGGAAGTGGCTGTGCAGCGAAAGGTCCTGGACCTGCGTTGAATGTGTAGCTCTGTGGCATACGGAATACGCCCTGCATACGCATATCAGACTTCAAGTCCTGAATGTTCTGTGACTGCTGAGCAAGCTGGTCACGTAAACGCTGGATTTCCTGCTGGTCCATTTTGCTGCTGAGATTTGCAAAACGCTTTTCGTTTTCAAGGTTAAGAGCAGCAATCTGCTGTTTTACTTCGCAGCAACACTCTGCCTGTTTTGCCAAAATCTGCTGTGACATAACTGCATTAGCAGCAATGTCACGCTGCAGCTCCATATATTTGTCGCTTACGTTTGAAGCGAGGTCGTGATAAACATTGTTGACATTGTTGTTGATGTCACGGTTCTGGTCCTGCAAGTCGTTGAAGTTCATAGAGTTCTGCAGCTGAGCAGAGCTGGCTGGTGCTTGGTCGCCTGTCATAGGAGGAACGAATCCGCCACGATTGCCGCCAAAGAAGCCGCCACCCATACCCATAATAGCAAGGAACGCAAGGAACATCATTCCGAATCCGCCGCCGAAGCCGTCGTTGTTACCGACTGACAAAGTTGGTGTTGCACCTGTAATATCCATTTACAACTCCTCAAGGTCTTTTCCGACCTTTTTATAATACTGGTTACTACTAATACCGAGCAAGATACCCAAGAAAGTATCTACAGCGGTAATAGTGCCGACTACTTGCTCAGCACAAGGGAGTTTCCAAATTTCCGCTATAGCAAAGTACAACGTACCGATAGCAGGAAGCACCACCTGTGCCACATATTTCAAAAAGTCATACATCTTGTTTGACATATAACCTCCTATAACCAAAATAAAATGCGGTTAATCTAAAGAATATATTAGTTTTCCACCATACGCTGAGCCTGTATAAGTTGCGATTAAATTTGTACCGCTTATTGAAAATGTTACAGTACCAAGTTCAGTTGCTGCAACCATAGCTTGAGATGCCATTCTCCACGTGCTATTATATCTGCCTAAGCATATAGAATAAGCCCCTTTCAAACTATTACCTGTCAACAACTCTACACGAACATCAGATAAAGCCTGATTAGTATTTGTTGTTACTTTGTTTAAATCAAAAGTGACTGTCTTGTTAGTTGTATTCAATGAACCATTGATAGTGTTTCTCTGTAAAACAAAAGACGATAAGTCACTCTCTGTAACAAGTTTCTGCCAAGATGACCAAGCGGCAGCGTTAGGATTGTAACTTCGTATGTATTTCTCAGAACTGTCATATACAACTAGTTCTTGCGTTACATAAGACAATGGGGTATTTTGACCATTGTTTCCAGAGACTTTGACGAAGAATAAAAAGGCGGATTTTTTTGGACAATTACTGTATCTACCACTTATATTGTTTATGAACGTGATAAGAGGAGTTCTATATGTATTCAAATCAGTTGAGGTATAGAGTTCTCCAGTCACAAAAGGTACACCATTAGTTTTTGCAGCAAGTGTGTCCTTAGTCACCAGCTTATTATTAGCACTAGCATCAGTAGGAATGACATCCTCTATCAAAGCTCCGCTTGTGAGTTCTTTTTTCTGGTAAGCATCAAGGTCAACCACTCCACTTTCAAGTGAGAACTTATATGTGTCTTCACTAGCATACAACACAATAGCATTGTCGCCAGTTTTGATAGTCTGACCTGCACCGCCGATAAACAGGTCTGAGGTAGTGCCGTCTTCTGTAATCTTGTACACATTGCCAAGATTTGCTTTTACAAGTAAGTCCTCAGTAAGCTCTGCAACAGTCTTGCTACCTGCAGGGTGATAAGCACCTCTGAGCATATTTGTCATAGCAGAATATACGCTAGATGAAATCGGGAGCTGCTCTGTTTGTGTAGGGCTTACATAAGTTGTAAAGTCCTTAGTGCTGGCAGTACCAAGTTTGTCGTAGCCAGTAATCTTTCTGTTTACGTAGTCTTTGATAGACTGAGCGAGTTTGTTAAAACCTGCTTTGTTTAGATAATGTCGATTCATAGCTGTACTCCATATTGCTTAGCAACAGCATCAAGATTCATTCCTCTACTCTTATAGAGTTCTCTTAATGCTGCTACTTGTTGTTCGTGGTTTTTATTAGCAAACATACCTTGTGCTTGCTGCCATTGCTTTGGGTTCTCACGAATAAGCTGTGCAGCCATCTGCTCTGAAAGAACCTGCTGCGGATTCTGTAGCAACTGCATCATACTTGATAAGTTAAACATCCCACGCTTCTCCAATAGCTTGTTCTATGCTACTAGCAGGTATGCACTCAAACTCAATATCGTTTGCGTTCACATACTCTGCGTCCCCAAGTTCTCCGTCTTCGTTTAGCAATGTAACTTTTTGCATTACATTGTTGCCAATGGTTTCAAACTTTCCTTCTTCCGCTTCGTTCTTAATATGACCTACTAACTGACCATTTCTCAATATAAAATAAATCACGTTAGGGTTTGCTTCATTCCAATCAGGAATAGCATCTACAATTTCCCAAGACTTTGTAGTTCCGACCTCGTAGTACTGGTCGTCCCCTCTCACGTAACTTTTCAATGTGTGGAACTTCTTGTCTGCCAAAAAGTACATAATGTTCCACTCAGCATCTTCAAGAGCTGGAAGAGCATCTACAAGCTCAAAACCTTTGATGGTAATCGATGAATAAATCTCATACCACGAAAAGCCATTGCTCTTATAGAAATGCCCCATCGTAAACTGCTCGTTTGTTTTACCTGTGTACTGAACAATCTTGCCGATGTAATCTGCATAGTTTGGCATAGCTGCAAATTGTAGCAAGTTTTGTTTTAGGTCAAGGTCAGCTTTGATAAGGTTTATAAGGTCTTGAGTACCTCTCATTCCTAAGTATTTGATACTTTTCATTCGTTCCCACCTTGCCACATCTCTAACACTTCACCCGTTGAAAGTGGAGTGTTAGCACTTACTTCTTCCAAATCACCAATCCGTTTGTCTTGTACAGCATCGTGAACCTGTAATTCGTTAATGCTGGTTTCAAACGTTGACAGCTTAGACTTTAAGTTCTGCATTGTGTCAGTATCTAACTGGCGGAAACGAGCATCAATCATATCCTGCATTTGCTTGCAGAGCTTTTTGATTTCCGCCCAATCTGCGATACTTACACTTCCTGTTGCACAATAAGCCATAATTAACGCTCCGTAAAGTACACTGCACTTGCTTCGTCAGTCACTGATGTGGCTGCAGCAACATCAACCATATTTACAACCTTTACGTTTCCGTCGTTGTCAAGACGGAGAACAAGCATAACAGTCTTACTTGCGCCCACACTGTCAAGCTGCTCTGAGTACATAATAAAGTCTACAGAACGCTTTGGGAAATAATCCTCGTCGATTGTTGTAATGGTATCGCCAACGTGCAATGACTTATCAGTGTTTGTAACTGTAATCATAGCAATAGGCAAGCCCTTGATTTTTTCAACGAACGAGAAAGCGTATGCGTCTTCTTGGAAGGTGTGATTGTCATCGTGCATCTTTGTCAGAGTTTCAAGCAAACTCTGGTCAGCAGCCTTGCGCTCACCAATTTCTTTTGCAAGATTCTCTTCGATGCCCCTATCTCTTCCATCACGAATAGCAGCTTCATCTGTAATCTTGTCATCAAGCTCTGTCTTATCTGCAAGCTGAGAAGTCTTAGCCTGTTCAATTACAGCTCTGACAGATGCTACTGCCGTTTCTCTGTTTTCTCTTTCAACTGCGATTTTATCATCAATGGTCTGCTCAGAAACAACAACCTCTTCGAGCATACCTTCAACTTCTTGTTTTGTTACAAGTTCGATATTGCCAAGTATCTGTGTACTCATATAAACTCCTATGCTATAATCTTTATAATCTGTCCTGCGACATAAGGTAACCATATTTTATTATCGGTCGTAACATTTTCTTTCATAACAGCCGCAAGCTCAGGATATTCACTTGCACTAAGCTCTACAGAACCATCAAGAGCGTGCCAGCCCTCTGGTACATTCTTAGCAATGTACAGTTTTACCAGCCCCTCGTCGATGTTGATAGTATGCTGCTCCCCTTTGAAAGTAAAGGTAAACGGCGTAGTAGAGTGTACGCTACGAGATTCCAATTCAGCATCACCCCAACGCATAGTGTCCCCTACAGGAACTTTTCCTATGCGTATCTTATTTTTGTTTTCTGAGATTTTGTTGTCAAGAGCTGTAGCTGTTGCAGCGTTTTCAGCTCTAATATCTGAGGCTGTTTTATCAATCTTCGTGGTCAACGCACTGTCAGCAGCAGTCAGTGCCTGTTTAGTAGCAGCCAGCTCTGTCTTAGTCGCATAGTCACCACCCATCTGAGCAGCAACCTGTTCTCGTACCTGACTCTGTACATACGCTTCTGTAGCAAGTGCTTTGTCGCTTACTTTGACAGTACCCCTAAAGACTACATCATTATGCACATCGATATAGTTTTTATCTTTGCTATATACATCATCTGTCTTTAGGCTTTTTGTATTCGTCTGTCCTGCAACGTCAACAGAGGAAGCATCAAAATCTGCTACAGCTAGGTCCATATCTTTGAAGACACCAGGCTTTAACTCTGTTGTAATCTTTCCATCACCATTCGTTTTGAAAAGAGTTTTTATTGCAGATGTTAAAATAGAGATGTTGTTAGTAGCTGTTTGTATCTGAGATAAAAGATTTTTCTCTGAATCTGTAGGCTCGTTTTTTCCGTAAATAGAATTGATTGTAGGAAGTTTCGCAACGGCATCGGCAACAGATTTTATATACGCACCAATCGTTGTATAACTATTCAAGTTCCCCAATTTTGAAGTTGGAATATAACCAGCAAGGGCATCATATACAGCGTTAGAGGTCACAGGATTAGAGTCGCCATCTTTGATTTCGTTTGTTATAGAGCTGGTCTTTACATATTTATCGAGAGCTTCTGCAACAGCTTTTTCTGTAACAGCATTTGTCGTTACATCTTGTGAGTTAGATGCGTGAATCGAACTTGCGTAAGTTACAACGTGGGTGTGACCTGCAATTTTAGCATCTACAGCACCTGCAGAGTACACTGTCTTACATTCAGCTTCTGTTTCGTTTTGCGCCGCTTTTATAGTAAGGTCATCTTGTTTGTTTGCTACAGTAGATGATAAGTCAGAAATCTGTTGCTGCAATGCACTTAAAACATTCTCAAGAGCTTTGTCAAAGCCGTGTACCCAGTTAGTTCCAGAGGATTTATAATGGTCACCTTTCCAGTCAGCACCCCCTGTTGCAGGTTTTTCATTACCGTTTTTGTCAACCAACGTATAAGTAGCACCTACAGAGTTATTGATGTGCGCGTGTATCTCATTAGAGAGTTGCTTGAACGCATCATACATCTCTGTAAGCTCTTTTATATGTATTCGACCGCTTATCTCGCCTGGTCCATTCCACTGTGTAAACGTACTCATTTATTTACTCCTGAGGAGCTTCACCACCATCAGCACCCTGTACAGGCTCTTGGCTGCTAGAGTTCGCAGCTTCGTTCTGCTGCAGACCTGCTGCAGCATTTTGTATCAAACCTCGAACCCAAGCCTTGTAGCTTTTTGCAAGTTGTTTTGGTAAGCTCTCTTCTTTTTTCAGTTCTAGTGTCCAAGTATCCCTTAGGGCTTGGTTTACTTCTTCCATAGTAATCATACTTTATGCGCCTGTACCTGTACCTGTACCTGTAGTAGCAGGTGTAGTATTAGTTTTTATAGTACTTACATCTGTCTTTATAGCAGTTACGTCCGTCTTTACAGCAGTTACGTCCGTCTTTACAGCAGTTACGTCCGTCTTTACAGCAGTTACGTCCGTCTTTACAGCAGTTACGTCTGCTTTCATACCACCTGTACGAGCTCC
>Ga0256870_1001007_pt1 | contig 11405 bp, 2 predicted proteins | sample RumenRJG_06RNA_FD_186079 | JGI IMG/M metagenome (GOLD analysis project Ga0256870, IMG submission 186079) | Metatranscriptome of bovine rumen microbial communities from Lethbridge, Alberta, Canada - Rumen RJG_06 (Metagenome Metatranscriptome) | ecosystem: Host-associated > Mammals > Digestive...
AATATTATATATTATATAATTGCAAAGACCGGATGAATGATAAATATGAATATGAAAAACATACTAAAATTATTAATTATTCTAATAATAATGATAAATATTGCAAGCATTCATGCAACAGACAATAGTTCCGAAATATTAAATGAACAAAATAAATACGATATATATGTAGATTCAAATATTGGAAACGATTCGTTCACAGGAGAAAGTTGGCAAACACCAGTCAAAACAATAGAAAAAGCAATAAATATAAGCAATACAAATTCAACAATAAACATCTATTTAAATAATGGAACATTTAATGGAAATAACAATACCCAATTAACAATCTCAAATAAAAATACAATAAATATAATCGGATCTGCAAACACCATAATCGATGGAGAAAACAAAAACAACATATTCACAATCACCAACAATACAAAAATAACCCTGCAAAATATACAATTCATAAATGCATACATAAACAATACCATCAGTAAAGGACCAGCAATTAATCTAGAAAACAATACAGAAATACTGATTGAAAATTGCCGCTTTATAAACAATACTGCAGAAGGAGAACAAGTATCAGGAGGAGCAATCAACATAGAAAATACAGAAAAAACCACAATAAAAAACAATGAATTCAAAAACAATACAATAAACCTGTACAACAATACCTATTCAGCATATGGAGGAGCAATAAATTTAAAAAACAATACAATAATAAAAATAGAAAACAATACACTCACACAAAACAACATAAAAAGAAACACAAACATTCCCTTTGAAATAAAAACAACAATAAATATGTTATGGGATAATAGAAAGAATACGGGTAGTTTTGTATCTTACAATACCCACAACTGCACAATATTAGAAAAAATTAACAGTTACGGTAAAGCAATAAATATAAACAATAGTGAAAGATTAGAAATCATAAATAACATAATAATAAATAATTCAAATAGCAGCGGAGATACACTACATATCAACAATACAAAAAACATAATATTTTACAATAATACAATAAGTAACAACACATCCACAAAATTAACATTAACAAAAATTAATCCTAACACAATGTTTCTAGATATAGTTAATTTTATATTGACTACGAATGGAACAGTAAATATAGAAAATAGCGAAAACTTAAAAATAATAGACAATACTTTAAAAAATAACATAATAGAAAATGGAAATGGTGGAGCATTTTACATTGAAAATATCAATCAGACAACAATAAAAAACAACACCCTAACCAACAACACTGCACTATGTGGTGGGGCAATACTAATAAACAATTGCAATCAAACCGAAATCAAAGAAAATAAACTTTCAAACAACAAAGCAACATATAAAGATAAAAGTATAGTTTCCTGCCAGACATACAATGAAATTGATTATTTAACAATTATAGAAAATGCAAAATTAGCTAATTTAAAAGTATATACATCAATCGAGAGCCAGGAATATTATGACTATGCTAAAGAGATATTTAAAAATAAACTCGCATATAGAATAAACATAGTAAAAGGAACTGTCGCAACTGGAGGTGCAGTTCATATAGAAAATTCAAATAAAACAAAAATTAATAACAACACATTCCTAGAAAATTATGCGACTGCTGGGGGAAGCATTTATATAACCAACTCTAAAAAAATTGAAATAAACAATACAATAATTAAAAATAATACTGCATTCTGGTATAGAATCTCAGGTTGGAACGATATATATATGTCGGGTCAAGGAATCATATACCTCAATAATACGACAGCAAGCATTGAAAATTGTAATATAACTGGAAATTATATGAATTTAGCCATCACAGACTATTTAACTACATTTAGTATAATTCAAATTGAAAACTCAAACACCACAATCAAAAATACCCATTTTACAAAAAATAAAGTACCATGCGGGACAATACAAAACAATGGATACACTGAAATCTTTAATTGTACATTTCAAGAAAATATTGGAAAGCATGAAGCACCAACAATTGAAGCAACAATCAAATACGAAAAAGGAAACGGAGCAGACATACACAACAAAGGATACTGTAACATAATAAACACTACATTTAAAAACACCAAAGTAAATGCAGGCTCAATAGGAGGTTCAATATATAACAATGGAACCATTATATTGAAAAATATTGAAATATCAGGAATTAAAAGCCTTCACGTTGGACATGCTGTTGGTGCTGCAATTGCAAATATAGGAAACCTAACAATAATAGACTCAACAATAAAAGACAACATTATACGATCCACATATAATACAAGATTTCAAGGCACAATTCACAACGAAGGTTTATTAACAGCAAGAAGAACAATATTTATGAACAACACAGCACTTAATGGAGGGGAACATCCTACTAATGAGGGAATAGATGTGAAATCACTAGATACAGGTAGTGGAAACATATACAATCTAGGAGGAACATTAAACATTACAGAATGCATATTTATAAACCCACAACAAGGAATATTATACCACGACATCGCAAACTTAGGTGGAACTATAATAAGTCTTGAAAACAACTACTGGAACGGGGTAAATCCAAACATATACAGAAATACAAATGCCAACATACAAAAATATATTATTTTAAGTGCAGAACCAGAATATTCAGCACTAAAAATAAATGAAAGCATGAATATTACCGCAAAATTCCTATCAAATACCCTCCAAGAATTAAAAGACATAAAATTACCCTTTGAAAAATTAAATCTAACATTCAAAACAAAAGTTAATGGAGAAAATATTGAGATTACTAAAAAACCAATAAACAATACAGCAACATTCATTTTTAACTGGACTCAGGAAAAAGGAACATTTCCATCAAATATAACATATGGAATAGAATGTAAACCACTCATAGTAACATACCAAGAGCGCATAATTATAAAAACACCAATAACACCAAGTAAAGATATATTAATTGAAGTTGGAAAAGACTTCACCAACATGAATGTGGAAGTTAAAAACATAACCTATGGAGAAAATATTACAGTAAAAATAAATATAACCGGAAATGCATCACACCAGCCAACAGGAAACATAAGCATATACCTCCTAAACTATGAAGGATACCAAACATTAAACAAATACATAACCCATATTACAAACGGACAAGCAGAACTATCCTTCCAATACAAAGGCCTAGACAAATATATGCTAAAAATAGTATATGAAGGAGATGAATTATACTGCAAAAACTACACAAGAACATACGTCAGCATTGGTGTAAAACTGAACATGACACTACCCGAATCAATATATGTTGATGAAGCATTAATCATTAACATAAGTAAAACACCTAAATCACCAAATACTAAAGGAACAATATATGTTGATGGAAAAAAATTCTCAACAGTATCATATAATAAAGACAATATTACATTAACATATAAAAATTATAAAAGATTCCAAACCGAAGGAACATACAACATCACAATAACCTACAACATAAACAATTACGAAACAAGCACTTCAAAGATGCTAATAATAAAAAGACATGAAACCAATCTAACGCTTAACGCTTCAGACATCATGATCGGCCAAAACCTACTAATCAACATGAGCATCACACCAGAAGAAGTCGGAGGAGAAGTAAACATAACAATAAACAACCAAACACTCACACCAGCATACATAAACGGAACAAAAACCTGGACATACAACATAACCAACCTAAAAGCAGGAACATACAACATAACAGCAACATTCAACGGAAACAAAAAATACGCACCCACAACAATCACAAAAACAATCACAGTACACAGATACCCATCCAACCTAACAGTAAAACAAACAATAAACGACAACCTAACAGGAACAATCACCACACAAGCCCAAGGAACAGGAAACATAACAGTCTGGATAAACAACAAAAAATACACACAAAAAAACAACAACACAAACATCTTCAACGTAGAATACATCAACGGAACCAACTACATATACATACACTACACAGGAGACGACACCTACGACTCTGCAACATGGAACACCACCATGAACATAACATACAAATACTTCCTAAAAGCCGAAAACATAACATACTACCAAAACGAAGAATTCAACTACACAATAACACTTCTCGACGGCAAACTAAAACCACTCGACGACTATGTAAACATCACATTCAACAACACACAATACAAAATAAAAACAGTAAACGGAACAATACAATTCCCACTCAAACTACCAAAAGGAACATACAACATCACAATACAATACAACCAGTCCACAATAACAAATACAATAAACATAACAACAGCAGACACCAACCCGAACATGACAATAAAAACAAACAACATAACATACACCGAAAAACTACAGGTAACAATAAACATTACAAAAGGCGCAACAGGAACAATAACAATAAAAATACACAACCAGACACAGACAATAAAAATACAAAACAATAAAGTCACAGCAACATTCGAAAACATACCTGCAGGAAACCAGACAGTAACAGCAACATACAACGGAGACAACAAATACAGAATAATCACCGAAAACAAAACAATACAAATCAAAAAAGCACAATCCACCATAAAAATAACAACAGGAAACATCACAATAGGCGAAAACATATTCATCTACGCAACAACAAACAAAGGAACAACAGGAAACGTAACATTCAGAATCATCGGACAATACAGCCCAAGAAACAGAACATTAGAAAACAATAAAGCAACATGGTACATCAGCCCACTAAACAGAGGACAATACACCATAACAGCAACATACTGCGGAGATAACAACTACAACCCATCCAACACAACATACACCATAACACTAGATCCGGAAATAAACCTGACAATAAACACACAAGACACAGAATACGGCGAAGAAATACTCATCCAAGCCAATGTAAACCCAGAACTTAAAGGCCAAATAAACCTCCAAATAGATGACATCAACCAGAACGTAACAATAGAAAACGGAAAAGCAACACTAAAAATACCGGAACTGAATGCAGGAACATACAATATAAAAGCAACATTCCTCTCAGAAAACTTCCAATCACAAACAACCACACATAACCTAACAATAAAACCAACAAATCCAATAAGTGATATATACATCAAAGATATTTTAGCCGGAGAAGATGAAATAATACAAATAACACTAAAAAACGATTCATTAAAATACAAAATATTCATCGACAATAAACAATACAATAAGCTAAATATCACCATTCCAAAACTAACAAAAGGCGAACACACACTAACTGTTGAAGTTACAGGAAACAACAACTACAAAAACCAAACACAAACAATAAAATTCTACGCAAAAACACAAACCTCAACAATAAACATAACAACACAAAACATAACATACCACGAAAACCTAATCATAAAAGCAGCAATAACCGAAAATGCAACAGGAACAATAACCTACAAAATAGCAAACACTACAATAACCACACAAGATAAAGAAATATCAATCAAAAACCTTGCTGCAGGAACATACACACTAACAGTAACATACAATGGAGACAGCTACTACCAGTCATCCAACACCACAACCACAATCACAGTATACAAGACAACACCAACAATGAACGTGGAACTGAACGCATCAACACCCGAAGATCCAGTAAACATAACCGTAAAAATAAACACAGACGCAACAGGAAACATAACATACAGAATATACGGCCTATACAGTCCAAGAAACAAAACAATAATAAACGGACAAAGCAACTGGCTAATAGAACCACTGGAAATGGGAGAATACGAACTAATAGTAATCTACAACGGAGATAACAACTACAACCCAACAAACATAACAAAAATCATAAACATAAACCAAATCAAATCATACCTAACACACAACATCACAATAAACCCCGACAACAGCCTAACAGTAACAGCAAAACTAACAACAACAGAAAACAATACAATAAACACAGACATCACACTAAGAATAGGAAACAAATTCTACAAAATGAAAATCACAAACAACACCGGACTATTCACAACACCCGAACTAACACCAGGAAACTACAGATACAGCCTCGCCTATGCAGGAACAACAGAAATATCAAGCTCAAACAACAACGGAGAATTCACAATAAAAGAAACAGTAACACTAGAATCAAACACAACAGTAAACAACAACACAGCAACAATACAAATACACTCAAGCAAAGACAACATCAACATAACACTAACAATAAACAACACAGAATACCCAATCACAATAAAAAACAACACAGCAACAATACAAATAGACCTAAAACCAGGACAATACACATACACAATAAAATATGACGGAAACGAACTTGCAAAAACAGCAAACACAACAGGCACATTCACAATAAAACAAACACCAGAAATCACATACACCCTTGAAATCAACCCAGACAACAGCATAACACTCCACATAAACTCAACAATAAAAGACACCAACCTAACACTAGAAATAAACGGCAAAAACTACCTAATAAAAATAACAAACGGCACAGGACTATACACAACACCAGAACTCAACCCAGACAACTACACATACCATATAATATATGATGGAGACAAACTAACAAAAGGCATAGAAAAATCAGGACAATTCGAACTAAAAAACAATGCACAATTAGACGTCAAAAACCTAACCAAATACTACTCAAGCACAGACAGACTCAACATGACACTAACACAAAAAAACAGACCAATAGCAAATGAAACAATATACATTACAATAAACGGAGTAACATACAAAAGAACAACAAACACAGAAGGAAAAATAAGCATGGCAATAAACCTGGCCAGCGGAAACTACACAGCAACAATAACATTCAACAACACACAATACAACCCAATAACCAAAAACATACAAATAAACATCAAAAACACAATATACGGAGATGACATAACAAAAGTATATAAAAACGACACACAATACTATGCAATATTTACAGACAACACAGGAAAACTACTCAAAAACACAACAGTCACATTCAACATCAACGGAGTATTCTACGAAAGAACAACAAACCAGGAAGGAATAGCAAAACTAAACATCAACCTACAACAAGGAACATACATACTAACAGCAACAAACCCACTAACAAATGAACAATACTCAAACACAATAACAGTACTCTCCAAAATACAGGAAAACAGTGACCTGACAAAATACTACAGAAACAGCTCACAATACACAGTAAAAATAATAAAAAGCAACGGCCAAACAGCAGGAACCGGAGAAAAAGTAACATTCAACATAAACGGAGTATTCTACGAAAGATACACCGACGAAAACGGATACGCAAAACTAAACATCAACCTCCAACCGGGAAACTACATAATAACAGCAGAATACGACGGATGCAAAGTATCAAACAACATAACAGTACTGACAATACTAAAAGCATACAACCTAGCTAAAAAATACGGAACCACAATACCATTCACAGCAACACTCCTCAACGGCGAAGGAAACCCACTAGCAAACGAAAAAATAACATTCAACATAAACGGAGTATTCTACCAAAGAACAACAAACAACCAAGGAATGGCAAAACTAAACATCAACCTACAACAAGGAAAATACATAATAACATCCAGCTACAACGGACTGAATGTAGCAAACGTAGTAACCGTACACTAAAAACAAGAAAAATATTAACCGTCACCCACTACACAATAGAAAATAAGATAAGTATACAAAGAAAATACTAAGCATCACCATAATCTAATGATTTAATTAAGAAATATGCAAAATACAATCTGTTAACAAAAGCATATTCCCCACCATTTTCCCGACCAATAGATTCTATAATGGATAATTCTTTACATCTTTGTAAAAAACTATTGAAAACTCTTTTTTCATCATCATTTAAAATATCTATCACTTCAGATTTCTTGAATTCCATTGCACCATACTTTGCTAATTTAATAAGAATATCTTCATAATGCTCACTTCTGATTTTCCTTAATTTTCCCCTAATTTGTTTGTTTCCAAGTTCAATTGCAGCATCAGAAATTCCTCTAATAGCAATTTTTTCATCAATAATTCCATTATCTAAAATATTCCATAATACAGACTCACCAATCTGCTGCATGATTAATGGCATTCCCCAACTATAATATACCATTGCACTTAATGCATCATCATCTTTAAAAGTATAATTCAGATTTTCAAAGGAAAATCTAAAAAAATCTTCAATTTCATCATTTTCAAGTTTATCAATTTCTATCAATTTAAATATTCTTGAAAAGGATTCATTAATTAAACATAAATTATCAAATTCTTTCGGATAACTAATTAAAGCAAATACCACAGGAACATGGTATTCATTAAACTGAATTGATTCGAAAAGACTCTTGTACCAATTAGTAAATTCAATATTATCTGACAGTCCATTAATATCATCAATAATAAAGAATATACCTTTATTTTCAAAATTTTCACATATTTCAATTAATAATTTTGAAAAATTACCTTTAATATCTTGTATTAATTTATCCTGATTTTCCAACGAAAAACCAAAACCTGCAATCTTGATTTCTTGAATTCTCTTCAAATAACCATCAACAAATTTTTTACCCCAATAACCTTTATCAAATTCTATGGATAATTTTTCGATTAGTTTTAAAATTAATTCTTCAATTGTTGTTCCATCACTATTATTAAAGTGAATAGGAATCATTTGAAAGTTATCCTCAGCAATGCGAGAAACATATTGTATGAATGATGTTTTACCCATTCCCCTCTTACCAGTTATGAAAAAATGTTCAGGAATTCCACTTTTTATAACTCCCGGAATATAACGAATAATCTTTATACAATCATTTCTTCTTCCCTTAAAATTTGAAGGAGAAACCGGCCTACCCGGTTCAAATGGTGTGTCTGGAAAATCATTAATGGTTAAATTCATAAGTTAACTCCTTAAATTAGTAATTATTATCAAATTTCTAACACATAATAAATAAATATTTCATTAAATATATAAACATCAGGTAAAAAAAGAGAAAAAAGAAGAAATTAAATTCTTCTAAATAAAATTTTAATTTTCATCAGATTGCTTTCGCCTGTAACCAACCACAAGCAAGAATAAAGCAATTAAAACGATACCTACAGAAGGAATAATCGTATTTGAATTATTCTCCAGGATATCCTTTAAAACCTCATAAGCCTTAGCTCCACCATCATTGCTTTGAGAGGACTGACCAACTGAAGAAGCAGAACTTGTATCAACACTACTTTCAGACTGGCCTAAAACACCTTCATCACCAGCAACAGACGGACTGTTATCTTGGGTATTGTTTGCCCTAACATGTCCATTATATGAATTGGTTGGAGATGAACCTCCAGCAGTATTGGATGTAACATAACTTCTAAGCAAATCCTGCAATGTAAACTCGGAATCAGAATCTGTTTCACCATCAGAATTGGTATGGGTTGCATTAGCCACTTTACCATTACCATCCCAATCTTCATACTGTCTTTCTATTTTATCATCTGAAGAAGTAGAAGAGTCAGATTTTGAATCCTGTTGAGGAGTATACTTCTTATTATTACCATCATAGTCCTCATAATTGATTGTTGGCTTAACATAAGTTGGATCGCCATCCGGACTATCCGGAACAATTGTTGGATTTACAGGACCAACCACAGGATCACCATCAGCAACATCAGGCACTAAAATGCTTGGAGTTGAAGGTTCAGGGCCATCGTCTGTTTTCGGCAATAACGGATTTGAATTAGGGGAAGGATTGTTGTTTTCCCCAGGAACAATGCTTGAAGCGTCCGCCTCATTGGTACGGTTATTCACATTGCTTGGAGTTTCATATTCAAAATCTTCTCCGCCGTCCTGAGTATTATACTCATCAGCAAGATAATCCCAGATTGATTTGACCTTATTATTATCTGAACTGTAAGATGATGCATCCTCATCAAATATCTTAAGGGAATTCTTGCCTACAGCTTCATCATTATCAGTGTATAAAGTATTACCCTCAAAATTAGAATTTTGAGCATCTAAAGCAGCTACAGCATAATAACCGTTACTGAATACAGTATTATTGACAACATTGAATGAATGCTCACCGTCAGTTGACTGGCGATAGCTTATACCGTAAAGATTAGTATCCTCAGATACTTCATCAATGCTGTGAACTTCGATGATGTTATTGGTGATTCTGTCATTAGTATCCTGTGCCTCAATACCGCTTACCAGAGCCCATTCATGACTTCCTGCCAGACCAGTGATAGAAAGAAAATTTCTCTCAATGACCAGATTAGTAGATCCGGCAGTGTTTTGGGAATATATTCCAATATTCGGACCGTTAGAATAACTTAAAACAGTATTTTTAGTTATATACACCTCACTTAAAGGTCCGGTTAACTGAACAGGATAAGCAGTACCGTGAGCATAAGTTCCACCAGTAGTATTCACAATCAGCAAATTGCCATTGACAGTCAGATTAGTCAAGTTTCCATAAATATCAATACCATAAAGGTAATTGTCAATGTCTTTTGGAGTGACAAAGTCTTCAGTATACATCGAATTGTTTTCAATAATACAGTTATTGGACTTTTCAATGTAGAATGCATCGAGGGTAGGATAGGAAGCACGACCTATCTCATTAACTGAAGTAATCACATTATTTCCAGTGAAATTCAAGTAATCGCATCCAAAAACTCCAATATTTAACACAAAATCACGATAAATAGATGGAATAGAAGGAGACAAATCCCATGACACATTTCTTAAAGGAAGTGAAGCCTGAAGAGTATTATTAAAAATTATGGCATTATCTGCCATGAATAAGAATATTCCATAATCATATATATTATCACTGTAATAATTATGGCCTTCAAAGTAAACAAGAGAATTTCTTAACTGAAAATTATTATTCTTCTGCCTTTGCGTTCCACTTACCTGAATACCATAGGCTTCAACATTTGCAGGAACGAAATAATATAGATTAAGATTGTCAATTAACGTATTATCCCCATCAACATAAATTGCTGAGTTTTCATTATCCTTAAAAGTAGTGAAAACTTCCATATTGATGTCAACTAATGTATTATCATCACCTATGACATAAAATACAGTATCAACGAAGTTTGCATCACTTCCCTTGACGGTAATGTTGTTTCCAGAAATGTAGAGAACACCTAACTCCTCAAAATCGCCTTCAAATTCATAAATCATATCATCATCTGCAATTTCACCATCAGCAATATAATCATTGAATGTTTCATTTGTAATATGATATATGTTATCATCCAGCGATATTACTTCATCAACGACCAAAACATCACTAGCAACCGTCAAATTACCTGTAGTATCCTCTGCAGATACATTAGCAATTGCCAAGAATAAAATCAATAAAGCCAATACCATCTTTTTTATATTTTCACCTCCTTTCAGATTGCTATCTAAAACCTAATGGTAA
>Ga0256870_1001020_pt1 | contig 11358 bp, 7 predicted proteins | sample RumenRJG_06RNA_FD_186079 | JGI IMG/M metagenome (GOLD analysis project Ga0256870, IMG submission 186079) | Metatranscriptome of bovine rumen microbial communities from Lethbridge, Alberta, Canada - Rumen RJG_06 (Metagenome Metatranscriptome) | ecosystem: Host-associated > Mammals > Digestive...
CTTATCACCAGATATAGGAAAATGTTATTAGACAAATAATAAATAACTGTTAGAATATTACGAAACGTCTGGTAATGCATTATGCTTATCACAAAGCATCTGGAAAGAGAGAGACAATGGCTATTATTGAGGTAAAAGGTTTAAGCCGTACCTTCGAGACAAAGGACTCCAGGGTCGAAGCCCTTAAAGGCATTGACCTGTCAGTCGAAGAAGGAGACGTGTATGGCATTATAGGCATGTCAGGTGCCGGTAAATCGACGCTTGTCAGATGTCTTAACTATCTGGAGAAACCTACTACAGGGACTGTCATAGTAGAGGGACATGAGCTTGGAAAGCTTACAGGCAAAGACTTAAGAAAACTCAGAAGCGATATAGGAATGATATTCCAGAACTTCAACCTTCTGATGCAGGCTACTGTCATCGGAAATGTCTGCTTTCCTCTTACTATCCATGGTATGCCAAAGGCAAAGGCCAGAAATAAAGCCATGCAGCTTTTAGAGACGGTAGGACTTGCAGACAAAGCACTCTCTTATCCATCACAGCTTTCCGGCGGTCAGTGCCAGCGAGTTGCCATAGCGAGAGCCTTAGCAAGTGATCCGAAGATCCTGCTCTGCGATGAAGCTACAAGTGCCTTAGACCCGCAGACGACCCAGCAGATCTTAGATCTCCTTCGTAAAATAAATAAAGAGACCGGGATCACCATCATAATCATCACCCACTCGATGAATGTCGTAAGAGAGATCTGCCACAATGTAGCTATCGTAGAGAAAGGTGAGATAGTCGAGAGAGGCCTCGTCGAAGATATTTTTACACATCCTAAGTCAAAGGCCGCAAGACGCTTAGTCATAGAAGGAAAGGACCCTGACCAGTGGGAGGATGAAACAGACTCTTCCGCAGAAGTTCCTGAACTGATAGAAGACAGACGTATCCGTATAGTTTTCAGTGAGAACTCTTCATACGAACCTGTCATCGCGAATATGGTCCTGCATTTCGGAAAACCTGTAAATATCCTTAAAGCTGATACAAAGGATGTGGGAGGCACTGCCAGAGGAGAGATGATCCTCGGACTCTCCGATGATAAGAACACATCGGATGCACAGATCGCTTATCTGAAAGAACACGGCCTCGCAGTCGATGAGCTTGGAAAGGCAGGTGAGTGAAATGAGCGCTACTGAAGTACAGATGATCGTAAGAGGTATCGGAGAAACGCTCTACATGACTATCCTGTCTACTCTTTTGGGATATGTCATAGGACTTCCGTGGGGCATCGGACTCACGGTCACAGGAAAAGACGGAATCCACCCGAATTCTGTGGTGTTTAGGATTCTCGATGTCGCTGCCAATATAATGCGTTCGATCCCATTCCTGATCATGCTTATCATCGTGCTCCCTATCACGAAAGCAATAGCAGGAAAGACCTACGGTCCTACAGCCATGATAGTTCCACTCGTTATCTCTGCTGCTCCTCTTATCGCCAGAATGGTCGAATCATCTCTTAATGAAATAGACCACGGTGTCATAGAAGCAGCCCAGTCAATGGGAGCTTCTAATGCTCAGATAGTCTGGCGAGTAATGCTTGGCGAAGCGAAAGTATCTCTTATCTCAGGCGCTACTATCACGATAGGAACTATCCTGGGATACTCAGCTATGGCCGGAGTATTAGGAGGCGGCGGTCTCGGAGACATCGCCATCAGATACGGATATTACCGCTGGCAGCCGAATATCCTGTTTATAACCGTTATACTGCTTATTCTTCTCGTACAGTTATTCCAGCTGATCGGTACACTGATCGGTGAAAAACTGGACAAGAGAAAAAAATAGATCACCCACTTTTTTAAGGAGGAAAAAGAAATGAAAAAGAACTTACTCGCATTACTGCTCACAGCCACTCTTTCAGTCGGACTTCTCGCCGGATGCGGCTCATCATCATCGTCATCATCAGACGCTTCAAAGAGCTCATCAGCTTCCGGTACTGCTGCTTCAGCTACATCTGATGATGACAAGACCATCAAAGTAGCAGCCAGCCAGACCCCTCACTCAGAGATCTTAGAGCAGGCAAAGCCTATTCTCGAAAAAGAAGGCTATAAACTCGAAGTTACTGTATTTGAGGATTACGTTCAGCCGAATAACGTCGTTGAATCAGGCGAGTTCGACGCTAACTATTTCCAGCATGTAAACTACCTGAACTCCTTCAATAAGGAAAATGGAACTCATCTCGTGATCGCTGACAACGGAAAGATCCACTACGAGCCGTTCGGAATCTACGGTGGAACAAAGAAGAGCCTCGGTGATATCGCAGACGGCGACTCTATCGCAATCCCTAACGATACCACGAATGAAGCCCGTGCACTTCTTCTCCTTCAGCAGGAAAAGCTGATCACCTTAAAAGACGGTGTAGGAGTTACTGCTACTGTAAATGACGTCAAGGAAAATCCTCATAACTTAAAGCTCGTAGAGGTAGAGGCTGCTCAGGTATCAAAGCAGTTAGGTTCTGTAGCCTTCGGTGTCATCAACGGAAACTACGCTCTCGAAGCCGGGCTTAACGTATCAAAGGATGCTCTCGCTACAGAGTCTGCTGAAGGTGACGCTATCCAGCAGTACGTAAATGTCATCGCAGTAAAGGATGGAAACCAGTCCTCTCCAAAGATCAAGGCTCTGACAGATGCCCTTCACTCAGACACTATAAAGAAATACATCACAGATCACTATGAAGGCGCTGTAGTCGCTTACGATGGTGAGCAGTAACACATATCCATACACGAAAAAGGCTGTGCCCCGCAAAGGCACAGCTATTTTTTTACATAAAATCAAACATCGAAAGCTGATTGCTTTCCGGAAGTCCCTTAAGAAGGCCTAATCGCTTCATCGTATCGCAGATGGTCTGTGACACCTTGCCTCTCTCCTTCATGTCATCTATAGAGAGGAACTCCTGCTGCGAGGCTGCTATCGCAAGTGATTCAGCTGCGGTATCTCCCATTCCGTCTATTGATGAGAATGGAGGCAGCAGCTTCCCGTCTACGATCTGGAAGTATCTCGCATCAGACTTGTACAGATCCATCGGAATAAACTCAAATCCACGCGCATACATCTCCTGAACTATACGCATGTCCCTGTAGCTTCCCTTATCCTTCGCAGTGAGTTTTTCACCACGCTTTTCCTTATCATCTATCTCCTGCAGATAGTGTTTTAAGGTTTCCTCGCCCTGACACATCTTTTCATATGAAAAATCAGTAGCCCTTATCGAGAAAAATGCGGCGTAGTATGCCAGTGGGTAATATACCTTGAAGTAGGCTACTCTCCATGCCATCATGTCATAGGCTGCTGCATGGGCTTTCGGGAACATGTACTTGATCTTCTCACAGGAACCCTTATACCATTCAGGTACACCATGAGCTTCCATATCCTTAACCCAGTCGTCCCACTCCGGCACCTGATGCTTTGCGACCTTTCCTTTACGGACACGCTCCATGATCGTAAAGCTTTCCTCAGGATCAAGGCCCTTGTTTATCAGGTAGACCATGATATCATCACGACAGCAGATACAGGTGGAGAGGTCTGCTGTTCCGCTGTTTATGAGATCCTGCGCATTTCCAAGCCATACATCAGTACCATGAGCAAGTCCTGAGATCCTTATCAGATCTGAGAAGTTTTTAGGCTTAGCCTCTTTAAGCATTTCCATGGCGAAGTCAGTACCAAACTCCGGGATCCCTAGTGTTCCCATCTCAGTATTCTTCCAGAGCTGGTCAGGTGTGACCTTAAGCGCCGACGTATTTTTAAAGAGGCTCATGACCTGATAATCATCAAGTGGGATCTTTGTCGCGTCAAGCCCTGTCAGATCCTCCAGCATCCTGATCATCGTAGGATCATCGTGTCCCAAGATATCAAGCTTCAAAAGGTTCGAATCGATCTTATGATAATCGAAGTGAGTCGTTACGATATCACTCGACATGTCATTCGCCGGATGCTGGACCGGAGTGAAGGTATCTATCTCCTCACCTACCGGAAGTACTACGATCCCACCCGGATGCTGGCCGGTGGTTCGACGCACTCCGGTGCATCCCTCTACTATACGGTCTATCTCACAGTGGCGCTTCTTGATATCGTGGACGTCACAGTAATGCATGATGTAACCGAAAGCCGTCTTATCAGCCAGCGTTCCTATGGTCCCGGCTTTAAAGGTCTGTCCGTCACCGAAGATGACTGCCGTATAAGCATGTGCCTTCGCCTGATAGTCTCCTGAGAAGTTCAGATCGATATCAGGCTCCTTGTTCCCTTTAAATCCCAGGAAAGTCTCGAACGGGATATCAAATCCCTGCTTTGTCAGCTCATGTCCGCAGACAGGACATACTTTATCCGGCATGTCACAGCCTGAGTTCCCAGCAAAGGCCTTCACTTCAGGCGAATCAAAGTCCACATAGTGGCACTTCGGGCACAGATAGTGAGGCGGAAGCGGATTTACCTCTGTGATACCGGCCATCGTGGCTACGAACGAAGACCCGACGGAACCACGGCTTCCTACCAGGTATCCATCCTCAACAGACTTCCACACGAGCTTCTGCGCTATGATGTACATAACGGCGTATCCGTTCGAGATGATAGAATTAAGCTCTCTTTCAAGTCTCGCTGAAACCTGTTCCGGAAGCTCGTCTCCGTACATCTCATGGGCTTTCGTATAGCAGATCTTTCTAAGCATTCCGTCAGAGTTCTCAATGACAGGTGGACACTTATCTGGCCTTGTCGGCTTGATGTAGTCGACCATGTCAGCTATCATATTCGGGTTGTCGATAACGACCTCATGCGCCTTTTTATCTCCTAGGTACGAGAACTCGGCAAGCATCTCATCAGTAGTGTGAAGATAAAGCGGCGGCTGATGATCAGCTCCCTTCATCTCCTTTTCTGCCTGGATGATACGCCTGTAGACCTCATCCTCAGGATTTAAAAAATGTACGTCACAGGTGGCACAGACAGGCTTATTAAACTCTTCACCCAGCTGCACTATCCTTCTGTTTATGTCGTTTAAGCCCTCTTCATCGGTGATACCGCTCTTCTCGTCTGAGAGCAGGAACATATTATTCCCGTTAGGCTGGATCTCGAGATAATCGTAGAATGAGACTATTCGTGAAATCTCTGCCTGATCTTTTCCAAGCATTACAGCCTGATAGAGTTCTCCCGCTTCGCAGGCGCTTCCGATGATAAGGCCCTCCCTGTGCTTTAAGACTTCACTCTTAGGCACTCTAGGGTATCTGCGGTAATAATTCAGATGCGACAGTGATACAAGTCTGTAGAGATTTATTCGCCCGACGTCATTTTTTGCGAGGACGATGCAGTGATGAGGCTTGGCCTTCATGATGGCTTCAGCGTTCATTTTTCCCTGCCCGTTTATCTCGGCAAGCGTCGTGATGCCCTTATCCCGGAGTTTCTTCGCCAGTTCTATAAAAATAAGTGCTGTACACTCGGCATCGTCTACCGCCCTGTGGTGATGCCCCAGATGCACGTTTAAAGCCTTTGCGACATTATCGAGGGTCAGTTTTCCAATACCAGGGATCAGATATCTGGCCAGCGGCATCGTATCTGCAAAGGTAAAGTCCCAGTCTATTCCCAGATTTTTCGCCTTGTTATGGATAAATCCGGTATCGAAGTCAGCATTATGTGCCACTAACACCGCATCTCCGATAAACTCCTTGAACTTCGGGAGTATTACATCTATTCCCGGAGCATCGGCTACATCGGCGTCAGTAATGCTCGTTAGCTCTGTGATCCTGAACGGTATAGGAACGCCCGGGTTTACGAATTCCGAGAATCTGTCAAGGATCTTACCGTTTTTTACCTTTACAGCTCCAATCTCTATGATCTGACAGTTCTCTGCATTGAGTCCCGTGGTCTCTATATCGAATACGACAAAGGTATCGTCTAAAGTCTGATCCTTTACATTCGTGCAGATGGTCTTCGTATCGTCTACGAGGTAGATCTCACAGCCATAGATTATCTTAAAATCCTCATGGCCTTTGACTGCACCGGCAGCATCAGGGAAAGCCTGCACTACTCCGTGATCTGTAATGGCTATGGCCTTGTGCCCCCACTTTATCGCCTGCTTTATGATGTCCGTGACATCACTGACAGCGTCCATGTCGCTCATCTTCGTGTGGCAGTGCAGCTCGACACGCTTTTCGACAGCGTTATCCATTCGCTTTACCCGGAAATCGTTTATCTGCATGATGCCCTTCACTCGGCCGATAGAGATCTCGTGGTCAAAGGTATCTTCCGACGCATCGCCCTTTATCTTTATGAAAGCTCCTGCCTTTACCCTCTCCTTTATAAGCTCTGCCTGCTCTTTCTGTAAAAAGAGCTTTGTCCTTATCGTATCAGTAAAGTCAGTTACAGTGATGATAAAGAGGATCTTTCCGTTTCTTAATTCCCTGTCCTCTGTACAGCGGACCTGACCATGGATAACGACCTCGCCCATTTCGGCGTTTAATTCTCTTATGTCGATGCTGTCTTCATCGATGTCACGGCCGTATATAGTATCAGGATTCTTTGACTTTGTCAGATATACCTTCTTCTCAAACGGTTTATCCGGCTTTTTTGCATCATCTGATGGCTTGTCATAAGGATTTTCTGCTGGAAGAGGCGCCTCCTCTGGCGCCTCTGGGTTTTCAGCTGTTGCTTCAGCCTTCTCTGCATTTTCTACGATGGCAGCTATTTTTCTGTGGAGGACTTCTTCCTTCTGCTCACGGTTATCCTGATGCTCAGACGGAGTCACGTACTCAGTATCTATGACTATATCAAGGCCCAGCCTCTCGCAGAATATCTTATCCAGGACTGCTACAAGCTCAGAATCCTTCCTGTGACAGGTGCTCGTATCCTCAAGGATCACTGTCAGCTTTTTTCCTTCAAACCTGAAGCTGCTCCTGTCGAGTATCTGAAAAAGAACCGGAGAAGCCTTATGGATTTCCTCTAAAATACTGTCCTTATAAGTCTTGTAGAGTTCCTCTGCGGAATAGGTATCCGGTAGATTAAATGACTCGTAGATCCTGACCTTAGTGCCTGTTCCCTGGAAGTACTGATCCTTTATCCGCTCCTCCAGCTTCCAGATGGCGCGCTTCGGGATGATCGTATCGGATTTCAGGTAGACTTTTAATACAGACTTCTCCTTATTGGTCGAGAGCCTCTCTATCTCACAGTTCTGCAACACAAAACCGCCCTTGTCCTCATCCTTTAATTTTCCGAATACATCAAAGAACTTTCTTTCCATGAAAAATCCTCTATCGGGCTTTTTCTGCCCTTATCCGCTCTAATTCTTCCCTCAGTGCCGGAAGTAGCTCGTCCTCCGGCAGCTTTTTCACTATCTCTCCGTGCCTTATCAGAAGTCCTACTCCGTCTCCACCGGCAATCCCCAAGTCAGCTTCTTTTGCTTCTCCCGGTCCGTTTACGACGCATCCCATGACTGCGAGCTTTATGTCCAGGTCGTCGAACTCTGATGCTATGCTTTCTGCCTGCTCTGCCAAGCCTATAAGGTCTATCTGGGTCCTGCCGCAGGTAGGACAGGAAACTATCTCTATCCCGCCCTTTCGGAGGCCCAGAGTCTTAAGTATCTCCCTGGCTGCGTAGACTTCTTCTACAGGATCAGCCGTAAGTGAGACTCTTATGGTGTCTCCTATCCCCTGGCTTAAGATAAGACCGAGACCTATAGATGACTTTATCAGGCCTCGCCTTAGTGTTCCTGCCTCTGTGATACCGACATGAAGCGGATGATCTGTCTTTTTGCTTATAAGCTCGTGTGCCTTTACCGCTGTCATGACATCTGATGACTTTATAGAGATCACGAGATTGTCGTATCCCATGTCCTCTATGACAGCAGCCTCCTTTAAGGCGCTCTCCACCAGGGCCTCTGCCGTGACACCGCCGTATTTTTCGAGCAGGTCTTTTTCAAGAGAGCCGGAGTTTACGCCTACTCTTATCGGGATATTTCTCTCTTTCGCGCAGTCGACTACTGCCTTTACCCGCTCTTTAGCGCCTATATTCCCTGGATTTATGCGGATCTTGTCAGCCCCGTTTTCGATAGAGGCTATAGCCAGTCTGTAGTCAAAATGGATGTCCGCCACCAGTGGAATATGTATCTGCTTTTTTATCTCAGCGATAGCCCTGGCTGCCTCCATCGTAGGCGCCGTACAGCGGATGATATCGCAGCCTGCCTTCTCCAGCTCGTGGATCTGTGCTACCGTAGCGGACACATCCTCTGTCTTTGTATTTGTCATTGATTGAATAAGGACAGGATTACCGCCTCCGATAACCCTGTCTCCAATACGTACTTCTTTAGTTTTCATATCTTAACTTCCGACTATAATCCTTCTGATATCGTTTCCCATGATGAGCACCATCAGTGCCATAAGTATGATAAAACCGACTGCATTTATGTAGCCTTCAACCTTTTCAGGTATCTTTCTTCTGGAAATACCCTCTATGATAAAGATAAGCAGCCGCCCTCCGTCGAGTGCCGGGAATGGCAGCAGGTTCATAACACCGAGGTTTGCCGTCAGTAGTATCGCTATATTTATCATATTCATGACGACATAGTAAGCGCCATCGACAAGCGATGATTTATAGGTGTCTCCTATCGTCTTTACTATGCCTACAGGCCCGGACATATCGTTTATCGTCACATGACCTAATACCAGCTCCTTAAGGCTCTGTATCACGACATATATCTGATACTTTATCTCGTAAAAGCTGTACTGCACAGTTCCAAAAACACCAGGATGCGTCCTGTCTGAGCTTCCGACAACGCCAAGCAGATAACGCTTCAGTTTCTTGTCGTATTTCGGGGTAAGCTTTGTCTCCTTTACCTCTCCGTCATGTCTGTAGCGCACGTCGTAACTCTTTTTCTTATGAAAAAAAGTATAGATGCTTATCTCATTATAAAAATGTATCGGATATCCGTTTATCGAAACTATCTCATCACCTGCCGCAAGGCCAGCTTCCTCTGCCGGGTATCCGGCTGTCACCTGTCCTATCGTAGGTGAATAGTAGCCCGCGGAACCTATCATGATAAGTGACAGGATAAAAGCCAGCAGGAAATTAAAGAACGGCCCGGCAAATACTATAAGAAATCTCTGCCAGAGCGGCTTTTTGTTAAAAGCCCTGTCATCATCACTCTCGGAGTCTTCACCTTCCATGACGCAGCTTCCGCCGAAAGGCAGGAGCTTCAGGCAGTACTTTGTCTCTCCCTTTCCGAATGAAACGAGCGTAGGTCCTAAGCCCAGCGTAAATACATTAACCCTGACATTGCACGCCTTTGCGATCGAAAAATGTCCGAGCTCGTGAAAAATGATGATAAATCCGAATATGAGTATAGCTATTATAATGTGCAAATCAGTTTCCTCACTATTTCTCTTACGTCCTTCTCAGTCTGTAAGATGTCGTCTATCGACGGATCCTCTTCAAAATCAGCTTCCATCATCGCCGTCTGGATTATCTCAGGTATCTGGATAAAGCTGATCTTCTCGTTTAGAAAAGACGCCACAGCCTCTTCGTTTGCGGCGTTGAATACACATGGCATATTACCACCTGCAAGTGAGGCGTCAAAAGCAAGCTGAAGTCCGAAGAAGGTCTCCATATCTGGATGATAAAAATGCAGCGTCTGCACTTCAAACAGGTCTAACGGCTTTACGTTGAGTTCTCCACGCTTCGGATAGGTCAGCGCATAGTGGATAGGGATCTTCATATCAGGAACTCCCATCTGCCCTATGACTGCTCCGTCGTCGAACTCTACCGCCGAATGCAGGATACTCTCCGGATGCACCAGCACCTGTATATGGTTTACCGGCACATCAAAAAGCCAGTGAGCTTCCATGACCTCAAGGCCTTTATTCACCATCGAGGCAGAATCGACTGTGACCTTTTTTCCCATCGACCAGTTGGGGTTCTTAAGCGCATCCTTTAACGTCACTTTCTCCAGGTCTTCATAGCTCATTCCTCTGAACGGACCGCCTGAAGCCGTAAGAAGGATCCTCTTTATGTCTTCGCCCCTGTTCCCCTTGAGGCTCTGGAAAATAGCCGAATGCTCCGAGTCTACCGGAAGTAGCTTTACTCCGTACTCTTTTGCGAGTGGCATTATGATATGTCCTGCTGCAACAAGAGTCTCCTTATTTGCCAGGGCTATTGTCTTATTTTTCTTTATAGCTTTAACAGTAGGAACTATTCCCTTCATTCCGACTATAGCGTTAAGAAGCATCTCAGACTCTGAGTCTTCAGCGACTGCATTTAAGCCCTCTTCACCCCAGAGTACCTCTATCGGAAGCTCTTTAAGGTCTTCCTTTAAAAAATCGGCGTCTTCCTTCAGCTCACATGAGATCAGGTGCGGCATATACTTCCTTGCCTGCTCTAAGAGAAGCTTTACATTTCTCCCACAGGCTAACGAAGTGACCTTTATGTCACTCATCTGATCTATGACTTCCAAGGCCTGGGTTCCGATGGAACCGGTAGAGCCGATTATCGATAATTTTTTCATATAACTATCCTATTACTATAAATGTCACCAGATAGTAGATGACTGGTGCCGTGATAAGAACTGAGTCGAAACGGTCAAGAATCCCGCCATGACCTGGTATCAGTTTTCCGTAGTCCTTTATGTCTACGTTTCTCTTGATCGCAGAAGCAGCCAGATCACCTACCATAGAGATAAGGGCACCTGCCATAGAAAGAAGGGCCAGAATGATTATCTCCTTTGTTCCCATGTAGGTGAGTTTATCCCTGAAAATCATCATATATATGAAGTTTAAAAGGAAAGCCCCGGCTACACCGCCAACAGCTCCCTCTACCGTCTTTTTAGGCGACAGGAGCGGTGTCATATGATGCTTTCCAAAAAGCCTGCCGGCGCAGTAGGCACAGGTATCGCAGCCCCAGGCCGTAAGGAAGATAAGCCAGACTAAGTACTTGCCATGAGTATACTCCCTCAGCTTGTAGATGTATGAGAGCATCACCGACACATACATAGGCCCAAAGAAAAGCCCTGCTATCTGTTTTATGTCGTACTTCGGATATGAGAACACATAGAAAAACAGAAGTGCTATGAGCAGGCAGACGATAAGCATGATAATGGATGATCCCTTCCACCAGATGGCATGTCCTCCCAACTTTTCATTCATCGAAAATGCTGCTTCTTTCTGCAGCAGGAAGCTGATATAGTACAGCACCGTAAAAATATATCCGACCCAGGCTGCTGGCTTCTTGTGGAGTCCCAACGCCCTGTAATACTCGAATAAGCCAATAAGCGAGATCACACAGGTGGATACCAGAAGCACCGGTCCTCCCGGGATTATCAGAAGAAGCGCTAGTGCCACAAGCACCACTCCGCTTATA